>JAEEGF012144908.1_pt1 | contig 13242 bp, 3 predicted proteins | sample 9134171 | NCBI WGS metagenome assembly JAEEGF01 (sample SAMN16246542, study PRJNA631951) | gut metagenome | biome: gut microbiome; feature: rumen; material: AP-attached | host: Bos | place: Iran: Karaj | collected 2018-10
GCGCCGGCAGGTCAAAGTCCGGATACGGGGTGAGGAAGTCGAAGACGAAGTCCTTCTGGTGGCCGAACCAGTCCTCCCAGCCCTCGTTCCAGCCCTCGATGAGGAGGCCGTCGAAGCCGTTCTCCGCCGCGAAGTCGATGTAGCGGCGGACGTTCTCGTTGTTCGCGCCATGCCGGCCGTGCGGCTTGGAGGCGGCGTAGTCCGTCACGCCCAGCTGCACGGAAGGATAGTCATACGTGTAGGACCACTCGCTCTTGCCGGTGATCATCTCCCACCACACGCCCATATATTTGGTCGGATGGATCCAGGAGACGTCCTCGATGGCGCAGGGCTCGTTCAGGTTCAGGATGAGGCGGGAAGCCAGCACGTCGGTGGCCTTCTCGCACACCATCACGGTGCGCCACGGGCTCTTGCACGGGGCCTGCAGCCGCCCCTTGACGCCCTCGGCGTCCGGGGTCAGGTGCGTCGTGAACACGAAGTTCTTGTCGTCCAGGTCCAGGTTCGTGGTGGGATAGTCCAGCACCTCCGCCTCGTGGATGTTGATGTACAGGCCGTCGGCGGTCTTCATCTGGAGGGCCGTCTGCACGCCGGTCTGGGAGAACTTCGTCTGCGGGGAACCGCCCGCGGGACGCGGCACGTCCTGCAGCTCGCGCACCTGCGACAGCTTGGACTCCGTGGGCACGAACTCCTGCGTGGAGTAGTCGCCCGGGATCCACCAGGCCGTGTGGTCGCCCGTCATCGCGAACTCGGTGAGCTCCTCCTTGACCTTGAAGTAGGTCAAGGCGTTCTCCAGCGGGAACTCGTAGCGGAAGCCGAGGCCGTCGTCATACAGGCGGAAACGCACCTGCATCACGGCGCCCTTGCCGTACGGGTTGCCCAGGTCGCCGGTGTATGCCGGGTCCGTGACGCTCACGCCCCGCTGCGCCTCGCGCGCCGCTTCGGGCTTCTGCTCCAGCGTCACGAGCAGCTCGTTGTAGTGGTTCCGGATGGACGCTTCCTCGCCCCAGACCGGCTCCCAGGTCTCGTCGAAGGAGTTGAAGGCCGAGTCGGTGAGGGAGAAGCCGCCATCCAGGCTCTCCCGGTCCAGTAAGGTGTAACCCAGGCGGGACGGAAGCACAACGGCCCTTCCGGCGCGGTCCAGCGTATATTCGGGGACGCCGTTCACGACGGCGAACTTGAGTTCCAGCTGCCCGTCCGGGCTGCGGAGGACGATGGCGTCGGCCGGCATTTTCGGGGCCTTGGGCCCGCAGGCGGCGAGAACAGTGAGGGCCGCCAAGAGGAGAATTCTTTTCATATCAATGGATGAATGGATGATTTCATGGTCTGTTGCAAGGTCAGAGCTCAATGTTTTCGTCTTGGATTGGCATATCCCTTCTTCCGCGCGGGGCGGCCTGACCCTGAACCGGAACGGCTATGTGCGCAGGACCGCCATTGACCCGACGGGGAACAGGATCATCGTCCACATTGGATCGGAGCAAATTGAAGATGTTGTACAACTCCAGGCCGACGTTTTCATCCAAAGCCGCTTTTTCCATCGTTTTGACCTTGTCCCATAAAGGATGGTAGAAAACTTTCCCGACCTGGACCTCTTCGTCTCCAAGCTCGTCCTCGCCGGTCTGGACCAACGTAAACCATTCGCCCGGCCGCAAATCCACACTCGCCTTCCTGGCCGCGGCGACAATCAGGTCGTCATAGTCACTCAGTTCCGGATACCGTGAACGATCAGCCGCGCTGAAACCAAAGTCATACTCCGGATCCATCATCAATCGGAGAATGCCGACACCCATTCTCCAGTCAAGCACATGGTGATACCCCCGGTTGCTATAGCTGAGCAGGCAGTTCTGACAGGCCGTTCGGCAACTCTTTCTGTGGTCCTCCGCAAGCAGAGACTTCATGAAATCCGTCTTGAAAGAGACAATCTCTTCGATGATTTGCTCCAACCGCCCCTCCCGGGTCAGATGACTGACAATGCCGGCACCATTCGGAAGCGCGTCGCTGAGATAAATGACAGGGTAAGGACAATTGTCCGACTTCTTTTCCGATATTTCGATTTCTTCCGGTTGCACATCGAGCCTGTCCGCCAAAGCGCGTTGAAGCAGGAACGCCGCCGAATAGAAAGCGGCCCGTACCGCCGGCACGTTGCATTTGGATTCATCCCGGACATCCAGGCACAATTCATCCCGGCAAGTCCTCAACTCCAGGCAGACCATCTCCGTCGGCTTCCGGGAGCCCAATGCGATTTCAAATGAATTTTGAGCACGCTGCGATACGGAATGCACGGCATCTCTGTTTGCATCCCGGTCATAAAATGTAAAGTTCGGCGCCAGGGATGCATCTCCGCTTCCGGCAGGGAACAGATAGGGTGCATATTTCCCCCGGAAGAATCGGTTGTTGTTGGAATTGACATGCCAGATCTCGGCGTCATTGCTCAAACCCAATCCATACGCCGAGAGCCGGACATTCCGGACCTCCTTGATATTCCCGTTCGTTATGTCGTCCTTCGCCCAGATCTGACACTGGGAGAAGGAGGAGCTTCTGTCGCTGTTCTCGACAGGCGTTCCGTTATTGTTGGAAACCGTATTGGATCTGTAAGCCCGGGGAATGACGATCAACCGCTGATTCAAGCCCAGATCCCGGCTCTTTGCCAGCGCTGATTTATCAAGAGAAGCAGGCGAAATATTCTTTATATTGCCTTCACGGCTCTGCGGAGTGATCTCCTGGTCGTAAGTGATGACGTAGCGGTCTTTCAAGGCGTCCTTTTCTTCATCCGGGTCATCATCTTTATAGAAAAACTTCAGGCTCTCACTCCCGTTCTCTTCTCTGAAATCCATCGGAAGAGTCAGCGCCTCCACGCGGTAAACCCCTTTATCTTTCGTTTTTTCACTTCCGGGAGCGAACTCGGAAATGGAAAGTTCCGTAGACCGGTCGATGCTGTTCACAACGTTCTGACCATTTTTCACCCCCGTTCCGTGATAAAACTCGCGGACATCCGACGGCATCCCGTACATCGGCAGATATCCAAGTTCCGCCAAACATTGGGCCAGCCCTTTGTTCAGATCGTTTTCACGGGCAAGCGACCGGTCAATGGAGCTGACAAGACTCTCTTTGATCCATGTCTTCAGCCCGGCGATATCCCGGGTGATATCAACGCCCGGTTTATTGAACTGGGAAAAATAGAAATCAACGGTATCATCAATCTCTTTTCCCGAGACGGCGATCCAATCGGCCAGCGTCGCTTTTGTCCAGCCCGCCCATTGCCGCACTCGCCCGAATTCCCCGCAATTGTCCTTCAAATCGTAATCGTACGGCAGGCCGGAATAAGCTTGGTTCAGCAGGTCCTTGACGACCACGCGCTTCATAATGGCCAGCTTCATATGATAAGAGACATTCCCTTGCGCGTCAGTCTCCTTGAATGGGGCCAGCGAAAGCTCAGGCGGGGCCGGCATGCCGCCAACGATTCTGTCGGTCGCTTTCTGATAGTAATACACGTCATGACTTCTTCCTCTGCAGAACGTTACCGCGACAGAAAAGGCCTGTCCGCGACGACCTCCGCGGCCGACCCGCTGCTGGTAGTTATAACGGGTCGGCGGCATGTTGCCTTGGAAGATAGCCTCCAGACTCCCGATATCGACACCGACCTCCATCGTCGTCGTGACATTGACCATGTCTATCGGCTTGCTTGCCTCGAAACCTTGCCGGAATCGGGCATCGACGCCATCCAGCAAGACAATGTCCTTGAAGTTCAGAAGCCTTTCCTGAATATTGTCCGTCTGACCGGTCAGTTCCTCCGTATGAAGCCGCCGGGGTTCTCTCGGTTCTTTCAGGATATCAAAGGAAATAAAGTGATCCCGCTGAAGATCCTCGACTCTTCCGACATATTCCGGCGCCTCACTCAAGTCGGCCAGGCAACAGGAATTAGTACAGAAACCGAATCCCCTATTAGGATGGACGCGCCCGCATTTAGGACAGACATAATACGTTGAATCCGGGCTCAATATCTTGAATGACAACGAATTGAAATCAAGAACCGTTCCAACGCCGGAGACATGCATGAAGAGAAAATCATATAGACAGCCCATCAAAGCCGCTCTCTGTCCGTCATCAAAACAGCGCCTATCCATAAAGGATTCTATGGGCTTGCGCACATTACTGGAGAATTCCGTGAAACTCGACCACTGCTCGAGCGTCGAATCCGGGTCGACAAATCGATGATTGTCTCCCAGCACACGAATGAATGCGTCGATGAAGTCAAAAGTATCTACGCCCAAAGGGGATAAGATCGCCTCCAGACGCTGATATTCAGCCGAATCCATGACATCCTGAGTGTGGTTGCAGCAGATATATCCCAAACCCGCATCAATGGTGCTCACACCCATATACTTCCCGAAGGAATTCTCAAAGACTGCGGAAGAAAGGCCGTCTCTGACGGTATTGTAATTGAGCGCGGCATTATTTGTATCCCGGAACCGCAAATCCGGGCGCATGCAACAGGTCGTATAATCAAAAGCCCTGCTCCAATGCTGTCTTTCGTTGTTTTCGGCAACGCGGAACTGCTGGTACTTATACTCGGGTCCGGCCGGATTGATTCCCAGCCCGACCAGTTTCTTGAGCAGGATTCCATCCATGTTGTTGCCATGGCCGATCAAGCTGGTCAGGCTGATGGTGTCAGTGATATAGTTCCGGAGTTCATCCGGATCGTCATACACGGCATCGACAATCGCATCAATGTTTTCATTTGTAAAGCGTTGCCTCGCCAATCTCTTTACCTCGGCCCGCTTCGTGGGATGAGTGAGTTTCTGCTCCTCAACAAACCGCACCAGCTTCCGGACATCGCCGTCCGCCTCCGTGACGGACTGAATGAACAGCATGCGAACCATGTCACGATAGTGTTCGACCTCAATCCCCAGCGCCTGCTTGGCGGCATCCTGCCTGCTGTCGGAGAAACCGATCAGCTTTGATGAATTGGCATTGAGCTGGTAAATCAGTTCTTTGCTCAACAACTGGTTGCTCCGGTCGATACCGGTCCGGAAACTGCGGATGGGAGATTTGACATACCGTCTGTTCGTATAATTCTGATTGCAATGAGGGCAGCAGCATGGCAAAGCATGAACAAGGGATAGGTCGGGCTCCCGGGCCGTTTGTCCATATCTTTCAGTTTTCAAGACAAACCCTTTTATGTAGGCGCCGTCGTCACCCGGCCTGTCTTCACGGACCTCTCCGGTGTAAACGTGCAGATAGGCGTGTCTCCATTGAGCCTTCACACCCGTCGCAACATAAGAAGTCTCGTTGGAATATTGCATGGACAGATGGTCATTGCCCTCGGGCAACGGAATCGAGTCCAGATTCTTCTCCGAAGGCCAGAAAAGAGCGTACTCTTCGAATGTCTTGTTCTGAACCATGGGAGTCGGGTTGAAATTCGGGATCGTTCCCAACGAAGGGTAGTTCAATGTCAGGTAAGTATGGGCGTTCCGGACCTTCCGGTTCCCTCCGATAAACAATTCGCCGCAGCATTCACATCGGAGAAGTTCCAGCACCTTCCCATTGTGCGGTCCGACTTCCCGGGACATATACGAAAGGTTTTGCACCGGTGAAGGGTGAGAATCCTGTGCCGGAGCCTTCAGTTCGCCCCACAAACCCTCAATGTATTTGAAGAACTGATGGAACCGGATACGCGGCAGACGGTGCTTTACCGGGGCTCCGTCCATGTCTGTCAAATGGTCGGCATAGGCCCTGAAGATCAAGAAACCCCTCAAGGCTTCCCTGGACTTGAACAAGCGGTCCCTCTTGTCAGAACTGCAGATGATATCATCCAGTTTGACGCCATGCCGGCATCCTGCGGAAAGGATATCAGCGAAAATGGTCTTTTCATACTTCCGGATGAAAGAGACCGCGTCCGTACAATTGAACAGGCTTGCCAATTCATTCATTTTGGCGACCTTGGCACTTTCCTCCAGGGTTACAAAATCATTGGTGAAGATCGAGAATCTCTCGTAATCAAGATCCGTCGTATCCTTTTCCGGTTCATAATCCGAACGATACCCGCTCTCGTCCGGGATGATGCTGAACGCCTTTCCATCACCGCCGGAATTGTAAACGCCGAAGAATTCCTCCAAAAACCGATGGGTCGCATCGACAGTACCCAGCGACGCGGAAGACGCAAGAACGCGAAGCTGCGGATTGGGGATCCGGTTGCCATGGCCATCATCCACGACCGGAGAGAGACCGATCGCCTTCAAAAGCATTCGGATCAAGCACGCGGTCTCACTGCCGGCCGTATCCCGATACAAATGCAACTCGTCTAGAACAATGTGGAAGATGCGGTTTTTCTTCGCTTCGGCTCTTGCCCCGGCCGGAAGATCCTTCGCCGCAAGCCAGTCTCCGGTCTGTTCAAAAATGCCGCGTTCAGCTTCACGCATAAGCATGATGCTCAACATGGAGACATTCGTGATCAGGATATCGGGCGCCCACTTCTGCATGTCCCACCTTGTCACCATCTCGGCCGTAGCGCGGTCCCCCCCTAATCGAGGAGATGTGTAGAGGACCTCCTCCTTCGCTTCTCTGGCGGCCTTCGCCTGTTCATAGGCTTTCCGGGTCTTGATGACAGCATCCTCCATCCCAGCCTCCTCCGCCGCCGTCACCGCGGATGCCGCCTCCCGCTCGGCGGCCACGAACGATCCGTAATAATTGCAAACGCTTGTGAACTGGTCGTGAATGACGCCCAGTTTTTTCTTCAGCGCTTTCCGGGCCTTGTTGAACGCAGACTTGTTCCCGTGGGAATCAATCGGCCCGTATTGAGAGATCAGGTCATAACTCTTCATTCCGACGGTTGAACCATTATAACTGCCGAAATAAATCCTGTTTCCCTTCAAGCCCTCTTCAGAATCCATGAAACGCCTGATTTCATCCGAATCCAAGGCCTTTCGCAAACGGGCCATCTGATCCTCGACAAGCGCATTCATGGGGTACATAACCAAGGCCCGCAACGATGGGACATGTCCGCCCGAACTGTCTCCTTCCCGTTGACAGGGATTATAATAAGACCGATGGCCCCTGTCTGTCCGGCAATACCAATTCGGATCGTTGTCCACCCTGCCCCATGTCTTCGCTTCCTTGAACAAGCGGGCGAACAACGGCAACAGGAACGCTTCAGTCTTGCCGGATCCCGTTCCGGTCGTGATCACCGCGTTCCCGAACTGTCCGGGGGCGGGGCGGAAGACCTTCTCCAGCATATCCACCTGATGCACGTAAGGGACATATCTCATCAGTCCTGTCTTGATGAAATCCTCAAAGAACTGACGAGCGGTGTCCGCCGATCCGAATGCTTCTTCAAAGCGGGCGGCCAGCTCCCCGATGTCATGGATACCCTCGAACGAATTATACTCGGGCAGCAGCTCCAAATAAGGCGCCTTGTATAGGTTGTCGTCTTTTTCAAGCAGCGCCACCCGTTGTTTGTTCAATTCCTGATTCGAGATCTTGAACGCGCTCTTGAAGTAGCGGATATAATTCGACTTGATTTTATCAAAGGCGCCGATCGGGTCCTGTGACAACAGGTGCTCATAGTAATTGTTCATGGTCATTTATAGTATTGATATGATTTCAATGTTGTATCCGCCGCGCTCAGGAATCCGGAATTCGGCCGGGGGTTCGACAAAGGAGATTTCATCATATCGCCATTTGGGTTTGTTCAGGATCTGGCTCATGATGCTGTTGCAATCCGGTATGACTCGCAAAAGGTGATTCTCCCTCATCACGTATGACTCCTGAGGAGATACGGACACGGCGACGATCTGTTCTGACAAGTTATTCTTGAGTTTCAGCACCATCAACTCTTCCGGGAGTCCGTCATTCAATTCATCTTCTTCTTTTCTCCTCCATAACTCCATATAATGGACAAAGTTGAAGGTCCTGTCTCCGAATCTGGTCTCCGTCTTTCTTCTGATCAAAGGATTGTTCTCCATCCCCATCCCCGTAAGCCTTTCCAACAAAAGCGCGGATCTCTCCGCATTCACCTTGTATGCCGACATGGACTCGTGCAACACTCCGGAAGATTTGTCACAGACAAAAACTTCCCGAAGAGAAGGCGATCCGACATTCATGATGAACAAAGAACGCAGGATCAGGCTCGGCAGGCTCAGATCCGCGGGCAGATAAATGTGCTCCTTTCCACAAATGATGAACGGTTTACGCCTTTTATAACGGCAGTAAAGATCATTCCATCGCTCGGATACGGACGGTTTCAGCAAATCCCCATCCTTCACCTCTTCGATATAATAGTGGCGGTTATACTTTTCCGGATTGTCCCACCTGATCCGGGGAAACACATCAGATACCGGTGCCTGCAGAGCATCTTTGAAACGATCTCTTTGAATCCTTGTCAGTGTTTCTCTATAATTCGCAATCGAAGGGATCAGAGACAACAGACCCAAAGACTGGTCTGCATCCTTCCGGACGTCAAAGTTGTGACAAGGATACGCATCCCTGAACCTCTCGGGGTCAAACTGGGCGTCAATCAAGATGACGGGAGGCAGCAGCACCCCGGCTCCGTCCGTCTCCTGGTCGTTCGGATTGTCTCCATACCTTAGTTTCAGTTGAAGACCCCTTCCTGTGCAGAAGCTGACAAGATCTTTCAGGAACAATCTCGTATAAGCCCCCGTCAGCATCCATATCTGCGACAATTCCCCGGGCTGGAAGGTTCTGGGGATTCTCAGGAATGCGGGCGGAATTGCCTGATAGTGGGAAGAACCATGATCGGCCGAGATATACCCGCAGTTCACAAACATTTTGATGACCTCCTTGGTGTCCGCCTGTTTCTCCTCCAATCCAAGCCGGATCAAGGCGTAATTGACGCAGCGGTCAAACCGTTCTCTCGTTATCTGCCCCCCGTTTTCCATATAAATGCAGGAAGAGAGCAGGTTGATGAAATAAAACTCCTTAGGAATATCCCCGAACTCTTTCAGATTGTCAACAGAATGCCTGATGTTCCCCAGATCATGCTCTTCGGACCCGAGAATCCGATTCCCCTGGATAGAAGGGATATCCGCCTCCGTTGTTTTGTCACCCCACTTGTTGAAGCGGTATAATCCTTCCTGGTCATAATGGATCGCCTGACCACGGATATAGAAAACAGGACCTCCCTCGGGATTGCTGTCCGTGTCCAGTTCGTCCCCGGTTTCCGGATCAACATAGTGAAGACGGACCGTTATCTTTTTTGATTCGTTGTAATCGGCGTCATCAAAGATGTCTATGAACAGTTTTTCTCCCCAAAGATAAACTCTGTAGTCACTTTCCCCCTTCAGCTCTTCGTCCTCTCTTTTTATGGTCACGGTCAATCCCTGCCTCCGAATGACCGACGGAAACTCAAAATAGGGCAAGGCGTTCATCAAATAAACATTCTTCTCCCCGGGGCATCTGATGCCGCCCTTCTTTGAAATAACCCTGACGGTATCGGCCAGTTGATCCGCCGCTTCCCAATAGGATGCATTCAGCCCGTCGGCCAGATAAAGCGCCCAATTGCCTTGCGTAAGATCGGAGACATCATGTGCCAGATCCATCCTGCGGCAATTGCATGCGTGGCGGCCCGCCCAAGTCTCCCAGCGGTCAATGGCCTTGTTCCGGACAAAAACATACACTCTTCTCCCAGGACAGGCCTTTCTGCTTTGAAGATATCTGCCGTCGTCATACTTATAGAAAAACACGACATCCCCCAGAGGGACGGGCCGTATCGTCATTCCGTTTGCAGCCAGTTCATACTTTTGCAGATGAACGATCTCGGAATCGTTGACTCTGACGTATTCATCGTCATACTCTTCTATCCGGTCTATCGACGGCGCAAAGGAAAAGCGCCTGCCCTCTTTTACGATCGATTCATTATCCCGGGGCCGGTAACTGGAAAGCAGCCTGAAACCACGGCCGTTCCTCTTCGACAAGACTAGGAGAAGGGCGAACTCTTCCTCCCGGTTCGTCACCTTGCCGTTTTGACGCGCGCTCCGATAGGATTCCAAATCAAAGTCATCCAAAACGCCTTGGATCCGATACTGGTAATCCCGCTCCGATAGAGAACGCGCCAATATTTCCCGGACATCCGGTATCACAAAGTCCCTGATTCTCCGGATTACATCGACATAGGAACGGCTGCCGTCCTCCACATAAGAGATCCTGTTCAAGGCCTCTTTGATCTCGTCGATTTCGGAAGGACTCAGGATCAACTGGTATTTTATCAGGCCGATGATCCTTTCCTGCGTCCGTCTTTCATTCCTGAACGAAGGCCGGTCCGTATTCAGCCTGTCAAACAAATCCGCCAGCGGACCATAAGTCTTGATCTCGAACTGCCGCTTCAAATACAGGCCGATCGCCTGTCCGTCCCGTCTTGCATTGCTTGCATGATACATCGCAAGAACAACATACGGGAAATAATAGGGATAGCCTAATCTCTCGGCCAGATAAAGGGCGAACTTCAGAATATTGGGCGTAAAAACTCTTCGATTATCAGCAGGAGTCCGATTCGGATCATAGCGGTTCTTATGACGAAACATTTCGTCGTAAACACGGATTCTTTCTTCTCTCCCAAAGACGTGAAAGGTCCTGACAAAATCATTGTGGCCGCCCAATCTGTTCCTGTCACCGATGTGATCAAGAATCTTTTCGTCCACATATAAGAAAACCTGCTCTTTCTCCTCCCTTGAAAAATAATACTCGTCAAGAGCAAGAACCCACTTGATAATCTCCGTCATGCTACTCAATGTTCCATTTTATGAATTCAAACCTTTCGGACAAGTTTTTCAAGACAACACCGATTTCACTTTGCGGATCCTTCAGTGTTATGACAAGCTTGTCCACAGGCCGGGTCAGGGGCATCAAAATCCAGGTGTATACATATTTCTTGATCCCCTGTTCGATGTCAAAGCCTTGATATCGGTTTCGAATCTCATTCTCGTCGGTCGTAGCCATTTTGTACTTGAACAACTCGTCAAGCTGATAACAGACGGTCACCCAGGCCTCCAATCCCCGGCAGGAATCATATTGGAAGAGCCTCGCCTGGTCCTTGTCAGGATAACGGTGGCGGTTGGCGTCATTCGTTCCATCAAAGAACTTGATGCCCGCCCGTTTATAGGACTCCGCTTTCTTATAATGTGATTCCCCGTTCTGGTCCGTTTCGACCATGCAGGGCGGAACCAGGATCAGAATGTCATAACTCTCACAGCCGGAGATCCTGCAATGCTCCACCAAGTCCTTATGCAAATAGGAATCATACTTGGCATAAACCTCGACTTGTCCGCCCGAGACAATATTCCGGCTGATGCTCCAGCCAAGATTCAACTCGGATGAAAAGGCATTCAGGAACTCGACAAGGCTGGACTTCTGCCGAAGGTTCACTTTCATCTCGTTCCGCTTCGCATAAAGATCTTTTTTAAGGCCGTCTGTCCATTCCTGTCTGCTGGAGGTCATCATGAACTGATCGACTCCGTCTGCGACGACGATTCGCCGGGGGCCATAAAGTTTGAAAAGGACCTTCTTGTGCAAATCCGGCCAGTCCTGCCCTTCGTCGATCAGAACATAGTCCCAGTCGATCCGGCATTCCGCCAGATCCTTCAAGGCCTCAATATCCTCTTCGTCCAAAGTGTTCAGAAGAGAATCGTAAAAACGAGAGAGTGCGGCCTCAAATCTCTGTTTATAATCCCGTGAGACCGGCTTCAAATCCCGTTTGCCGACGATCTCGAACATAACCATCAACTGGATGAGGAAAGAGTCGACCGTCTGTATGGATACGGTGCGACCGTCCATGTCCAGGGGGATGCTAGAGAAATCGATCAGCCTTTTGATGTCGCAGACCAGGGCATTGTTATAGGTCAGCAACAGGCATCTCTTCCCGTTTGACGGATTGGCCAGATGAAAGGCCAGCTGCAGGAGCTGAATGGTCTTTCCCGTCCCGGCGCGACCGGACAGAATCGTGAGCCGGTCCCCGACGCCCTTTGCCAGCTCATCCATGTTGATGGCGCCTTGAGAAACAAGCTCGAACTTTTTTCTCGTAAGGCCGCCGATTTCCCTCTTCGTACATAAAAGATCCGTCAACGATTTAACTTGCCGGTCATTTCCGTAAAACCCGTCAAGACGGTATTCATCATTCACTTTCCTGACGTTCATCCTCAAGAGAAGCTTTTCCAGGAATTCCTTGAAATCGAAGGCGTCGGCAAGCGCATTGTCTTTTTCCTTTCCTCTGACATCCGCCAGCTGCCGGCGGCTCAGTGCGCGAAACCAGATGAGATCGCACATGAAGGGCTCAGGATTCAAGCTCAGATTGTCCTTCAAATACTGCCGGAATTCATTCATCTGATCGAAGGCCTGATCCGTAATGTTTTTCTCCCCGCTGTTCTTGTACTTGTAAATATAGGCGGTCCCTTCCTTCCAAAGAGTTTTCTTTCCCCGATCCGTCACTGCATCCATATCCTTTAACTCAATATTGCAGATGAAGCTGTCAATATGCAGGCCGGATATCTCATCATAATTCTTGGTCAGCACTTTCCTATTATAATGGAAACCTTCAAAATTCCCGATTAGAATAAGATCAATATCCCTGATCTTATAGCCGAAAATGGAGACACTCCGCAGAATATACAAGGTTCCCCTGGCTGTCGGGTAATTTGAAAACTCCTGCTCGAATCTTTCTTTGATTTGTTGCGCGGCACTTGCCTCCGGCCGGCTTACAACGGGATCTTGCGCACAGTTGATCAGTTCTATTTTTATCATCGTGGTTAGTTTTTCTGTATAAATATAACTGTTTTTTTCTCCGCCGACAAAAAAATCCGTCCGGATACCCGAACGGATTTTCACTTGATGGAGTTCCGGATCAGAGACCCGAGAACTGGATCTTGTGGAGGATGGACGGGGTGGCGTCGCCGCAGTCGTCGGCGACCCAAATGCAGCCGTTCTTTCGGTCCACGCAGATGCTCTCCGGGTTCCAGTTGGCGAAATCGCCCACATAGTAGGTCGCCAAGAGCTTGGTGGCGTCGCCGTCGAACAAGTAGATCGTGTAGCCCAGGTACTCCGGACGGTCCTTGTTGGAGTTGGAGTCGATGACCCACAGCCAGTCGTTCTTCTCGTCGTAGTCCAGGCCCGCAATCTCGGAGATCGTGGAGGTCACGGTGCGGAGGCTCTTCTTCCACAGCTTGGTGCCGTCCAGGGTGTACTCCCACAGGGTGGCGCCGGTCTGGGAGCCCAGGTACAGGTTGCCCTTGTGCCAGGCGA
>JAEEGF011749720.1_pt1 | contig 13241 bp, 9 predicted proteins | sample 9134171 | NCBI WGS metagenome assembly JAEEGF01 (sample SAMN16246542, study PRJNA631951) | gut metagenome | biome: gut microbiome; feature: rumen; material: AP-attached | host: Bos | place: Iran: Karaj | collected 2018-10
CCTAAGTCAATCACCAGAAGCGAAGGTAAAGCCGTAAGAGTTATTGATAAGAGGAAAATATAAGGAGGAATAAAATGAGCGTACAGCAAATTTCTGTCTTTCTTGAGAATAAGCCCGGCACCTTAAAGAAGATGACCGGCGTCCTTGCTGCCAACGGCATCGACATGAGAGCCACCTCCGTGGCCGAGACCAAGGACTTTGGAATTGCCCGTCTTATCGTTGAAGACGTTCTCAGCGCAGTCAACGTACTTAAGGAGAATGACTTTGTTGCAAGCCTCACCCCGGTTCTCGCCATCGAGATCCCGGATGAAGCCGGCGGCCTGGACAAGCTCCTCACAATCTTTGCAGACGCAGATGTCAACATCGAGTATATGTACGCCTTCCCGGGCGGCAGACACGTGGACAAGGCCTGCATGATCTTCCGCGTAGCGGACACCAAGGCAGCCGAAGCAAGGCTCATCGGCAAGGGAGCCAGGCTCCTCACGCAGGAGGAGATATCTCAGATCTAAATGCTGCAAACAAACTGAATCGAAATGTAAAAAGGTCAGGCATGGTTAGATGCCTGACCTTTTCTTATCTGTTTTTATGCTATGCCTGTACTTTCCAGATACCTATTAGTACCAGCTTCCATTATTCCGGCATTTGATACTACATTATGGCTTTTTCGGATTGTATCTGTAATACCAACTACTCTTTATCCTGCTTTTGGTGCTACCACCCGACTTCCATAAGCAGTCTTTGTAGTATCAATCTATCCTTTCTCAGGCTTTGGTACTAGCACCCGACTTCCATAAGCAGCCTTTGTAGTATCATTTCATTTTTTTTCAGACTTTGGTACATTGGCAAAAGTATAATTGCTGCTGCAGCTACTGATGTGGTATTATATTAAACGTTGTTTTTAGAAAAGAGGAAATTAAAGAAATGGATAAGATAAAAAGAAAAGTCAGAAAACCTGATACTGTACTGTGCATAGCGTGGATACTTGCCATCATCTCGGCCTTTTTTGTACACCCGAATAAGGAATACTTAGGGTATATAGATTTCCGCTCCCTTGGAATTCTGTGGGGACTTATGGTTATAATCCAGGGCTTTAAGGAGAACGCAGTCTTTGAAAAGATAGCAGGATTTCTTTTGGCAAGGGTAAAGAATGGATGGCAGCTCTCTGCAGTTCTGATCTTCATGTGCTTTTTTGGAAGCATGCTCATCACCAATGATGTGGCGCTGATAACTTTTGTGCCTTTTGCGCTAATGATACTTCATGGCTGTAACAGAGAAGATATGATGATACCCACGGTGGTTCTCCAGACCGTTGCTGCAAATCTGGGAAGCATGCTTACTCCCATCGGAAATCCCCAAAACCTGTATCTGTACGGACTTACCGGTATGGGGCTCGGTGAATTCATTATGGTTATGCTGCCTTATAGCTTCATATCGGCATTGCTGCTGGCTGTTTCTGTTTTTGTCCTTACTCCTGACAGGGAAAAGAGCCTTAGCACCAGCAGGGATTCTGTAATAACCAGGGGATTCGGAAGCAAGCGACAGATAATCATATACGCTGCACTTTTTGCAGTAGCTCTTTTGTCAGTTGTCAGAATACTTCCCTGGTATGTGTTTGCCATCATAGTTTTGATCATTGTAGCCGGTATGGACTACAAGATACTGTTTAGGGCTGATTATGTGCTGCTGCTTACTTTCATCGGCTTTTTTGTGTTCACGGGAAACATGGGGAACATCGAGGCTATCAGTTCGTTTTTGGAAAAGTTTTTGAGCGACAGGGAGTTTCCGATATCGATAGCCCTTAGCCAGATCATCAGTAATGTTCCGGCAACACTGATGCTGTCCGGTTTTACTACGAATTATAAATCTCTTTTGCTGGGCGTAAACATCGGAGGCCTCGGCACTCTCATCGCTTCCATGGCATCACTGATTTCCTACAAGGCGTACAGCAAAGAGTTCCATGAAAACAGCGGCAAATACCTGCTGGTATTCACCGCTGTGAATGTAGCGTTTCTTATAGTGTTGGTTGCGGCTGCAATGCTGCTGTCAGTTTGATGTGGCTACTATGTATGTCTACATGATAAGGTAGTCTTCTCAGAACCGTATCCGAACATCTCCAAACATACCGGTGGGTTCGATAACACATCTCTCCTTGCCGAAGATTCCGGGTTTGGTATTGGAATCACGAAGCGCTGTCGTTGCCACTCTGATCTCCAGCCTGTTTGATCCCTCAGTCAGATATTCGCCGGGGATCCTCACTTCATAGGGCGGTGTGATCTTCTTGCCTGCTTCCTTGTCATTTACAATTACAGTCATACATTCAAAGACATTCTCAGCAATAAGCTCTGCCTTCTCCGGCACTTTGGACAGGTTGAACTCTGTACGGTAAATAAGCTCACCTGAGAAATCCCTGTATACATTCGATACAGGCTGAAGTTTAAAGTTCTTGACCGCCTTGGGTTCCACGGCTCCGATCTGCTTCAGTTCAAGGTCGAATGTGTCAAGCTTAATGCTCTCTGAAAGCTCTGTCGCATTCCCTGCATCTACGACATTTTCAGGCTCCGAGATTACAACCATCGACTCATAAGGCCTGATCTCCACATGGAGCTTATCTCCATTCAGCTCTGCCTTCGTAGTTGCATCTGCCATAGCATCGTAAATTCCATAGCACTCTGCCTTGGTAGTCACGTCTGCCATGGCATCGGTGGCTCCGAAATCTTTAGCCATTGGAAGTCTGACATCTCCGGATATTGTTTCAGCACAAGATACATTCATAAGGAAATAAATGTCCCGGCCGTCTTTTCGATAGTGGTACTGACGAAGATTCTCGTTGCCGCCTTCAAATACAAGGTCATCAATGGCGCCTTTCTCATTAAGGTCAGATGAAAGATCTGATAATTTGACCACTCTTCCTGCTCCGGTTGCAGCCGAAAGCAGTTTCTCATCATCTCTCTCTGCTATGCCTGTCGGAAGTGAATTTACAAATATCACGTCAAGGTCAGGATTCTCTGCAATAAATCCTGCTGCTGTCTCTGAAAGATATTCACACTCAGGAACGATAAGCGCCTTCATGCTGCGTTCATTAACAACAAGCCTGCCGTCCTCCACCTTGCATCCGTAATAGCCTTTGTCTGCAAATACGTCGGCAGGGACAAATTCAAAATCAATCTGATGTGACAAAAGCTCTTTGCTTATCACATATCCAAGCATCACATCTCCTGCCCAGTCAGATTCCGCCTCATATAAAACAGCTACCTGTGGGACATTGCATCCACCTGAAAAGAGATTTGCAAGCCTGTCAGTATACTTCATCAGTTCGCAGAAATAAGTAAACTGTGGATTATTGCCCCGGGCATAAAAATGCGGCGGGCAATCATTGTCTGGGTACTCTGCCATGGAAAATGCATGAGGCACAAAATAGTTGACGCCCTGTGAAATGTGATAGTCTGCGATCCACTTCATATCCCTGACGCCAAGTCTCCAGCCATAAGCTCCAAATGTCTCGCACATAAGGCGTCCCTTCTTTACAGGGTCTATGGCTGCTGCCGACGAACCGAGTTTTCCTACCTGATAGTGATAGAAATCAGGTGGCAGATCAGAGAATCCGGTGTGTCTTGATGCGACGTCATTCCCCGGCATGATCTGATATCCGATGTTATCAACACCTGCCATGTGCTGTCCCTTCATAGCTCTGAAGTAGTGCCCTGCACCTGCTCCAAGTCTCATGTGATTATTAAAGTCCTCAACCACATGGCCAATGTACTCCACGCCATGCTCTTTGCACCAGTCGCCTAACTGGCAGCTGAAGTTTTTGGAGTATAACATGGACACAAGATCCATATATGCAGTTCTGAGTGTTCTGTAACCATCATTATCATCCCTGGAAAACAGCAGCGGGAGCTTCACCAAAAGGTCTTCTCCGCACCTCTCTTTAAACAGTCTTTCAAGTTCCTGTCCCCATGGAAGCGTAAAGTGTCTTCCGATCTTGACATCCTCACCAAATCCGGCACAGTTGTAAAAGCCGGGCTCATCTGAGAAGAAGCCTGCGATCACACTGCCAAACAGATCTTTGTATCTCTCATAATGTTTCTCATATACTTCATCTATCAGGACTCTCACAGAGTCTTTTTCAATGTAGTTGACATAATCCAGGTGGTCTCCAATATTTGTGGTTGTGAAGGTCACAAATACTCTCCACACACCTGCCGGGAAATCGGCCGTGAGATAGCCATCCTCCACCTTATCTGTCAGGTCAATGTACTCTCCGGTAAGGTCATCGTTATGACTGACCTTATAGGCTGTGACTGAGAGCAGCTTGGTCTCATCATAGATTGGCTCAGGGATCTGCTTGCCAAAGTCCATCCAGGTAAATTGCCTTGTTGTCAGAAGTTCCACATCAACCTGTGCCGAGGGCATTGGCCCCACAACATCCACAAACTGTGTAAAAAGAAATCTTCTGCACTTCTCCGGGTGCCTTTTCATTCCGCCGTTTGCCATGCCTGTGGGGAAATGGGCATCGTCCAGGATCCATATGGTCATATCGCGCTTTTTAGCTTCGTCAATGACTATGTCCACATCGTGCCACCACATATCGCCGGCGTACTCAGGATGGGGTCTTGCCTCAAGGCATACAGACCTGATCCCGGCCTCATAGATCTTTTCAATTTCTGTACGGATGATCTCCTCATCCTCTCCCCTCATCCAAAGAAAGGGAAAAATGTGATTATCCTTCATATACAAGTCCTCGCAAAGTCACTTTACATTGCCGCTGCTTACTCCTGATGCTCCTTCTTCAAGCGGGAGCCAGTCCAGGGCTTTTTTGATATATGCATCCCAGAAATCCCACTCATGGCTGCCGGGTCCCATCTCGAGAGTGTAGTCTACGCCACAGTCATCCAGCACCTTGGTAAATGCCTTATGCTTTGGCAAAAGGAAATCGTCCGTACCTATAGCCATGTAGATATTAGGGAAAGGTGTGCCTTCTTTGGCCATCTTTTCCACCAGTACTTTCGGATTCTTGTCGCTCTTTAAAGCTGCCTCCAGATCATTTCCGTAAACTCTCTTCTTGTATTCCATCTTATCCCCGGGAAATACAGGATTCTCGACTTCTACTAAAACGTCCTCGTCAAGTACAAAGGCTCCTGAGAGAGAAATTATCGAGCCAAAAGTGTCGTTGTACTTAAGTCCGTTTCTCATGGCTCCAAATCCGCCCATGGAAAGACCGCCTATGAAGGTATCCTCTTTCTTATGGGACAGCGGGAATGTCTTTCTCGTAAATTCCACCAGCTCTTTTCCAATGAACTCGCCATAGAGATCGGTTCCCTGATCGATATACATTGAATTGTCTCCGGAGGGCATTACAACACATAAGTCCCTCTCTTCAGCCCATCTCTGGATCCTGGTACCATAGAGCCAGTCCGTATAGTTGCCGATGATGCCGTGAAGCAGATAGAGAGTCTTGTAGGGCTTGCCTTCCTCTCTTACCGGCATTCCGGGCATGTAAACCTTGTCCGTGGGCAGGATTACATACAGCGGAACTGTACGGCCCAGCGTTTCTGCCATAAAACTAACCTGAAATACTGCCATTTTATAACCTCCCTTTTTATACTCTTTCCTATTATCCTATTTTAACCTTTTACGGCTCCCATTGTAATTCCTTTTACAAAATAATCCTGGAAGAAAGGATAAACGATCAGTATAGGTAAGATTCCCAGCATTGCTGCAGCCATTCGTACAGTCTCAGTGGGCATCACGGTTCCTCCGCCGCCTCCCTGCATAAGGTACTTGGAGTTCTCATTTATTGCATTTAAGATATTCTGAATGCCATACATATTTGAATCATTCAGATAGTACATACCATTCTGCCAGTCATTCCAGTAATTAACGCCTACCAGCAGACCCAGAGTCGCAATGATCGGTTTGGACAGAGGCATCACAATGCTGAAAAAGATCCTGTACTCTGAAGCGCCATCGATCTGCGCAGCTTCCAGAAGTTCCATGGGAATGTTGTGCTGGAAATAGTTCCTTACCATGATTATGTAAAAAGCGTTGGTAAGAAGGTTTGGAACCAGCAGGGCAAAAAAGGTGTCCTTGATGTGGAATGTATTTGTATACATGATGTATGTTGAAACCAGACCTCCGTTAAAGAGCATGGTAACGATAACATACAGATTAAAAAACTTTTTGAAGGGCAGGTCCTCTTTTGAGAGCATATAGCTGAACATCAGGGTCACGATGATACAGATCACCACACCTGCCACGGTAACTGCTGCCGTAATGAGGTACCCACGGCCAAACATGTGCCATTTACTCAGCAGATATCTGTATGCCTCCAGCGACCACTTCTTTGGAAGCAGTCTGTATCCGGTGGACATGGCAGTTGCTTCGTCTGTGAATGAAGCCATTATAAGTACCCAGAATGGCAGTACCGCCATGACTGAAACTATTATCAGCACCACATGGGACAGTGCCAGAAATTTCTTATGTCCTATCACTTTTATTTCCTCCTCTAATAAACTCGGTTCATTATCTGTCCAAGTCCGCTCGGACCCGATCCCGTAACTCGTCAAAATACGCCTCGAACGGTATCTGGCTCCTAGAATAATGCATCTTCCTTGCTCATCTTCTTTACCAGAGCATTAAATACCATGATCGTAATAAAGCAGACTATCGACTGATAGAATGCAGCTGCTGATGAGAGACCAATGTTTCCGTTCTTGATCAGCGCCCTGAATACATAGGTGTCGATGGTATCCGTCACGCTGTATAAAAGTCCCTGATTTCGTGGTACCTGATAGAAAAGACCGAAATCAGATCTGAAAATATTTCCCACAGATAGAGTTGTGAGCATGATGATCGTAGGCTTTAAGAGCGGAATCGTGATGTTCTTTATCTGCTGCCATTTTGTTGCCCCGTCGATTTCTGCTGCCTCGTAGTAGGTATCACCAAATCCCACGATCGTTGAGAGGTATATGATGGTTCCGTAACCCACAGTGCGCCAGGTCCTCACAAAAGTAAGGATAAAGGGCCAGTATTTCTTTGTCGCATAAAACTGAATGCTCTTCATTCCGAAGGTATTAAGGACGCTGTTTATCATTCCGGTCCTGTCACCGACAAATGCATATGTCAGATATGAAACCACAACCATTGACATGAGATATGGAAGCAGTATTACTGTCTGGTAAACTTTCTTGGTAACTTTCTTTTTAACTTCATTGAGGAAGATTGCCAGTGTTACGCAGATAAGGCAATCCAGGATAATAAATACCAGGTTATAGAGTATTGTGTTTCTTGTGATCACCAGCGCATCTCTGGTAGAAAACAGGAACTTGAAGTTATCGAGCCCTGCCCAGTCGCTTCCCCAGATCCCAAGTTTGTAATTGTACTTTTTAAACGCTATCAAAAGACCGTATAATGGCAAATAATTATTTATAAACAGATATATAAAACCGGGAAGTCCCATCACGAAGATCGGGAGCCATTTTTTCCACTTTATCTTTTTCTTCTTTTCCATGATAACCCCTTTTTAAAAGGCTCCTCCATCCGGAGGAGCCCTGAATCTTTATAAATTACTGCTGTGCAAGCCATGCATCAAGCTGAGCCTGATTCTCTGCAATGATATCGTTCATTCCGGCTGCTTCAAGCTTCTGATTGAACTCCTCGATCATCTGATCAGGGTCAACGACGCCACACTCCAGTGATGGTGCATACTCTGATATTACCGCAGTTACGCTGGCCACCTGTGTTGATACATTTGTCGGGTCAAATGAATATCCAAGATACTTGGAGCTCTTTGCATTTGGATACATATAATCCGGAATGTGCTCAACAAACTCATCGGTAAGAGGCTTTCTCTGGTAGATCTGCGCTGTATCGCCATAGCTTCCAACGAAATTGCCATATCCACAGGTGCCGGCATCTACACCTTCAGGATAGTCGATTATCCTGCTGCCCTCAGTTGTAACATAGTGAGTTCCTTCGATACCATAGTTTAATATGTTGGCAAGATCTGCATTTGAGTAAAGAAGTTCAAGGAATTTCACTACCTTCTCAGGATTCTCACAGGTCGAAGATACACCCCAGCTGAAATTCACAACGTCGCTGGCAGAAATTGTGATATCTGACATAGGCACACTGGCAATGTTCTTTCCTGTGATCTTTGACCAGTAAGCATCGCTCATACCTGTACCGCCGTTAGATACGAATCCGAAGATCTGTCCCTGTGACATTGTATCTGTTGTTGTGTATCCGTTGCTGATGGAATCAGGTACACAGTAGCCTGCATTGTACCAGTCTCTGTGCATCTTGCATTTAGCCCTGTACTCATCAGTTGCGTAGTAGTTAACTACTTTATCAGGGTTATTCTCCATTACAACACCATATGAATCATATGAGTTATCTCCAAGTGCATCAAACTGCGACCACTCGTACTCACAGGCAACACCATCACCCAGAGAGATAGGATACTGCTGCATTCCGCTGGCTTTCACCTGGGAAAAGAGCTTTTCCCAATCTTCAGCAGACTCTATCTTTGACGGAACTTCAATCTTATACTGATCTGCAATGTCCTTATCATAGAAGTATGTTACCTGCACACCACTGGCTGTGGCACCCGGATATGCATATATTCTTCCGCCGATTTTGCAGGCATCGATGATGCCTTCGGCCTTCTTGGAAAGAATATCTGAAGCCTCAACATAATCCGTGATATCTGTAAGAAGGCCCTGAGACTGAAGTGTAGCAGGATTTGTAAGAAGTCCGGTACAAACAAGATCGATCTGCTCGCCTGAGCTCACAAGGAGTCCGAGCTTGGTTGCCTGCTCCATGATGGGAATGGTCTTGAACTCAACATCAACTCCGATCTCAGGAACAGTGATGGCATTGACTGCATCCTGTACTGCTCCGAGATCAGGATCATCAAATCCATAGGTAGTGATCTGCATTACCATGTGATAGTTTTCGCCGGTGCTCTCTCCTGTAGTATCATCAGCAGAATCCTGCGCTGAATCCTGCGTATTATTCTGTGAAGCATCACCTGCTGCCTCCCCACAGCCGGCCAAGAGACTTGCGCTCATAGCCATGGCCATAAGTGCAGAAACAAATTTCTTTTTCATAACTAAAACCCCTTTCTGAACTACATCTGTTTGATGAAAGAATCATAACAGTAATCCAAAAGGGGTTATAGGAGTATAGTGACTATGAGTTGGACAAAAATGACTCGTTATTGTCATCTGTATTGATTGGGACTTGTACCTACTTCTTTTTTGAACACTCTGGTGAAGTACGCATAATCAGCATAGCCAACCATGCTTGCTATTTCTTTTACAGGAAGTTTTGTTTCCTTCAACAGCTCTTTTGCCTTATCTATGCGCACCTTTGTGATGTATTCCACGATGGACATCTCGGTCTTTTTCTTGAAAGCCCGCATCAGATACTGGGGATTAAAATGCAGAACCTCGGCGATATCTGTGACAGAAATGTTCTCCAGCATGTGGAGCTTCACATATTTTTTCACCTCAAGCTCAACGTCCCTGTCTGACTTGTCAATGAAGCTCTCATCATCTTCGTCAGCAACAATGGTCTGCTGCGGATCAAATGATTTCTGATCACCAAGTTCAACCCTTTCCACGAGCCTACTCAATACCATGGAAAACTCATCATAGTTTATGGGCTTAAGGATGTAATCATCACATTTGAGCTGGATGGCTTTTCTCATATAGTCAAACTCAGGATGACAGGTGATGAGGATGAATCCCACGTCATGACCATTGTCTTTACACCATTTTAAAAACTCCAGGCCGGAGCCGTTTGGCATTTCTATGTCGCAAATGATTATTTTTACACTGTCCCGCTGCAGACTGATGATGGCATCATTCATCCCAGAAGCTCTGTACACGTTCTTAATGCCGCATTTTCGCCAGTCAACATTTCTTAGAAGGGCATCAATGGTCCTCGGCTCATCATCTACAATCAACGCATTAAACATTATGTCTCCTCCACGATCGGTAAGTAAATCTCTACTACGGCGCCTCCGGATACGGCATTTCTGAGTTTTAAGTCCGCTTGATCTCCAAAGAGTATCTTCAGTCGTTCTATTGTGTTTTCATATCCGACTCCAAGGCCTTCCTGATGTTCTTCCGTCTCCTTATACCTCTCAACTTTCTCCATCAGTTCAGCACTAAAGCCTTTTCCGGTGTCAGCCACCATGATCTTCAGCTTCTGATCCTCTATGCATGCAAGCACAAAAATCTGTGTCTGTCCCTCCTCATTCATTCCGTACTTCACGCAGTTTTCTGCAAAGGTCTGGATGATGATGGGAGGAACCAGGAGCTTGCCGGTGGAGGATTCCCATTCAACAAAGAAGAAAAACTTATCAAGATATCTCTCCTTCTGAATGTTGAGGTAGTTTTCCACATGGTGCATCTCTTTTTCAAGCTCAACATACTCACGGCGGATATTCACGATATATCTGAAGTATTCTGTCAGATAGAGGACCATTTTTTTCACCAGAGGAAATTCATCTTCCTCATAGGTGTAAATGACATTAAGGGCATTTAAGATGAAGTGCGGCCTGATCTGCTGGCTTATTCCGCGAAGCTGCATTTTCTGCTGCTTTATCTCTGCTTCATAGAGGCTTGAGGATATCTCGTTGATCTCATCCATAGTCTGATTTATTCTCTCACTAAGCCTGTCAAACTCATCGTAATATGGCTTGTCGGGAATGCTGATCCTGTAATCAACATTTCCGTCACCGATCAGTTTCATGGCTGTATCTATGATCTTTATGGGCTCTGCTATCTTGTTCCTAAGCCAGTTTATGATAAATGGGATGCAGAACAGGCCTGCGATTGCCAGGACAAGCAGGAAGATCAGGCGCCTGTCCAGACTCTTATAAATCTTATATCTGTCAAAGACAATTCCCACTTTGACTTTGTTCTCAGTGATGTCAGGGTACCTTGCCTCTTTTATATCAAGGTCACAGTCTTCAGTAAATACCACATTGTCCATATTGTCCTTAAAAAAGGTCGTTCCCCGAAGGCCAGGATCATTTAAGGCGAGCCTTGTGGCAAGGATATCAAGCGGAATCCAGACTCCGCCATAATAGTCATTGTACTTGCGGAAATTGATCAGATACTCTTTTCCATTAACTTCCTGCAGCTGCCAGGCATTGAACAGCTTAGTCTGATGGTCTGAGTCTTTTAAAAGATCTTCTATATAACTGTGCATCTCAGGATCCGAGAAACCTCTGAATACTATCTGGTCAATATTTGAAAGATAGCAGAATATACCCTGAACCTCTGCATATTCCTGTACCAGTTCCTGCATCCACTCACCGTTTTTGGTCAACTTAGGCATGTACTCTTCGGGGGTTGTTTTTGCACTGTATGAGGAGATAAACCTGTAAAGCTCGCTATTGTTCCAGTACTGCACATACTTGTTGTCGATCTGTTTTATCAGGCTGTCCAGGTTATATTGGGAGATCTGAAGTGAGTTGATATTGGACTCCCGGATCTGGGTTTCAACATTTATCAAAGTTACGCAGCAGGAAATAATGGTAATGAGCTCGACAAAGATCATTACCATCATCGGAAGCAAGACTACTCTGTGGACTAATGATTTGAATTTTTTATTTTCCATTGACGCTTGTTTTTCCTGTTTCGGCCACTGTGGCATCTTTGAGTATTTAGTGTATCATTTCCCAACTCTGCTGACATCATATAAATCGACTGCACGTAAAAATGTGTAGTTGTTATTCATAAAGGAATTCACTCCTCTGGACATGCTCACCGGTTATGGGTGTCACCTCCCATACAAATGTCTTTTTATCTGCTGTGCGAACCTTGAGATTGTCGCGGGGAAGGCCCTCCGGGATGGTGTAGATTTCAAAGAGCACCGGCTCGCCGCGACCAGCGAGATAGTCCGGGCTGCTGTACAGAGCCTTTCCTGTAGAGTCAGTATCATATGATTCTATACTTATATGTGTGTCATCATTAAGAGGCACTGCAACAAGTTTATCTTCTGCTGATGCTCCGTCAGACCACATGCCACCCTGCTTGTTCACAATACTGTAGAACTTTTCATTCTCAAGGAATCTTTCAGGCGGATTCTCTATCACAAAGGCATAGGCCGAAGCAGGTGCGAGGTTGTAGAATTTCTGCCATTCATAATCGTTGTCGCTGACCAGGGCGCTGTAGTAATCGAACATTGCATGGTCATAGTTGTAATACTCATATTCTTCCTTGACCATGTCCCCAGCGGGATTGGAGTCAGGCATTACGTCGGCAACGAGGGTGTGATCATCCTTGTATTCCAGAGAATATACTTCGCCACTTGGCCAGGCTATCATGTTTCCATAAATGTCATAGATGCTGCTCCAATTACTGTAGACTGCAGTTGAGATGTCATTCTCCCACATGGTCAGGTTCGCACCAAGTATCTCATATTCAAAGTTGCCGCTGTAGAGGTTGTAGAATTCATACACTCCGACGTGAGGATTAACATGGCCCTCAACTATTATCCAACTTCCGACCTGTTTATATCCCATTACTGCGTTGCACATTGCAACATAATCGGACATATTGTAGGTCTTGCCGTTTATTGTTATGGTGTTGCTCTCGTAAGAGATGTCGGCATATACGTCGCCGGGATCCATTGAGGAGTAGGCATTTGTGGTGCCGGTGGAGTTCGAGGTGTCTGCGGTGCTGTCGGTAGCCCCCTTGGCTGACGCAGAAGCTTTAGTACCTACGGGCGTCCATGAAAGAAGGGTGCATCTGCCAATATAGCCATCCATTATCTTTGAAAACTGCTCGTCAGTTATATCTAGTTCCTCTGATACTTCTACATCAAAGATTCCTGATGTATTGTGATAGATACCAATCTCTCCGCCGGTTTTCTCATCTGTAAAATAGAAGTCATCCCAAATGATTTCCTGCCCATCCTTACTCAGGTGATTTTCTCCCATCAGCGTGATCATAGCGCCACCGGATCCCCAATAACAGAAATGTCCGTTATGCATCCACCTGTAGCTGCTTCTGGCTGAGCCGCCAAATACTGTTAAAGGCTGATTGTCTTTTAACGTAAACACGTTGTAGATATAGCTCTCATCGCCATCACCTTCGTAGTCTTCATCTGTTCCAATTACAAGTTCCGGTATTCCGTCACCACTCATATCGTCAAGTACATACCCGATATCCTCCATAAGATCTGAATCGCCCGGATACATGATCTTTTCAAACAGGCCGTCA
>JAEEGF010370004.1_pt1 | contig 13240 bp, 13 predicted proteins | sample 9134171 | NCBI WGS metagenome assembly JAEEGF01 (sample SAMN16246542, study PRJNA631951) | gut metagenome | biome: gut microbiome; feature: rumen; material: AP-attached | host: Bos | place: Iran: Karaj | collected 2018-10
AAATCCAGGGCACAGAGGTCGGAAGGAGTTTCCCGCTTTACAGCAAGATAATCCTTTCCTTCCCGCAGCATGACAACCGGCGGGCGGCCTAGACGGTTGTAATTGGAAGCCATAGAATAATTGTATGCTCCCGTTGTGCACACGGCCACAAAATCGCCCCGGCTGATCTCTGCTGGAAGCAGCACAGCAGGCTGAATAATGTCTCCGCTCTCACAGCAGCGGCCTGCAAGATCATAGGTTTCTTTCTGCCCGGTGCCTTCCGAGACAGGAAGCACGGTATACTGTGCCTGATACAGGCAGTAGCGCGGGTTGTCCGACATGCCGCCATCCACTATGACATAGTTTTTAAACCCGGGAATCCGCTTGACATTGCAGACCGTGTAAACCGTCATTCCCGCATCGGCAACGATGCTTCTTCCCGGCTCCATCAGAATCTGCGGCATCGGCAGCCCCGCCTCCTCCGTACGCATCCGGATATGGGCAGCCAGCGCCCGGATGCGGGCCGGGATATCGACAGTTCCATCGCTCTCCACATACCGCACACCATACCCGCCGCCGAGATTCAGAACCGGGGCGATATATCCCAGCTCCTCAGCCAGTTCCTTCATAAAACGGATCATCACGTCGACAGTATCCTCAAATACCATCTCGTCGAAAACCATGGAACCGACGTGGCAGTGCAGCCCTGCCACCTCCAGTGCCTTCATGGCAAGGGCATCCTTTACAAACTGAAAGCCCTGTCCGGTTTCCAGAGGCACACCGAATTTCACATCCACCCTGCCGGTATTCACTGCCTCATACGTGTGCGGATCGATTCCCGGTGTGATGCGAAGCAGCACTTTCTGACGGATACCGGCTTCTTCTGCCATTTTCTGAAGCAGGAACAGTTCTGTCGGATTGTCAACAATAAAATAGCCGATGCCGGATTTCAGCGCATACCGGATCTCGTCATCCGTCTTTGCATCACCGTGGAAGTATATCCTCTCTGCGGGAAAGCCGGCGCTCAGTGCTGTGTAGATCTCCCCCGCTGAAACAACGTCAAGCGCCATCCCTTCCTCCGCCGCGATGCGCACCATCTGACGGAAGCACGCAGCCTTGCTGGCATACAGGGGAATGCTGCCCGCCGGGAAACTCTCCCGGAAAGCATTAAGGTACATGCGGCAGTTTTCACGGATGCGGTCTTCATCCATGAGATAGAGAGGGGTCCCGTATTTTTCAGCGAGCTCCGCCACACTTCTGCCGGAAAAAAGCAGATTCCCTGAACCGTCTCTCCGTATATTCGATGCAATCATGGCAGTACCGTCCCCCGCTGTTTTTTGACTATTTTAGCACGCTAACGTAATGAAATCAATTGCACAAACTGCATAGAAAATCTCCTGCAAAGCAGCCAAAAAAGAGCTGTTTGCAGGAGATTTCAATAGTCTGTTCCCTGAGATTATGCTCTTGTCACTTTGAAGAAGTTCTTTTTCCCTCTCTTGACGAGGATGCCGGCTTTCAGTTCTTCGTCAGTAAAGGTCTTTTTGAAATCCGTGATCTTCTCGTCATTGACTGTGACGCCGCCCTGCTGGATATTCCGGCGTGCATCTCCGTTGGAGGAGCAAAGGCCGGTTTTTACCAGAATCGTGACAATATCTCCGGCGTCCCCGGCCGCCAGCTCATAGGCCGGGATGTTCTCAAGATCGCCGACGCCGCCGAACAGTGCTTTGGCACCGGCTTCTGCCTTCTTCGCCTCTTCCTCGCCATGGACAAGGGTTGTCAGCTCATAGGCCAGGATCTCTTTGGCCCTGTTCAGCTGGCTGCCTTCCCAGGAATCCATCTCATCGATCTGTTCAAGCGGCAGGAAGGTGAGCATGCGGATGCACTTGAGCACATCGGCATCGCCGACGTTGCGCCAGTACTGATAGAAGTCATAGGGTGAGGTCTTGTTCGGGTCAAGCCAGACGGCACCGGACTGGGTCTTGCCCATTTTCTTTCCTTCCGAGTTCAGAAGGAGGGTGATCGTCATAGCCTGGGCTTTTGCATCTGCCTCTTCCAGACCGAGCTTCTTGCGGATCAGCTCGCGGCCGGCCAGCATGTTGGACCACTGGTCGTCCCCGCCGAACTGGAGGTTGCAGCCGTACTTCTGATAGAGAACGTAAAAGTCGTAGGCCTGCATGATCATGTAGTTGAACTCAAAGAAGCTCAGGCCCTTCTCCATACGCTGCTTATAGCACTCGGCACGCAGCATGTTGTTGACGGAGAAGTAAGCGCCGACTTCCCTCAGAAGTTCCACATAGTTGAGATCCAGGAGCCAGTCGGCATTGTTGACCATCAGAGCTTTGCCGTCAGAGAAATCAATAAAGCGGCTCATCTGCACTTTGAAGCAGTCAATATTATGATCGATAATTTCCTTTGTCATCATGGGCCGCATATCCGTACGTCCGGAGGGATCGCCCACCATGCCTGTCCCGCCGCCGAGAAGGGCGATCGGCTTGTTTCCGGCCTGCTGGAGACGCTTCATCAGGCACAACGCCATAAAATGCCCGACGTGAAGGCTGTCGGCCGTAGGGTCAAAGCCGATATAGAAGGTGGCTTCCCCGTTGTTGATGAGATTTCTCACCTTCTGTTCGTCGGTAATCTGCGCGATCAGGCCGCGCGCCTGCAATTCTTCAAAAATCGTCATGATTTTACTCCTCTTTTAAAAGTATTATCCGCAAGGAGCTGTTCGGCAGCTGCGGCAAGAGTGGTCTGCGTAATATGATCACCGCCGTAAAGACGGGCAATCTCTTTTTTTCTGCCTTCCTCATCCAGGAGGGTGATCTGTGTGTAGGTGCGTCCTTCCTTCTCGTCTTTTGAAACAAGATACTGGCTGTCAGCCATCGCCGCAATCTGCGGAAGGTGAGTAACGCACATGACCTGCCGGTTCTGCGAGACGGTATACAGCTTCTCCGCCACGCGCTGGGCAGATATGCCGGAAACGCCGGTATCGATTTCGTCAAAAACCATTGTCTGAACGCTGTCGTGTTCGGCAAAGACATTTTTGAGGGCCAGCATAATCCGGCTCAGTTCACCGCCTGATGCAATTCTGCTGATCCGGCCGAGTTCTTCCCCGGCATTTGCCGACATCAGAAAGCGTACGTCATCTGCGCCGTCCCTGCGGAAACCCGGGTTGCCGTCAACCGGAGCAAATTCCACAGCAAAGCGCACAAAGGGCATATTCAGTTCCTGAAGCTCCTGGATAATGCGCTTTTCCAGGGTCTTTGCCGCTTTTTTGCGCAGAAGCGTGAGTTCGCGTGCTTTTTCCGCACAGTGTTCCTGCTGCTGCTGAAGTTCTTTTTTCAGGAGGATGATTTTATCCTCGGAATACTCGATATCCTGCAGCTTTGTGCGCGAGGATTCCAGCAGTTCAATCAGCCCGCTCTCATCCCGGCTGTATTTTCTGGAAAGGCGGTCAAGCAGGGAAATTCTGCTTTCAAGGCCGTCATACTCTTCCGGAGAAAAGTCAAGGGAATCACGGAAATCCCTCATGCGCTCACCTGCATCCTCCAGATAGGACGAGGCCTGCCGGAGAGCCGCTGCGGCTTCCTCCAGCTCCGGTGCAAGACGGGCGGCGCGGTCGGCATAATACTGGGCATTCTGCACTGCCGGTTCGGCGCTCTCATCCGTTTCGGAGAGCAGCGCCAGAGCGCTGTCCAGGGCTTCCCGCAGCTTTTCAGAGTTCCTCAGCAGATCACGCCTTGCACTCAGGCCGTCGTACTCGCCTTCCTTCAGGGCGGCTTTTTCCAGCTCCTCAATCCGGAAGCGGAGAGAATCGCTGAGACGCAGCTTTTCCTCGTCATCCATGCTGAGATCCCGGATTTCTTTCAGAATGGCGTTATAGCGGGCATACTCACTCTGAAAGGCAGCAAGCGCCTGATCTGTCTGCCCGAAGCTGTCCAGAAAAGCAAGATGGCTTTTTTCGTCAAGCAGACGAAGACCGTCATTCTGACCGTGAATATCCACCAGCTGGGAAGCAAGCTCTTTCAGCTGAGTTGCTGTAACCGGCACACCGCATACGCGGGAGGCCGTTTTTCCCTCCGCCGTAATCCGGCGCTGGAGAATCACTTCCCCGTCACAGGGAATATCATTCTCTTCCAGCCACGGCAGGGCGCTTTCCGTCTCAAATACTGCCGTCACCAGAGCCTTCTCGGCACCGTGACGCACAAGCTCACGGCTGGTCCGGCTGCCCAGAACTGCATTGAGAGAATCAATGACGATGGATTTTCCTGATCCCGTCTCTCCGCAAAGCACATTAAGCCCGGGCCCGAAGCTGATATCCGCCCGTTCAATAACGGCAATATTCTCAATATGAAGCTCTGTCAGCATTGTTCTTCCCCGTCATCACTGTATCAGATTTCTGAGGGTATCCAGAAGCTCCCAGGCCTTGGAAGAATCCTTCATGGCCAGAAAAGCCGTATCGTCACCGGCCAGTGTCCCTACAACGCCTTCAAAATGCATAGCGTCAATCGCCGAACATGCACCCGAAGCCAGACCGGAGAGCGTTTTGACAACGAGAATGTTCTGCGCAACATCCAGCGCCAGCACACTCTCCCTCAGGATTTTTCTGAGCCGCCCTTCATGGGAACGGTCGTCGTCCGACTCTCTGGGCTTCACATAGCGTGTTCTGCCGTTCTCCGTCGGTTCCTTGATCAGACGAAGATCCCGTATATCGCGGGAAAGCGTAGCCTGCGTGGTGCTGACCCCTCTCTCCGCGAGAGCCTCCTGAAGCTGCGTCTGCGTCTCAATGTTCTGCTTCTCAATGATTTCCAGTATAATTCCCTGTCTTCCCGGTTTCACCTTCTGCCCTCCTCAGGTCAATTTTTCATAGGTATTTTCATAAAAACTCCTGACGCCGAGGTCAGCAAAGAGGACACTCTGCGAGGATCTTGTAACAACCAGCACATCGTCCTGGCAGACGTCGGCACAGTAATAGCCGTCTACCGAGAGGTAGGCACGGCGGTCATGCAGACGCTTGCATGTTACGGAAGCCGTGCGCTCCGGCCCCAGGATAAAGGAACGCGATACCATCGTATGGGCACAGATCGGCGTAACGAGGATATTCTCCGTTTCCGGTTCCACGATCGGGCCTCCTGCCGAAAGCGAGTAGCCGGTGGAGCCGGTCGGTGTGGAGAAGATAATGCCGTCCCCGCTGAAGCTGGTAATCGTCTGCCCGTCGCACGCCGCATGGAGAATAATCGTATCCCCGTAGCCGTGAATATAGGCATCGTTCAGAGCGGAGCCCGTATAGACGAGCTCTTCCCCGCGCAGGAGGCGGACATCGATTTTCATGCGCCTGCTGAGGCGGTATTCCCCTTTTGCAGCTTTGACGACCAGCGCTGCGTCTTCCGGTTCCAGAGAGGTCATAAAGCCCATCGTCCCGAGATTGATTCCCAGGATGGGGACAGCCACGTTATGCAGGTCTCTGGAGACATTCAGCACGGTGCCGTCTCCTCCGAGCACAATGGCCATCTCAACGCTGTCAATGATCCTGTCCAGCGGTTCCACCGGCAGATCTGCAGGCAGGATTTCTTCCCCGGGCTCAGCAAAAACCGGGCATATCACCGTCTGAAACCCGGCGGCCTGCAGCAGATTGCGGCACTGCCTTGTCAGGTCAAGGTCGGTATCACGGTACGGATTCGGGCATAATGCAATCATTTTTTCAGCTCCCTGTGCGCTCTCTCAACGAGAGAGGAAATATCAGGTTCAACAGAATCTGCATCGGACTTGCGCATATACAGCAAAAATTCTATATTGCCTTCCGGCCCTGTGATCGGGGAATAATCGAGTCCCTGTACGGAAAACCCGATGGAAGGCATAAATTCCAGCACTGTGCGGATAACCTGTTCATGGACAGCGGCATCCCGCACAACGCCTTTTTTCCCGACGAGCTCACGCCCTGCTTCAAACTGCGGTTTGATAAGGCACATGATCTCCGCATCCGGTTTCAGGAGCGGCGCCACCGCCGGCATGACCAGCCGGAGCGAAATGAACGAGACATCGCACACGGCCAGATCCAGCAGATCCGGAATCTGCTCCTTTGTAACATACCGCAGGTTCGTCCTTTCCAGGTTGACAACGCGCGGATCGTTCCTCAGTGTCCAGGCGAGCTGGCCGTAGCCGACATCCACGGCATAAACCTTCTCTGCGCCGTGCTGAAGGAGCACATCGGTAAACCCTCCAGTCGAAGCGCCGCAGTCAATGCAGCGTTTTCCCGCGGGGTCGATCCCGAAAACACGGATAGCCTTATCCAGCTTATATCCGCCTCTGCTTACAAAAGCGAGCTCTTTTTTATGGACCTCCGGTTCGGTATCCGGAGATACCGACATGCCCGGTTTGTCTGCACGCTGCCCGTCCAGAAAAACGCAGCCGCTCATAATCAGCGCTTTCGCTTTCTCCCGGCTTTCGGCAAAGCCTTTTTCAAAGATCAGCTGGTCAAGCCGGATCTTACTCATAAGCCTGCACCATCTTCCGTGCCTGCCCGGCAATGCTCTCACTGTCCAGCCCGAGGGAGCAAAGCAGCTCCGGCACGGATCCGTGCGTGAGAATACCGTTCTCCGTGTTCAGAAGGACAGCTTTCTTCAGGGCAAGCCCGCGGAGCTGTGCCTGAACAAGCAGTTTTTCACCGATGCAGCCTTCACGGCACACATCTTCCGCCACCAGAAGGCGACCGGTTTTCTTCAGAGACTTCATAATCTCTTCACACTGCAAAGGATGAAGCTGCCCTAGCTTGATCAGTTCCGCCTGGATGCCTTTTCTCTCCAGCAGCACAGCTGCCGCAAGACACTGGTTGGTCAGACGCCCGTAGGTAACCATGGTGACGTCATCTCCCTGACGCAGCAGCACTTCCTCTCCGGGGTGATCTTCTTTATACTCGCCCTCGGCCCCACGCGGATACCGGATGGCGACCGGACCCTGAATTTCATAGATTGCTTTTTTCAGCATGGTTTCCAGTTCAGCGAACGAGGCAGGAGCCAGCACTGTCATCCCCGGTATGGTGGACAGATAGGCGAGATCGAACACGCCGTTATGCGTCTCCCCGTCATTGCCGACGATGCCTGCGCGGTCCACGCAGAAAACGACATGCAAATTCTGCAAAGACACGTCGTGCAGAATCATATCGTATGCCCGCTGCAGGAAGCTTGAATAAACGGCAAACACCGGAATCAGCCCCTGCTTGGCCATGCCCGCCGCCATCGAGACTGCGTGGCCTTCCGCAATGCCCACGTCGAAAAAGCGTTTCGGAAACTGCTGGGCAAAGGGAAACAGCCCTGTTCCGTCCGTCATGGCAGCCGTAATGGCCGTGATGCGCTCATCTTTTTCTGCCAGCGTACAGAGCATTCTGCCCATTCTGTCACAGAATCCCGGCTTTGCCGCGCCGAGCTCACCGGTTACCGGATTGAAGGAACCGACCCCGTGGAACAGATCCGGGTGTGCCTCTGCGTAATTGTAACCCTTGCCCTTCTGCGTAATGACGTGCAGCAGCACGGGGGAACGGATTTCCTTTGCCAGGCGGATAGCCCCTTCCAGCTCGCGGATGTTGTGCCCGTCAATCGGCCCGAGGTAATTCAGGCCCAGCGCCGTGAACATATTGCCGGCAAAAAGGCGCTGTTTGATCTCTTCCTTGATACGGTGGCCGGTACGGTAGAGCTGGGAATTGATGCCGACGATGGCACGGTACCGCTTTTTAAAACCGTAATAGCCCTCGCTCAGGCGCAGCCTGTGCAGCACGCGGGACATGCCGCCTACATTGCTGCTGATGGACATGGCATTGTCATTGAGAATGATCACGATCGGTTCCAGGCTGGCTGAGACATTTTCTATACCTTCGTAAGCGAGCCCGCCTGTCAGCGCTCCGTCTCCGATCACAGCGCAGACGTCATAATCCTGCTTCAAAAGCGTGCGGGCACGCGCCATGCCGAGGGCAACAGAAACCGAATCGGAAGCATGGCCGGCAATAAACGGGTCTGCAGCGCTTTCATTCGGTTTCGGGAAGCCGGAGATCCCTCCGAACTGCCGCAGAGTGCCGAATGCTTCCCTGCGCCCGTTCAGGATTTTATGGGTATAGCACTGGTGCCCGACATCAAACAGGATTCTGTCCTTCGAAGCGTTATATACCCGGTTCAGCGCAATTGTCAGTTCCACTGTGCCGAGGTTGGATGCCAGATGACCGCCGGTTTCGGAAACCGTATTGATCAGCAGGGTGCGGATCTCCGCACAGAGTTCATCTAGCTGCGCATAGGACAGATTTCTGAGATCTGCAGGCGTATGGATTGTTTCTAACATGATTACTTCTTCCTGTTTTCCAATGAACGCGCAAAGGCTGAAAGAAACACCGTATTGTCAAAATGCGCCTCAAGGCCGGCAACGGCTTTCTCCGTCAGCTCGTGCACTGCTTCCGCACAGCGCTTCTCCCCGTACAGGGCCATATAGGTGTTTTTCTGTTCCTCTGCATCCGACCCGACGGGCTTTCCCAGTTCCTCGTTTGTGGAAAGCACATCAAGCATGTCGTCCCGGATCTGAAAAGCCAGACCAAGCAGGAGGCCGAAACTGCGGGCAGCATTCATCTGCTGTTCATTTGCTCCGGCAGCAGCAGCTCCGAGCAGACAGGCCGCACTGAGCAGAGCTCCGGTTTTAAAATCATTGATTTCGTTCAGTTCTTCCGCTGACAGGAGTTTTCCTTCCCCCCGCATGTCGAGAAACTGCCCGCGGCACATTCCCCGGTACCCGGCCGCTTTCGCCAGCTCGAGGCCGCAGCATGCCAGACGGCTGCTCTCCAGCGGGGCTGACATCAGCGTTTCAAAGGCGAGACTCTGCAGTGCATCTCCGGCAAGAGTGGCTGTGCATTCGCCGAAAACAATATGGTTGGTCGGTTTTCCGCGGCGCAGGTCGTCATCGTCCATGCACGGAAGATCGTCGTGAATGAGGCTGTATGTGTGAATCATCTCCAGGGCGCAGGCAACCGGCAGCACCTGCTGAAGATCTGCTCCGAGCATATCGGCAAAAGCGAGCGTCAGCACAGGGCGTACACGCTTGCCTCCTGCCAGGAGGCTGTAACGCATGGCCTCGGCAAGCCCGTCCTTTTCTCCCTGCGGAGCCGGAATTGCCTCCTCCAGATATTTTTCTGCCAGGAGGCGATAATCATCATAGTTTCTCATTCGCTTCTCTCACCGGAAAATGGTTCTTCACTGAGGGTTCCGTCCTCTCCCGACCGGAGAATCAGAACTTTCTGTTCCGCTTCATCCAGAAGAGTGCTGCAGCTTTTCACCAGCGCTGTCCCTTCTTCAAAAAGAGCAAGCGACTGTTCCAGCGGCAGGTCTCCCTCCTCCAGGTGGGCAACGATCTCCTCCAGACGCTTCAGGGAATCTTCAAAGTTAAGCTTTTTCTGTTTCATAATTTCCTCTCATTGACCGTGCAGTCCACACTGCCGTCATGAAACCGTATCGTCAGTGCTTCTTCCTTCCGCGCTTCCTCTGCCGAAAAAAGCATACGCTCATTTCCCGCCTGGACAAGCGCATAGCCGCGGGAAAGGACTTTCAGCGGGCTCATCGCCTCCAGTGAGGAAACGCAGGATAAAAACCTCTGTTTGCTGCCGGAAATCAGCCGTTCTTCCGCGGAAAGCATCCTTTCCCGAAGCATATCCAGATCCATGCGGCGCAGGGAAAAGAACTCTTCCGGCCGCTGCAGGACCCTTTTCCTGCTCAGTTCCTGCACTGCCTTGCGGCTGAGCGCCAGCCTTTTTGACATACTGCCGGCAGCCCTGAGGCCAAGGCTTTTCAGCCTTGCGGCCATTTCCTCTCTGTCCGGCACGGCAAGTTCCGCAGCGTTGGAGGGTGTGGATGCCCGCATATCCGCTGTATAGTCAGCAATGGTAACGTCCGGCTCATGGCCTACGGCTGAAATCACCGGAATGCCGGAAGCGTAAATTGCTCTTGCAACCTTTTCCTCATTGAAGGCCCAGAGATCTTCCAGAGAACCGCCTCCGCGCCCGGTAATAATCAGGTCGGCTAACCTGTTCTCATTGACCAGCCGGATCGCATCCGCAATCTCACCCGCGGCTTCCGACCCCTGTACACGCACAGGCACAACAAGCACTTCGGCCAGCGGCCAGCGGCTGCCGAGTATGCGGATCATATCCCGCACGGCAGCGCCTGCCGGCGAAGTAACAAGGGCAATGCGCTTCGGGAATGCGGGAAGCTCCTTTTTATGTGCTGCTAAAAAAAGGCCTTCGGCATCCAGCTTTGATTTCAGCTGTTCAAAGGCCATCTGAAGATCGCCGGCTCCGAAAGGCATCATGGCGCTGACATACAGCTGGTATTTCCCGTCCCTTGGATAAACGGAAACCCGCCCCGATGCCAGAACCTGCATCCCGTTTTCCGGCCGGAAGCGAAGCGAACCGGCGCTGCTCCTGAACATCACGCAGCTGACAGCTGCTTCAGCGTCCTTCAGAGAAAAATAGTGATGGCCGGAGGGATAAAGCTTATAATTGGATATCTCCCCCGCCACACAGATGTTGTTGAAAAAAGGATTTCCTTCAATATAAGTCCTGAGTGCGTTATTCAGCTGGGAAACCGACAGAATCGTTTTCTCCATAGATCAGGCTTTGCCTTCTCCGCGCACGAAACCGCCGAGAACGCCGTTGACAAAGGCAGCCGTTTCCGGCTCATCATAGTGTTTGTCAATCTCGACCGCGCTGTTGATTGCCGCACCGACAGGGATGTCGCTGCGGTAGAGAATCTCGTAGACCGCCACTCTCAGGACAGCCAGCGCGCTGCCGGAAATGCGGGTGATATGCCAGGAGGCAGAATACTTCCGGATAATCTCATCAATCTCCTGAAGATGCCCGGAAACGCCGAGTGCTGTCTCCCTGATATAGGCAGCTGAATTTTTATCCGGACTTTCAGAATAAAGATCGTCCTCCTCCTGAAGAGAGCTGTAGTGCTCCTCGGAAAGGAATTCTTCAATCAGCTCAGCCGGATCTCTGTCAGAATGGGATATGTTGAATACGAGCTGAACTGTAAGCTCACGGGCAGTGTCTCTTGTCATAAATCTCAGTTCTTTTCGAACACAATACCGGCAACGTGAACGTTCACTTCCGCTGCATCAAAGCCGGTGGACGTCTGTACGGCTGTCAGCACTGCTTCCTGGGCTTTGCCGGCAACATCAATAATATTGTTGCCGTACTTCACCGTGATCACAGCATCCACAGTCAGGCGCTCTTCCTGATAACGGATTTTTACTCCGCGAATATTCATTTTGATACCGGTAAGCTCCGCAGCTTCCGCTCCGCCTGCATTGGCGAGGTCTGCAACGCCTTCCGTTTCAAGAAGGGCGGATTTTACCAGAGAAGTAATCACATCTTCGGAAATATTGATGGTACCTTTATCCATCCTGCGCGTAATATAATTATCTGCCATGTCTTACCTCCGCAGAAAATATTCATTTTATTGTAGCACAAAGTGCATATAAATGGAAGAGCAAGATTATGAATTATTTGTTTCCGCTCTGCCTTCCTTCCCTTGAAAGGTCTTGACAAATGTGGTAAGATATCAGCATATTTTTTCGGAGGCTTCTTATGGAAATGAAAATAATGTTCGCCGGCGCAATTCTTGTCGGCGGCTGGGTTCTGTATTATCTGTTCGGAAGGCAGTTTGCCTATAATATCCGCACTGCTTTTCCGCTGATCCGCGCCATGCAGGAAACACAGCAGGATCTGATCGACATCTCCGCAAAAAACTATACAGTTGTTTCTGCACTGGTTACCGGAATCATCTGTGCAGTACTCTGCTTTGTTGTATTTTTCTTCTGTCCGCTCTACCTGAAAATCTGTTTTGCCGTCGGTTTTCTGGCCTGTGCTGCCATGACCTGGAACAAGCTCACGCCTGATAACCGGGATATGTTTGATTCCTTCTGCGGCACCTATTATAAATTCGTAGTTGACGATGCGCTGCGTACCGCCATGTACAACAAAAAGCCCAGTCAGATGAAGCTACGGCTCCACGACATGGGCTTAAGCACAGCCTTCATCCCCGAATTCAGGAAAGACAGCAAAAGCAAGGACAAGGACAAAGACTGATTCCCGAATAAATATTGAAAGAAAAAGAGGTCGGAACAGACCTCTTTTCTTTTTTATTCCGGCATACAGTATTCCCGGTGTTTTAACCGTGACAGCAGTTGATTTCATCAGGAATTATGATAGAATTGGCTCATCATGATATTTCAGTTTATAAGAGGATCAGAAAATGAAGTACAGGATCAGAACAGCAACTCCTGAAGATGAACAGAGAATCTGTGAATTGTTTATTGAAATGCTTCAGACAGTCTATCATACAGAAGATGTGGAGGGATATGAACCCGGTTGTCTGGATCGATATTGGATAAACAGCGATGAGCGTATTCTGGTTGCGGAGGATGAATCTGTTGTAGCGTATCTGTCAGTTGAAGTTCATCATGAGCCTGAGACGGATTATATATATCTTGATGATTTGGCTGTCACAAAAGATTATCGTAATCTCGGAATCGGCAGCGCCTTAATCCATGAAGCGGAAGCCTATGCACGGGAAACAGGTATACAGCATATCCTTTTTCATGTTGAAAAAACCAATACCGAAGCATTGCGATTATATGAAAGGCTCGGCTATAAAATATACCGGGATGATGGTAACAGATATATGATGATAAATGATTGAGATCTGTTTCCGTTATCAGGATGCTGCATGGAGTGCGGAGCTACAGGCAACAATTTTAACAGTGTAAAAACCATCCCCCGTCTTATATTAGATTTCTTGACGCATAACAGCAGGCGGGATATACTGTTGAGCGGAACCGACCCGTGTAAATGTTGCCATGGAGGCGAAGATACAGCATGAGCTTTGACTATGGATTCCGGGGCTGCGGCATTGCCCTGAGCTGACATGAACAAAAACAGAATTCTGCCCATCGCCAGCGGATCATCCGGGAACTGCATGCTTCTGGAGCTGGACGGAACAAGGATCCTGATAGATCTCGGTGTCAGCGCATCGATGCTGCGCGCAGCGCTTACCGCAAACGGATATACCTTTGAGAGCATCGATGCCGTCCTGATCACGCATACACACTCCGACCATGTAAAAGGGCTGGAGGTCTGCTTAAAACGGATCGCCGCGCCGATCTTCATGAGCGGCACATCAAAAGATACGCTGATGCTTGAGAGGGCAAAGGGACTGCTCTATTCCGTAAAAACCGA
>JAEEGF012366165.1_pt1 | contig 13238 bp, 6 predicted proteins | sample 9134171 | NCBI WGS metagenome assembly JAEEGF01 (sample SAMN16246542, study PRJNA631951) | gut metagenome | biome: gut microbiome; feature: rumen; material: AP-attached | host: Bos | place: Iran: Karaj | collected 2018-10
CCGGTGGAAGGTCACGCACGCCCAGGTTGCCGTCTTGCCGAAGAGCCTGGCGATCTGCTCGAAGGGCATTTCGCCGTACACACGTAAAAGGAAAACCTCCTTATACGGCTCCTCAAGGCGGTGCACCGCCTCGGTCGCGCGGTCGGCGCTGTCCCTTTGCACCGCAAGCGCTTCGGGCGAATCTTCGGGGCTTTCGGCGGTTTCGTCCAGCGGCACGGTCGGCTTTCTGCGCTGTTCGGATAGATACTTGTTTTTCGCAATCTCGCACAGCCATACTCTGAGTTCGCAGTCGCCGCGAAAGCGGTCGATCTTCTGCATGGCGGCAAAGAACGTCTCGCTTGTCAGCTCCTCGGCGGCGTCGGCGTCGCCCGTGAGCCGCATGCAGTAGCGATACACGTCCGTGAAATATGCGCGATAAATGCGTTCGATCGTATCCATCCTTGAACCTTCCGTCTATATGACGCGAAACAACGGGAAATCTTACAGGGTTTTTGAAAAAATGTTGCCGGATGGCAATTCGCACCGTCAGGCATATCGTTCCGCAGGAATATCGTGCCGAAGGTATATCGCGGCGAAGCCATATCGCGCCCCGCAGGGGCTATGGAGCGGCTGCACCGCACGATATGCTTGCTCACGCAAGCACGATATATTTGCTTCCGCAAACGCGATATGCGGCTGACGCCGCGCGATATGACAGCCCCCTCGCTCCGCGTGGGTTCTGTCGCGGCGGGCGCTCCGCGTCCGCTCACCACACCTGCCACCGTAGGGCGAACGCGATGAGGTACAGCACGGACAGCGGGACAAGGAGGGCGGCGGAAAGCCAATACTTCCATTTTTTGTCGCAGAGCTGTCCGAACAGCAGGGCGACGACCGGCATGGCAAGCAGATAGCGCGGACCGGACAGAAGCCACGTCGTGCCGATCGCGATCGCAAAATAGAGGATGAACCACGCGGCGTACGAGGGACGCAGGCGCTTCGAGCCCGCCGCGAACAGCGCAAGCGCGCCGAAATGCCAGACGAGGTTCGGCAGCCACAGCCCGCAGAACAGCTCGCGGTCGGCGCCGAAGTTCTGGATCAGCAGGTCGGTCTGATACGCGGCGGTCGAGAAGAACCAGCCGAGCCTCTGCCCCCAGTGGTCGCGCTGATAGGTCAGAAACTGGAACGCGTTGCCGGACACGACGTAATTGATCTGCAGATAGCACAAGAAACCGACCGGCACGATCAGCACCGGCAGCAGCGACAGCACGCGCTGTCTGACGCCGCGCGCTTTGAATCGGTGCGCCCATTCGAAGAACAGCGGCACGACGAGCAGCAGGCCGAGCGAACGCGTGAACGCGGCGTACGCGCCGAACACGCCCGCAATCGGGAACCGTTCCTTTCGCATGCAGTACAGCGACAGCAGGCACATCAGCAGATAGAGCGACTCGCTCATCGGCGCGACGAAGAAGAACCCGCCGGGCAGCAGCCACAGGAACGACACGGCGCGGAACGCGGTTTTATGCGGAAGATCGAGCCTTAAAAGCCGGTAGAACACGCAGCACGCCGCGGGGAATGCGACGGCCGACACGAGCATGCCGGCATAGAGATCGTTGTCGAACAGCCGGTACAGCGGATAGATCGCAAGCGGATAGCCCGGCAGGAACACAAGCTGCACCGTGCGTCCCCATTCCTCGCCGAACACGTACCATTCGCGCGTGATGTCGAGATAGTGCTGGCTGTCGAGGCAGCGCCAGATCCACATGCCGCTCTGCACGGAGAACACGCCGCGGTCGATGACGAGCGCAAGCTCCACGCCGAAGAACAGCAGCAGCTCGACCGCGACGGAGAGCAGCGCGACGATGAGCACGATGTGCTTCGGCTCGCCGCCTTCCTGCAGCGCGTCCGCGTCCGTTTTCCAGAACGCGAGCCAACCCGGCACGAACCGCCAGCAGCCGACGATGAACAGCCCGAGCGACAGCGCCGCGGCGCAGATGCCGGGCACGCTCGGTTCGGATGTGATCAGCCAGTACGCGCCCGCGCACAGCAGCAGAAGCGTGCCGCAGACCGAGATCAGCGGCGCTAAGACCTGGCGTTTCGGTTTCGGGGTTTCGATCGTTTCCATGGGAACCTCCGTGTTCTTAACGTACAGTATACCACACCGGATGCGAAATAGATGTAAATTCTGCCAAAACATTTCCGGATTCGCCCAAAGTTTCACATCTTTGCTACATTGCAATCGCGGAAAGTGTGATATAATATAGAATCATAACAGACGGAGAACCCGCATGCTCGCAAAATTCAGCGTGAAAAAACCGTTTACCGTGCTCGTCGCCGTGATCCTAATCCTGGTGCTCGGGTACGTTTCCGTCGGGAAGATGACGCCGGACCTGCTGCCGGACCTGAGCTTCCCCTATATCGTGCTGTTCACAACCTACATCGGCGCGTCGCCGGAGGAGGTCGAAGCGACCGTCACGAAGCCGCTCGAACAGGCGATGTCCGCCGTCGACCACATGAAGAGCGTGCAGTCGATTTCGGCGGAGAACTACTCGACCGTGTACCTGACCTTCGAGGACGGCACCGACGTCGATATGGCGTCGATCGACGTGCAGAAGGCGATCGGCATGCTGACGCCCTCGTGGGGCGAATCGATCGGCACGCCGGTCATGCTCGAGCTCAGCACCGACCTGATCCCCGTCACCGTCGCGGCGGTCAACTGCCGCGACATGGATTCGCTCGAGCTTTCGGCGTTCGTGCGCGATACGCTGCTGCCGAAGCTCGAAGGCGTGACGGGCGTGGCGTCGGTGACGACGTCGGGACTGATCGTGCGGCAGGTGGAGATCGTGCTCGACGACGACAAGATCGAAGCGCTGAACGAACGGCTGTTCGCGGCGATCGACGAGGAGTTCGAGGAGGCGACCGCGGAGCTCGGCGAAGCGCGCGAAAAGGTTAAGGAAGGTCAGGCGCAGATCGACGAGAACCGCGAAAAGCTCGACGAGGGACAGAGTCAGCTCGACGCCGGACGCAGCCAGGCGAACCGCAAATTCGGCGAGGCGCAGAGTCAGCTCGACGAAGCGAACGAACAGCTGAACGCGCTTCTGGACGAGCTGTACAAGAACCGCGATACGCTCACCGCGCAGCTCGAAACGGCGCAGTCCATGCGCACGCAGCTCATCGCGCTGAAATACACGATCCAGACGCTTGAGGCGGGCAAGTCGCTGCTCGATCAGTCGATCGCGGCGATCGAGAGCGATCCGGCGCTCACGGACGAACAGAAACAGAATTACATCGACGCGATCCGCACGAGCGAGGAATACCGGACGATTGCGGACAGCCTTGCGCAGGCGGACGAACAGCTTGCGGCGTACGGGCTTTCGCGCGATTCGATCGACGATACGATCGCGCAGCTGGACGCGGCGATCCCCGAGATGGAACAGGGGCTTCAATCGATCGACGAGCTGATCGCGCAGGCGGAAAGCGGCAAGGCGGACGTCGAAAACGGCTATGCCGAGCTCAACAAGCAGAAGCAGTCGGTCTACGCGCAGCTGAACAGCGCGCAGAACAAGCTGAACGAGGGCAAGCTTGCGCTCGAAGCCGGCGAGAAGGAGCTCGAAGCGGGCAGGCTGCAGCTCGAACAGGCGGAACAGGCCGCCGCGGAACAGCTTGCCGCCGCCAAGGACGCGGCGAATCTCAAAACCATTCTGACCAAGGACATGGTCGCAAAGCTGCTGCAGGCGCAGAACTTCGCGATGCCCGCGGGCTATCTCGACGCGGGCGACATGCAGTGGCTCGTGTCGGTCGGCGACACGATCGAGGACGTGGCGTTTCTCGAATCGGTGCCGCTGTTCTCGGCGGGCATCGACGGGCTCGACACGATCACGCTCGGCGACCTTGCGCATGTACAGATCACGGACAACACCGGCGCGACCTACGCAAAGATCAACGGCGAAAACGGCGTGCTGCTCGCGTTCTCGAAGCAGTCCGCCTACGCGACGGCGACGGTGTCCGACAACGTGGAGGCGCGGTTTAAAGAGCTCGAAGGTCAGTACGACGGGCTGACCTTTACCGCGCTGATGAGCCAGGGCGAATACATCCACATGGCGATCTCGTCGGTCGTCGAAAACCTGCTGATCGGCGCCGCGCTCGCGATCCTGATCCTCTTCCTCTTCCTGCGCGATCTCCGTCCGACGCTGATCGTCGGCATCTCGATTCCGGTGTCGGTGCTGTTCGCGCTCGTGCTGATGTACTTCTCGGGCGTGACGATGAACATCATCTCCATGTCCGGTCTTGCGATCGGCATCGGCATGCTCGTCGACAACTCGATCGTCGTCATCGAAAACATCTACCGTCTGCGCAGCGAAGGCGTGGCGGTCAAGGAAGCTGCGGTGCAGGGCGTCAAGGAGGTTGCGGGCGCGATCACCGCGTCGACGCTCACGACCATCTGCGTGTTCGTGCCGATCCTGTTTGTGCAGGGGCTGACGCGGCAGATCTTCATGGACATGGTGCTGACCGTGACCTACTCGCTGCTCGCGAGCCTGATCATTGCGATGACCGTCATTCCGGCGATGGTGACCGGCGTGCTGCGCCGTCCCGTCAAACAGCAGAGCGTGCGCCGCGAAAAGGTCATGGCGGCGTTCGAAAAAACGCTGCGCTTTGTGCTGAACCACCGCGCGATCGCGCTGCTCCTTGCGCTTGTGATCCTGCTGGGCTCGGCATGGCTCGTCATCCGGCGCGGGTTCGCCTACTTCCCCGAGAGCGGCGGCAAACAGGTCTCGGTCACGGTGCCGCTGCCGGAGGACACCTCCTTTGAGGACGCGGTTGCGATCGCGGACGAATTCATGGCGGCGATGTACACGGTCGATGGTCTGTCCGACACGGGCGGCATGCTCGGCAGCGGCATCGCCTCGATCATCGGGCTGACCGATTCGCGCAACAGCGCGGCGAGCGAGCTCACGGTGTACGCGCTGATCGACGAAAAGAGCGGCAAATCGAGCCTCGACATTCACGACGAGATCGACGCGGCGCTGGGCGAGCTCGGCAAGCGCTATCCCTATACCGTGGCGGGCATGAGCACGATGAGCATGTCCGGCACGCTGTCCGGCGACGACGTCGGCATCACGATCTACGCGAACGACCTGTCGGTGCTTGCGGAGGTGTCCGAACGCGTTTCGGCTGTGCTTCTGACCGTGGACGGCATCGGCGAGGTCAAGGGCGGCGCGGACAAGACGACGCCGACGCTGCACGTATCGGTCGACAAGGCAAAGGCGGCAGAGCGCGGGCTGACCGTGGCGGAAACGTACCTGAAGCTGGCGGAGCTTCTGAAGAACAGCGCCTCCTCCACCTCCGTCGCCTCGAACACGACCTCGCTCGACGTCACGATCATTTCGGACAGCGGCGTGCCGCACTCGAAGCAGGCGCTGGAGGACCTGACCTTCACGGTCACACGGCTCGATCAGTCGGTCGAAACCGTCAAGCTCTCCGAGATCGCGACGATCACCGAAACGACGACGCTCGCGTCGGTCAACCGTCTGGATCAGCGGCGCTGCCTGTCCGTGACCGGCACGCTCAAGGACGGCTACAACATCACGCTCGTGAGCCGCGACGTGCAGAAGGCGGTCAACGCGATCGACCTGCCCGCGGGCTGCTCCATCGTCTACGACGGGCAGAACGAGACGATCAACAGCGCTTTGAAGGACCTGCTGTGGATGCTGCTGCTCGGCATTCTCATCATCTACCTCATCATGGTCGCGCAGTTCCAGTCGCTGCTCTCCCCGTTCATCGTGATCGGCACGGTGCCGCTGGCGTTTGCGGGCGGGTTCCTGGGGCTGCTCATCACCGGCAGCGAGGTCAGCATCGTCGCGATGATCGGCTTCATCATGCTCGTCGGCATCGCGGTCAACAACGGCATCGTGCTCGTGGACTGTGCCAACCGCCTTCGCGAGGAGGGCATGGACAAGCGCGAAGCGATCGTCAAAGCCACGGTGATCCGTCTCCGTCCGGTGCTGATGACGGCGCTGACCACGATCCTCGGACTGTTGCCGCTTGCGATCGGGTTCGGCACGGGCGCGGAGATCGTACAGCCGGTGGCGGTCGTGTGTATCGGCGGACTGACCTACGCCACGCTGATGACTGCGTTCATCATACCGGTGCTCTACGATCTTTTGCGGCGCAACGCCGGCGCGTCGAAGAAGTGGTTCAACCGCATCGCCGCGGAGGAAGCGGCTCTGAAGGAATCCTCCCTACCATCCGAATGATACCATAAAAGGCAGCGGAAAATTTCCCTTTTTTCAACCGATTTTGACCTTTGAAAAACGCCCTGTTTTCGGGCGTTTTTTTCAAACCGGAGCGAATTTGACACAATTTAACGGCAACGGGAAAAAATCGCATTTGTAAAAAAAGTGCGTAATCCGTCACAATTCAACATGCTATAATAAAACCGGCAAGAGAGAAAGCGCCGGTTCTTCGTTTCAAAGAGAAGATGAACAAAACGTTCTCCGCTGTAACGGATACGGTATTTATTTAATTCTTCTCTTTATACCGGATCCGGTATATAGCGAATCCGTTATATTTCAGTATCCGTTTCTATAACGGATCCGATATATATATAAGGTTTCGTTACATAGGAAGAAACGCCCCCGGCGATCGGCGGCGCCGGAGGGCCCGGCGGGCGGCGCAATCTTTCGGTTGGCACTTGACGGCTTGCGCAAAAATGCGTAAAATGGGAGTATGGATTTTTATAAGCGACCGCAAACAAATACCCCGGAACGGCTGTGGCTTCTGTGTGCCGCGATCGGCACGCTGCTGTTGGTGTTCGTCCCGAGCGCGGCATGGCTGAACCCGCCCGCGGACGGCGATCCGTACGCGCTGCTTTCGGCATACCTGCTCAAGCAGATCCTGACCGTTGCGCTGCTGCTGATCGTGCCGGCGCTCTGGGCGCGCGCGGCGCATGCGTTCGGGCTGTGGACGCTGATCGCGCTGTCGGCGCTTGCGTTCGGGTTCGGATTCTTCCTCACGCGAGACGCGGCTGCCGCGCTGTACGCGCTTTTGCTTGCGGCGCTGCCCGGCGCGGGACTGTATGCGCTGCAGCGGCTGAAGCTTTCGAACTTCCGCACGGTGCTCTATGCGTCGGTGGCGCTGCTGTTCGCGCTGTTCGGCTATGTGTGCCTCAAGGATCTCATCGAGAACGGCGACGCGTACCTGCCGTTCAAAACCGTGATCTCGGCGTACGAGCGCATGGCGCAGTCGTTTGCCCCGTACTTTACCGCCGAGAGCGGCGAGGTCGACGCGCGCTATACGGCGATTCTCGACATCGTTGCGTCGTACCGGCTCAACGCGTACGCGATCGGCATACCGGTCCTCGCCGCGCCCGCGATGTGCGCGGGGCTTTCGAACGTGCTGTTCTCGCATCTTCTGAACCGCAGAGGCGGCGCGGAGCTTACCGCGCTTCCCCCGTTTGCGCAATGGCGGTGCGAACGCCCGTTCGTCTACGCGGCGACGGCGCTGACGATCGTGAGCTATGTGCTGGCGATGATGAACGTCAACGGCATGGATGCGCTGTCCGCCGTGGCGATGCTCGTGTGGCGGCTCCCCTGCGCGCTCGCCGGTCTGGCGACGGTGTACGGGATCGCGACCAAGTTGAAGAAGCGTTGGATCTTCGTGATCGTATGCTGCGGCGCGCTGACGCTGCCGACCTTCGGGCTGACGATGCTTTCGTTGATCGGCATGATCGCGTCGCTGCGCAAACCTATGAACGACGGGAAGGACGGAACTTTGGTATGAAGCAATACAGCGGGATTCTCATTGCTTTCGGCGTGCTGCTCGCGCTCGGCGCGGGCGCGATCGCGCTGTTCACGAAGCAGTACCGGCTGGCGCTTGCCGTGCTCGGCGTCGGGCTGATCTGGCTCGGCGTGATGACGGCGCTTTTGACGGGCATAGCGAAGCGGCAGCAGTCAAAGATGGACAGCGTGTTCCGCGAAAACGAAAGCGCGGTCGCCTCGCTCGTGCAGAACATCTTGATCCCCTGCGCGATCCTCGACCTTTCGGGGCGCATCACGTGGCGCAACAACGCGTTCGCCGCGCTGACCGACAGCAACAACGTGCACGACATCGCGCCGGAATTTGACGGCTCGCATCCGATCCGCGTGCTGCAGGTCGAGTACAACGGCTCGAACTATCAGGTCATGCACATGCTGGTGCAGCGCGAACACGAACGGCAGCTCGTGCTCGAATACTGGCTCGACCGCACCGAGGCGGCGCACTATCAACGGCTGTATACCGAACAGCGCCCGTACGTGGCGATGATCTTTGTGGACAACTATGAGGAGCTTTTGAGCGACGCGCAGGTGCACAGCACCGCGGTGCTTGCGGAGGTCGAACGGCTGATCGGCGATCTTTCAAAACGTCTCGGCGGGCTCTACCGGCGCTACGACAACGGACGGTTCCTGCTGATCCTCGAGGCGAAGCAGCTGCAGCAGCTCGAACAGGAGCGCTTTGCGATCCTCGAACAGGCGCATCACATCGACACGGGTTCGGCGGCGGCGGTCTCGCTGTCGATCGGCTTCGGCATCGCGCCGCGGCTCGCGCAGTCGGAAACGGACGCGCGGCGCGCCATGGAGCTTGCTCTCGGACGCGGCGGCGATCAGGTCGTCGTCAAGGACGGCACGGACTACCGCTTCTACGGCGGCAAGCGGCAGCACGACGCCCGCCAGTCGCGCGTCAAGGCGCGTCTGTTCTCCAAGGCGCTGTTCCAGCTGTTTGAGAACAGCGGCGACATCTTTATCATGGGGCACAAGAACTCCGACATGGACTGCCTCGGCGCGGCGCTCGGCGTCATGACCTGCGCGAACCACGTCGGCGCGCACGCCTACATCGTGCTCGACGCCGTCAACACCACGATCGAGGACGCGGTGCACACGCTCGAGCGCTCCGGCGCCGCCTCGCTGATCATAGAGCCGTCGCAGGCGGCCGAGATGATGAAGCCGAATTCGGTGCTCGTCGTCGTCGACACGCAGCGCGCCTCGAACACGGTTGCGCCGGAGCTTCTGAAGCTCACGGAGCACATCGTACTCATCGACCATCACCGCCGCAACGCGGACTACATCGACAACGCGACGCTGCACTACCTCGAAACGCGCGCGTCGAGCGCGAGCGAGATGGTGACCGAGGTCATGCAGTACTTTGCGGACAACGTCAAGCCCGCGGCGTTCACCTGCAGCGCGCTGCTCGCCGGCATCACCGTGGACACCAAGCAGTTTGCGTTCAACGTCGGCTCGCGCACGTTCGAGGCGGCCGGGTACCTTCGGCGCAACGGCGCGGACCTCAGCTCGGTCAAGCTGATGTTCCAGAACGATTTTTCAAGCTATGTGCGCTGCGCGAACGTCGTGGAGCGCGCAACGATCCGCAAGAGCGGGATCGCGATCTCGGTCGTCGATAAGAACACGCCGGACGCCATGCTGCTTGCGGCGCAGGCGGCGGACGAGCTGCTGGGCATCCGCAGCATCTATGCGGCGTTCGTGCTTGCCGAGACGGACGAACAGGTGGCGATCTCCGGCAGAAGCTACGGACAGATCAACGTCCAGATGATTCTCGAAAAACTGGGCGGCGGCGGACATCTGACGATGGCGGGCGCACAGCTCAAGGGTGTGACGGTCGAGGAAGCGATCGAACGGCTCGAAGCCGCCATCGACGAATACGAACGGGAAACTCCCCAGCAATAGTGCAAGAAAGGACGGATACGGAAGATGAAGGTATTGCTTTTACAGGACGTGAAGGGCACCGGCAAAAAGGGTGAAGTGGTCAACGTCAGCGACGGTTACGCGCGCAATTTCCTGCTGCCGAGAAAGCTTGCGGATCCCGCGGACGCGCAGGCGATCAACGCGGCGAACATTCAGAAGAGCGCCGCGCAGCACCGCAAATTCACCGCAGGCGTCAAGGCGCGCGAACAGGCAAAGGCGCTCGACGGGCAGGCAGTGCGCGTCAAGGCACGCGTCGGAGAAAACGGCAAGATGTTCGGCACGGTCTCCGGCAAGGAGATCGCCGCCGCGCTGCAGGAACAGAAGGGCATCGAAATCGACCGCAAGAAGATTTCGGTCGATCCGATCCGCGCATTGGGCGAATATACGGCAAAGCTGTCGCTCTTCGAGGGCGTATCCGCGACCGTCAAAGTGATTGTAGAGGAATAAATGGAACAGCAAACCCTGCAAACCCTGCCGCACAGCGCAGAAGCGGAACGCTCCGTGCTCGGCTCCATGCTGTTGGACGTCGGCGCGCTCGATTCCATGCTCGAACAGCTGCGGCCGGAAGATTTCTATCAGGCGGCGCACGCGCAGATCTTTGAGGCGATGCGCAAAATTCGTCAGGACGGCGACGCGGTCGACGTTGTGACGCTGACCAACGCGCTCGAACGCAGCGGCAAGCTCGAGAGCGCGGGCGGCACGATCTACCTCACCGAGCTGATGAGCTTTGTCCCGACCGCCGCCAACGTGCAGCACTATGAGCGCATCGTCGAGGAACACAGCATCCAGCGCGCGCTGATCCGCGTCGGCAACGACATGATCCGCGACGGCATGAACGATCAGCGCGACGTCGAACAGTCCCTGAACGACGCGGAGCGCAAGATCTACGACATCTCGATGCGCAAGACCGAGGAATCCCTCTCCCCCGCGTCCGAGATCGTCCCGAACACGGTCAACCAGATCGGCGAGATCGCGAGCCGCAAGGGCAAGCTGACCGGCATCGCCACCGGCTTTTCGAAGATCGACCGGCTGACGAACGGCCTGCAGAAGAGCGACCTGATCATTCTTGCCGCGCGTCCCGCGATGGGCAAATCGGCGTTCGCGATGAATATTGCGCAGTACGCCGCCCTGCACGACGGACGTTCCGTCGCCGTGTTCTCGCTCGAAATGAGCAAGGAACAGCTGATGATGCGCATCATGTGCACCGAGGCGTCGGTCGACTCGCAGAAGATCAAGGACGGCTCGCTGAGCGACACCGAGATGCAGCGTCTCATCGAGGTCGCCGAACCGCTGCAGAGCAGCAAGCTGTTCATCGACGACTCCGCGGGCGCGACGGTCGCAAGCATCCGCTCGAAGTGCCGCCGCTTGAAGGCGCAGCAGGGGCTCGATCTTGTCATCATCGACTATATGCAGCTCATGCAGGGCACCGGCGCGGGCAACCGCAAGAACGACAACCGCCAGCAGGAGATCTCCGACATGACGCGCGCGATGAAGCTTCTTGCGCGTGAGCTCAACGTGCCGATCATCCTGCTTTCGCAGCTGAACCGCGGTCCCGAAATGCGTCAGGATCACCGTCCGATGATCTCGGACCTTCGCGAATCCGGCTCGATCGAGCAGGACGCGGATATGGTCATCCTGCTGTACCGCGCCGCGGTCTACGACGAGAACGCGGGCAACGAGAGCGAAGCGATCGTCGCCAAGAACCGCCACGGTCCGATCGAGACCTGCCGCCTCGTCTTCCAGGGCGAATATACGCGTTTCCGCACGCTGCAGGAAGAATGAGGGTAACAACCCTCCCGTCTCGGCTTCGCCGATCCACCCTCCCTTACACAGGGAGGGCTTTTTCTTGCGTGTAAAAGGAGGCTTTCTGCGTGGGAAGATTGCTTTATGCGAAGCCAAAAGCCTTCCCCTGGAGGGGGCGCGGAGCCGAGCGCCCGCGGTGCGGGATGAAGCGAGGCGGAAGCGCGGGTCGAACAGGGAGCAGAAGAAAGTATGGTACGCGCGGGAAGCGTGCGATCTTCCGCTGTAACGAAGCGAAGCGGAGTGGATGGTACGCGCGGGAAGCGCGCGATCTTCCGCTGTAACGAAGCGAAGCGGAGTGGTATACGACGCGCTGCGACCATGTGAGACCATTCAGGTGGCGCCGAAGGCGTCGGATGAGGTGTTCCGTGGAAACGGAATGATCCGCAAAAGCTGACGCTTTTTGCGTGTCCACCTCATCACCGCTTCGCGGAGCTTTCCCTCAAGGGGAAGCCTTGCTCGTGCGTAAACCAAAAGGCTCCCCTGTGGATGGTACGCGCGGGAAGCGCGCGATCTACCGCAGCAACGAAGCGAAGCGGAGTGTTAAAAGGGGAGCTGTCGAGGTTTACCGAGACTGAGGGGTTGTTGAGTTCGCCGCAGCATCCCCCTTTACAGGATTCTGATTGCTTGCGCTTTGCCGTCGAGGGTATAGCGGACGGTGATGCCGTCGTCCGCGTCGACCGTGACATCGGCCGCATTTTCGAACAGCTCGCGGACATGCGCAAACCGCGCTTTCTGCTCGTCGGTGTAGGTGTTGAGCGCATCGGAGGTCAGCAAAAAGCCGCCCAGCAGCGCGTTCGCCGTGAAAAGCTTCTCCTTCTCCTCATCCGTCAGCTTGCAGTTCTGCTCGCGCAGGAAGAACACGTCCGGATCGCCCATGAACGCGCGTCGCGTGAGCTGACGGCGGAACACGGTATCCTCGATCGACTGCTTGGTGGAGACGCGCTCGCGGTGCGTGATCTGCATCAGCTTCGTGTCGTTCCAGTCGAGCCCGACGTCGCAGCCGACGCGGCAGTATTCGACCTTGCCGAACGCGGGCCACAGCGGCACGCCGCAGCCGAGGATCATCTTGCCCTTGCAGGCGTCGCGCAGCAGATCGATTGCGCGGATCATGCGCGCCGCTCTCGATTCGGTTTCGGTGCCGAACGGCGCCGCGCCGTAGAGGAAGTCGAGCTTCACAAGGTCGAACCCCCACTCGTGCAGCACGCGATCGAGTACCTTACGAACATACGCAACGACCTCGGGATTGTCGATGTCCAGCGACCAGAAGCCGCCCCAGTTCGAACCGTCCGACCATGGCTTGCCGTCGTGCAAAAGAAGCCAGTCCGGATGCTCGGCGACAAGTTTGGAGCCCTTTTGCGCGACAAACGGCGCAAGCCACAGCCCCGCAAGGAAGCCCGCCTCGTGGATCGCGTCCGCAGACGCCTTCAGCCCGTTCGGGAACTTTTTCGGATCGGTTTCGAGCCAGTCGCCGACAAACGCCTCCCAGCCGTCGTCGATCTGGAAGAGATCGCCCTCTTTCAAGAGCGCCTTTGCGCCGATCAGATCGTCGGTGATCGTCGCGTCGTTGATGTCCTGATAGCGGTTGTACCAGCTCGAATAGCCGAACAGCTTTTTGCCGGTCAGCGGGCGCACGCCCATCTCATTGAACCAGCCGTCAAAGACCTCCTGTTCCGTGCCCTCGGCGATATAGAGGTCGAACGCGTGGAACGCGCCGTTGACGCACAT
>JAEEGF010183116.1_pt1 | contig 13235 bp, 9 predicted proteins | sample 9134171 | NCBI WGS metagenome assembly JAEEGF01 (sample SAMN16246542, study PRJNA631951) | gut metagenome | biome: gut microbiome; feature: rumen; material: AP-attached | host: Bos | place: Iran: Karaj | collected 2018-10
CCTTGCAGAGAGGAGTGAATGCGTCCGCCAGGCGGCTGAAGGTCTTCATCTCGGCCCTCTCTTCCGGCTCGAGCTTGCGCTCCCTCTGGATGTCCTCCAGGGCCTTGTAGACATCGACGTACCTGGAAGTCTGGTAAAGCAGCGAACGGCTGGCATCGAGCTTTGCCTTCATCCTGCTGAGCATGTCGTAGACTCCCGGGAAACGATTGATCTTCTGGCCGAACTGGGCACGCTCGGAGGCATAGGCAACCGCCTCGTTGTATGCTTCCTGGCTCAGGCCTACGCTCTGTGCACCGATTCCAAGACGGGCACCGTTCATGAGGGCCATGACATACTTGATCAAGCCCAGGCGCCTTTCCCCGCAGAGTTCAGCACGGGCGTCCTTGTATGTAAGCTCGCAGGTTGGAGAGCCGTGGATACCGAGTTTGTGCTCTATGTGACGGACATTCACACCACCCTGCCTCTTGTCATAGATGAACATAGAGAGACCTCGGCCGTCCCGTGTCCCTTCCTCGGAACGAGCGAGGACCAGATGGATGTCGGAATCGCCGTTGGTGATGAACCTCTTTACTCCATTCAGGAGCCAGCAGCCCTGCTCCTCGCTCCATGTAGCCTTGAGCATCACGCTCTGCAGGTCGGAACCGGCATCCGGTTCCGTGAGATCCATGGACATGGTCTCACCTGCGCAGATGCGAGGAATGAACTTCTGTCTCTGCTCCTCGCTGCCGAACTCGTAAAGGGTCTCTGCGCAGCTCTGAAGGCTCCAGATATTCTGGAAACTGGAATCGGCAGCCGAAATGACTTCGCTGGCCATGCTGAACACGGTCTCCGGCGCATTCAGTCCGCCGTAGCGGCGAGGCATGGTGACACCCCAGAGTCCCGCCAGGCGGACAGCCTCCATGTTCTCGACCGTCTTGGAAGCATATTTCATCCTACCGTTCTCGAGATGCGGCCCTTCAAGGTCCACATCCTCCGAATTCGGAGCTATGGTATTCGCAGCTATGTCTCCGGCTATGCCGAGGATGCGGCGGTAGTTCTCGATGCAGTCCTCGTAATCGACAGGGGCCTCCTCATATTTCTCCTTCTCGGAATATCCTCGCTCCTTGAGTTCAGCCACCCTGCGCATCAATGGATGATTCAGGTGGAATTCGATCTCCGGATGGTCTGTATAGTAGTTTGCCATTTGTTTTCCTCCTTATTTGCTGTTCTGCTTGTAGTATTTGATAAGTTTAGGGATGACTTCCTCGACGGAACCGGTGATCACATAGTCGGCTATGCTGTTAATCGGGGCATCAGGATCGGTATTGATACTGATTATGATCCCGCTGTCCTGCATGCCGGCGATATGCTGGATCTGACCGCTGATTCCACAGGCGATATACACCTTAGGATGAACCGTGACACCCGTCTGGCCGATCTGGCGATCGTGGTCACAGAAACCGGCATCCACTGCCGCACGGCTGGCGCCGACCTCTGCATGGAGTACCTTCGCCAGTTCGAAAAGCAGGTCGAATCCTTCCTTGCTGCCCATCCCGTATCCGCCGGAAACGACGATCGAAGCACCCTTGAGATTATGCTTGGCCTTTTCCACATGGTGGTCTATGACCTGGACGACATATGCCTCCGGAGAAACATATTTGGAAACCTCCGGATAAACCACTTCTCCGGCAGCCTTGCCTTCGTAAAGAGCCTTTTTCATAACGCCGGAACGGACCGTGGCCATCTGCGGACGATGGTCAGGATTGACGATCGTGGCGACGATGTTCCCGCCGAATGCAGGACGGATCTGGTAAAGGAGGTTGTCATATGTCTTTCCGCTGCGGCTGTCGGTATATGGACCTATCTCAAGCTGAGTACAGTCGGCAGTCAGACCGCTGGTAAGGGACGAAGACACTCTCGGTCCGAGATCGCGGCCGATAACGGTAGCACCCATCAGGCAGATCTGCGGATGTTCTTCCTTGAACAAGCCGACAAGGATGTCGGTGTGCGGAGCTGACGTGTAAGGGAAGAGCCCCTCCCCGTCGAACACGAACAATTTGTCCACTCCGTATGGAAGGATCTGGCCTTCGACCTTCCCTTTGATACCGGTACCGGCCACGACGGCGTGGAGCTGAACTCCGAGCTCGTCGGCGAGCTTGCGGCCCTTGGTCAGCAACTCCTGGGAGACCTCCGCTACGGCAGTCCCCTCTATCTCGCAATATACAAATACATTATCCATAGCGCTACCCGATTATCCTTTCATCCAACAATTCCTTTACCATCCCTTCGATGTCTGCATCCGAAGCCGTGAGGTGCTTGCACTCCTTGGCCTGGAAAACGATGTTCTGGACACTCTTGACCTTTGTAGGCGAACCCGACAGACCGCACTGGAGAGGATCCCCGTCCACATCGGATACGCTCCACTGGTTAAGTGTCAGGTAAGGGCGCTCCTCGTATAGCCCGGCATACGGAACATCCTCCGGACGCTCCATCGGACAACTTGCCCGCTTGTACTTCAGTACCAGCCTTGCATTCTGAGGGCGGCATGGAGCGGCACTTCCGTTTACTGTTATCAAGGCAGGCAGCGGGACCTTTACGGTCTCGGCTCCTCCGTCGATATGGCGGCGCACAGTGGCGACCCCTTCCTCTATCTTGATTTCCTCGGCATAGGTAACCTGGTTGAGCCCAAGCTTCTGGGCCACCTGCGGACCTACCTGGGCAGTATCACCATCGATGGCCTGACGGCCTCCGATTACAAGATCGACACCTCCGATCTTCTTGATCGCGGCGGCAAGGGCATATGAGGTTGCAAGGGTATCGGCCCCGGCGAAAAGCCTGTCCGTCAGAAGCCAGCCTGTGTCAGCTCCCCTGAAGAGGCCCTGGCGGATGATTTCTCCCGCACGCGGAGGGCCCATTGTCAGTACTCCAACTGTTGATCCGGGATTCTGCTCCTTGATACGGAGCGCCTGCTCGAGAGCGAGGAGGTCATCCGGATTGAAGATTGCAGGTAAGGCGGCTCGGTTCACAGTACCTTCGGCTGTCATAGCATCTTTACCCACGTTCCGAGTGTCCGGCACCTGCTTGGCCAGGACAACGATTTTCAATTTCATGTCAACTAAATCTAAGTTTTACATTAACTGACAAATTTACACATTTTCCCTCAACCTGCCAAGAAACGGAGCCTCAAAGAGCATCGGTTCCGGAGACATAATCCTGCACCCAGGCCGACGGAGTCTTGCCGGTGTTTATCTTGAACGCCATGTTGAATGACACCGACGAGCTGAAGCCCGAAAACTCCGCAACCTCGGCGACCTTCAGCCGTGGATCGCTCTTGAAAAGACCGATAGCATACTGTATCCTGTGGTAATTGACGAACTGCCTGAAATTCCGTCCGGAAAGGATATTGATCGTCTTCGAAAGATAGAACTTGTTGGTGTACATCTTCTCTGCAAGGGCAGGCATGTTGAACGAAGGATCGAGATAGGGCTTGCTCTCGGTCATATACGTCATTATCCTCTTGTACAGATTGTTCATCTTCTTGTCTTCCTCCGTCTTCTCGATATAGTTGGTCCGAAGGTTCCCTTTTATCATATCCTTGATCTTGTCTTCAGTAGCCTTGCTCATCGCGAGAGTCCGCCCGGAGACCGCCCTGAGATAGAGGATCGCATACAACGCGAGCAGACAGACCTGTACGGCTGCCGCCAGGACCAGCCCGACATTCCCGGGAATGCCGGATGCGAGGAGGCCGAAGGACGAGATGCACAGGAAGATCACGGAATATACCGATCGGGAATAGTCTTCAAGCCCGTGCCAGACGGCATTGTTGCGGAAAAGAGCCCTGATGGAGGAGAACTTCCGCCATGCAGCGGCGATGAAATAGAACATGATGACAAGGAGGCAGACACTTCCACTGACAACCAGGCGCTCCAGCCTGAACGTGACTCTCGCGGGATCCAGGCCGAAGAACAGGATCACGGCAAGCCCGGAAACGGCCAGGAATGAAGCTGTCCTGAGAGCAAGTCCCGGTTTCTCGTAGGAACAAGGGAAGATCAGCAGGATGGCCGTGACTAATGCGATGTCCGTCCCGAGGCCCGAAAGCGTACAAGGACGGATGAGGATGTTTTCCGACAAGACGCACAGGATTCCGGACACGGCGGAAACGATCCTGATCCAGAATCTCTTTGAATGGTTCCCCTTGCTTGTCCTCAGGTCATGACAGAAAAAGAGAGAGAATTCGATCAGTGAAAGAGTTGATAAAATAGTGATCATTTGGTTAGAATGGTTTTGGTTCGACACCGAATTTATGAAATAAAAAACCCCGGCATCGGGATGCCGGGGGAAATATCCTGAATTATTGCTGTTTTTTATAGGGGATCAACTTTTCTTATCCAGTTTCAAGGTATCGAACCCTCTTCCGTAAACCCCTGTTACGGAAGAGACTGTAAGGAAGGAGTCCGGGTCGATGCGCTTGATCGAGCGCATCAGCATATTCACATCCGTCTTCCTGGTCAGGACCATCAGGACGGAAAGGTTCTGCTTGGTGTACCATCCTTCACCGTCGAGCACGGTGACACCCCTGTGGAAATCACTCACGATCATATCCGCTATCTCCTCATATTTCTTGGAGAGGATGAATACCTGGACGCTCTGCTTGGATCCCGCAAGATAGATGTCGCAGACATTCCCGCACACGGTGACTATGATCATACCGTACACCACGGTGGTGAATTTCTCCACGAACGGGAGCGCCTGGCCGTTGGCGTCGAATGAAGGGACCAGGAGGGAAGACGCGATGATGAACACGTCCATCAGAAGGATGACCTTTCCCGGAGAAACATTATGGTACTTGGTGTATATCAATGCTACTATGTCGGTTCCTCCCGAACTACCACCCTGGGAGATGGACATTCCGATCCCGAATCCGGCCATGGCACCTCCGATCAGTGAGCAAAGCAGCTTGCCGTTGGATAAAGCCAGGTTCTGGATGATCTCCTGTGGAAGATATGTCTGGTACAAGTTCAGGCAGATGGACGCCAGTATGATGGCATATATGGTCTTGGCTCCGAACTTCGGACCGATGATGAACATCGATATGATCAGGAGTATGGCATTGATGACCAGATAGGTGAAACCCATCTTTATTCCGGTCGCATACTGGATAATGGCACTGATACCGGACACTCCCCCTCCGACCAGGTTGTTCGGGGTAAGGAATATGGACCACCCGGCGGTGTAGACCAGGATCCCGAGCGTAATGAGGACCCACTCCTTAATCGTTGTCAATACGCTTTTTCTGCTCAATTGCTTCATTGTCTTTCTTCTTTTTACGGATGTTTACACCTGTCTTGATCTCGTCGAAGCCTTCGCCGTACACCGTACTGGCCGCCGAGACTGAAACGAATGCCTTAGGATCCATGGCCTTGATCAACTTGGTCAAGTCGTGGAGCTCGCGCTTGCGGACGATGATCAGGAGGACCTTCTTGTCGTTGCCGGTGTACCAACCGACTGAATTCAAGGCCGTCACCCCCCTGTTCATGTTATTGATGATATAGTCTGCGATAGCCTTGTATTCATCGGAGAATACCATCACCTGCCATGTGGATTTCCGGCCGAGCATGACCCAGTCAACCATCACCGAGAACATGAACATCGCCACGTAACCGTAAACCATATCCTCGACGGTCTTTCCCGGAATCAGGAGGATCGAGGCTATGATGAACAGGTCGGTGGCCAGATATACCCGGCCTACTGTAATAGGCCAGAACTTGTTGATAATCAATGCAATAATATCTGTTCCTCCGGTACTTCCGCCCACCTCTAGGATCAAGGCGATACCGATCGATTCAAGGAGCGTCGCCACCAGTACAAGAAGGAGGCGGCTCTCGAAGAACAGGTACCAGGACTCCATGCTCGCGAAGAAATCCAGGAATACGGTGGATATCGCTATCGCGAATATCGTTTTCAATCCGAATGACTTCCCGAGGATCAGGAATCCCAGGAGCAGGAGGATCACATTGATGACGATATAGGAGATATAGACCGGAATACCCGTCGCGAAATTGATGATGGTCGAAGCTCCGGTCACACCTCCGCTGGCGACTCCGTTCGGAATGAACATGCAGGACCACGCGAACGTGTACATCGCCGAGCCGAAGGTTATCACCAGATAATCCCAGATCAGGCCGGTCAGTTTGTTTTTCTTCAGGTCGATTGCCATGGATGTCTATCTGATTACGAAGTTGACGATCTTTCCAGGTACCACTATCACCTTGACCACGGTCTTCCCGTCAAGGTACCTCGCCGTCTGCTCCATTCCGCGGATACTATCCTCCACCTCCTTAGGAGTCAGGGATTTAGGCAGATCGGCCGTGAAACGCATCTTTCCGTTGAAAGACACCGGATAGGTCACGTTGTCCTCGGCTGCGAGTGCAGGATCGAATTCCGGGAAGCGGGCATAAGTGATGCTCTCGCTATGCCCCAGCAGGGACCACAGTTCCTCGGCGATGTGAGGCGCGAACGGGGAAAGCAGAATGGTCATCGGTTCCAGGATCTCCCTCTTCCTGCATTTCAACGCGCTCAGGTCGTTGAGTGCGATCATGAACGAACTGACAGTGGTGTTGAAGGAGAAGTGCTCGATGTCATCCTGCTCCTTGCCTATCAGCTTGTGGAGGACCTTGAGCTCATCAGGTGTAGCCTTTTCATCCGTCACGGCGAGGTCGTCCCCGTCGAAGAACTGCCTCCAGAATTTCTTGAGGAAGCGGTTGACACCATCGATGCCCTTGGTGTCCCAAGGCTTGGACTGCTCGAGCGGACCAAGGAACATCTCGTAAAGCCTGAGGGTATCCGCTCCGTAAACGTCGCAGATATTGTCCGGGTTGACTACGTTGAACATGGATTTGCTCATCTTCTCCACGGCCCATCCGCAGACATATTCACCGTTCTCGAGGATGAACTCGGCATCGGCGAATTCCGGCCTCCACGCCCTGAAGGCCTCAAGGTCGAGCCTGTCGTTGCGGACTATGTTGATGTCCACATGGATCTCGGTCGTGTCGTAGCCGTCCTTCAGGCCGTAAGAGACGAACTTGTTCGTCCCTACGATCCTGTAAACGAAGTTGGAACGTCCCTGGATCATTCCCTGGTTGATGAGCTTGCGGAACGGTTCGTCCTCACAAACATATCCGAGGTCGAAGAGGAACTTGTTCCAGAAGCGGGAATAGATGAGGTGGCCGGTGGCATGTTCGGTACCTCCGATATACAGGTCCACGTCACGCCAGTATGCATTCACATCCTTGTCCACCAGAGCCTCGTCGTCGTGAGGGTCCATATAACGGAGATAGTAAGCGCTGGAACCCGCGAAACCAGGCATAGTGCTGGTCTCCAGAGGATAACCCTCATAGGTCCAGTCCTTTGCACGCGCAAGCGGCGGTTCTCCGGTCTCGGTAGGCTTGAACTGGTCTATCTCCGGAAGCTCCAGAGGCAGCTTGTCCAAAGGAAGAGGGGTGGCAATACCGTCCTTGAAATAGATCGGGAACGGTTCACCCCAATACCTCTGGCGAGAGAATATGGCGTCGCGGAGCCTGTAGTTGACCTTCCTGTGGCCGATTCCGTGCTTCTCGACATATTCGATAGCCGCAGGGATGGCATCCTTGACATCCATGCCGTTGAGGAAACCGGAATTCATCATCTTGCCTTCCTTGGCATCGAAACTCGCCTCGCTCACGTCGCAACCTTCGATCAGAGGGATGATCGGCAGGTTGAACTTGCGAGCGAAGGCGTAGTCGCGGCTGTCGTGCGCAGGCACGGCCATGATCGCTCCGGTACCATAGCCCGCGAGCACATATTCGGAGATCCAGATAGGGACCCTTTCGCCAGTGAGAGGATTGACTCCGTAGGAGCCGCTGAATACTCCGGTGACAGTCTTCGTCTCGGCAATCCTCTCCCTTTCGGTCTTCTTCTTCACATAGGCGAGGTATTCATCGACCTCAGCCTGCTGCCCAGGCGTAGTGAGTATCTTCACAAGGTCGCTCTCGGGAGCAAGCACCATGAAGGTGACTCCGAACATGGTATCGGCACGTGTAGTGAATATGGTCACATCATGCTCCTGGTCCCCGTTGTAGCACTTGAATACGGCTTCGCAGCCGTTGGATTTGCCGATCCAGTTGCGCTGCATCTCCTTGAGGGAATCGGTCCAGTCAATCCTTTCAAGTCCTTCGAGGAGCCTTCCGGCATAAGCCGAAACCCTGAGCTGCCACTGCTTCATCATCTTCTGCTCAACCGGAAAACCACCGCGTACGGACAGGCCGTCCTTGACTTCGTCGTTGGCGAGCACAGTTCCCAGGCCGGCGCACCAGTTGACCGCCGTCTCACCCTGGTAAGCAATGCGGTAGTTCATCAGCATGTCGGCCTTCTGCTTTTCGGAGAAGGAATTCCACTCTTCTGCAGTGAATGGGTCATGCTCCGAACAGGCCGCGTTGACAGCCTTGCTCCCGCCCTTGGCGAAAGCGTCTGTCAGAATCTCGATAGGCCTGGCTTTGTCCGCGTCGTTGTCATACCAACTTCCGAACATCATGAGGAAAGCCCACTGCGTCCATTTGTAATACTTCGGATCACAAGTCCGGACCTCGCGGTCCCAGTCATATGAGAAACCGATGCGGTCCATCTGCTGACGGTACCTGGCGATATTGTTCTCAGTTGTGACTTCCGGGTGCTGTCCGGTCTGGATGGCATATTGCTCGGCAGGAAGGCCGAAGGAATCGTATCCCATCGGATGGAGGACATTGAATCCCTTGAGTCTCTTGTAGCGGGAATATATGTCACTGGCTATGTATCCCAGGGGATGTCCCACGTGCAGTCCTGCTCCTGATGGGTAAGGGAACATGTCCAGGACATAGAACTTAGGCTTGGAAGGATCTTCCTTTGTCTTGAAGGTTCCGTTCCCGGCCCAATAGGCTTGCCATTTCTTCTCGATGGCTCTGAAATCGTAATCCATAAGTATCAAATGTTTTCCTAATTCTCGTGTTTCTTGAAGCCGAAGCTGCCGCTTCCCTTCTTCTCCAGGCGGAACTCCACATACAGCGAAATCTCGGACTTCACTTTCTGGCCGCGGAGCCTTCCCGGCTTCCAGTCAGGGGAACCGCTGATTATCCTCACCGCCTCTTCGTCAAGCAGCGGATCAGCCCCCTTGAGTACCTTGACATCCTGCACCTTCCCGTTCTCATTGATTATGAAATCCACAAGCACGCGTCCCTGGATACCGTTCCTGACGGCCTCCTGCGGGTATTTCATGTAAGTATAAACCCACTTCTGGAGGAATACCCTCGGATCGGCGCTGCCAAGGAAGGTAGGGCGCACGTCACAGTCATAATACGGCACCACCCCTTCTTTCGGAGAAGCTTGCTTCACGATATCCCCAGGGTTGAAAATCGGCTTCGGGCCATTGGCAAGCGAGACTGAATAGTTGTAGATGTATTCCAGTTCCCTCTCCATCGTCTCATAATCGATGATGGACTGGGTATCGCGGTCGGTGCCATATTCAGGATACTGTCCCGTCGTAAAGAAAACGGACGGGATCCCCGAGTTGTAGAATGCGCGGTGGTCGGAAGGATATGGTTCCTGGCTCGTCAGCTCCGGTTGGATAGGCTGGAGTTCGTTCGCCAGGGCCTCGACCAAGGCATTCATGTCGGCATTGGAAGAAGTATATGCATAGAAACCCTTTCCTCCGGTGCCTACCATGTCCAGGTTGATCATCGCATCGATGTCGGCAGCGTCGGAGAATGCCCGGTTGAGGAAATACCAGGCTCCGGCATAGGTCTGGCACGAGGCGCCGAAACCGATGAGGAGGACCGAACGGCGGAGCAAGATATGGTTGGTCTGTAGCATGCGTCCGAGTTCCAGCATCATCGCCAGACCTGAAGCGTTACCGTTTGCACCATAGAATATCCTTTCCACGTTCCTGCCATCCACCATGGTATGCATGGTTCCCAGGTTGTCCATCCTCGCGCCGATGACTATGTATTTGTTCCTCAGGGTCTTGTCGCTTCCCTGGATAAAACCTATCACGTTGCGGGATGTCAGTGTGTCTCCGTCCGCCTGCAGGATGCCGAACGGATCCCCGTCCTTGCCGGACAGGATATCCACTCCGTATTCCTTCAAGACTCCGGTCACATATTCAGCTGTCATTGCCTCTCCTTCGGATCCGGCCTTGCGGCCTTCCATTATCGCTGCGGAGATGGTGGAAACGTGCTCCTTGAAAGAGCTGACCGTCTCACTGTCGTCGAGTCCGGCATAGGCTCCGTTCTTGAACTGCGCTGATGCGGGAAGGATACCCGCGATGATTGCGGAGATAACCGCGATGGCTGCCGATCTTAGTCTCATTTTCCGTTCCTGTCAATTATCCAGACTCCCTGAGGGCAAAAATCCTGCCTTCTTATTTCGTCGAATGATTGTTTGATCGCAGCTTCGTCGTCGGTACCGCAGACAGCCACTACCTGATACGAACCCCGCTTCAGGATCGTGGCCGGATACCCCTTGGCTTCGAGAATCGATGCGTATTTATTCGCATTTGCAGAGTTGCCGAAAGACGCCATCACTACATAGAAGCGTTTCAGGTCTCCTGCAGGAGCTGGAGCAGCGGTTGCAGGAGCTGAAGGGGCCGTTGCAGGAGCGGCGGCTGCAGGAGTGGTCGTGGCAGTTACCGGAGAAGAAGCCGTCGGTGTGGAAGCGGCCTGCGCTGCCGGAGTTGCCTGTGCAGGAGTGGTCGCGGCAGAGTCTTCCTGAGGTTCTGCAAGTGCTTTCCTGAGGGAATCGGCGATGCGGGCGCTTTCTTCGAGCCTTATGGCTTCAGCCATCGCCGCTATCTGGTCGGAAGTCGGCCTGCCGGCCAACTTCCTGAAGAAATCGCATCCTGTAGCAGCCAGAGCTACGGGAATCAGTATGAGGACTGTTTGGATTAACTTTTTCATAACTGACAAAGTTAATCAAAAAAGTTGGAACTTGCCCTACTTGACCGGCCACGTATCAGTACGGAACATCGGAAGCGGAAGACCATTATCGGTCACCACGTTCGCCCCTTCGGGCCAATTGTGGAAAGCATACCGTGCGGCGACGGGGCTGGAAACCTCCGGAGAACTGACCAGGATGTCATTCGTGCCCCACTCTATTTCAGCCGTTGCCGGATGCCAGACTTTATCCGGACCGGCGATTTCAAATCCTCCCAACACCAGTTTCCGATGCTCTCCGTGAATCCTGAAGCCATCTCCTGCAGCAGGTCCGGTTTCGAAACTGAGCCGGATGGATGAACCCTCCGTCTTCATGCTCTTGTACCGCGGCGTGACGGGAAGCCCCTCAAAGCCATAGTCATTGGCGAGGGCAAGCCAGGCAAGCCTCTCCCCCACTTCCTTCTTGAAAGGAGGATGGATGCAGTCGCGATGGCCGATGTCCGTGGTTGCTGCAACTCCGGAATGGGACAGGATATCCGGAATCCTGTACTGCTGTTCCACCAGCAACGGGAGTCCGAACCCATCCGGATCGTCATAACTGTAAGGGGCTATCTGGACCAGGTAATAAGGCATATCCGTATTACCCCAGAGAGCGCGCCATTCATTGACCATAGAAACCGTAATCGCCGGATAATCAGCAGCATTGACGAGATTCGCCTCGCCCTGGTACCAGATGAAACCACGGGCGGCGAAACGGCGCAGCGGATAAATCATTCCGTTGAAAAGCTGGCCGGTGTGCACTTCCTCCCAATACAGGGACTTTGACAGTGGTACATCGATGCCCGGGGTGTCCTCCAAAGCCTTGACGCTGAGCCAAGCTTCGATAGGTGTACCGCCCCAATCGGTGGCTATGAGGCCGATCGGCATGTCCGGCATGAACCGGGAAAGGGTCTTGCCGAAATGGTAGGCCGTGGCACTGAAATCCCGGAGCGTCCCCGGAGTGCTGGCTTTCCAGGAACCGCGGCAGTCCTCCTGCGGCGAGTCCGCGTTATGACGAGCCACGGTAAACATCCTTACCAAAGGCGTAGAAACTGCATCCTGGATGGTCTCATAAGCATTTTCCACCCGCTGATGCTCCCAACCTCCGAGCGGCATCTCCATATTGGACTGGCCGCTGCATATCCATACTTCCCCAACATAGACATTCCGGAGCACCCGTTTGTCCCCATCGCTTATGGTGACGGTATATGGACCGCCTCCCGAAGCAGGAGTGTTTACATGCACGCTCCAGCTACCGGAATCATCAGGCTTCGCGGAATACTTTTTCCCGTCCCAGGAGGTTACCACCGTAACCCTGGTGCGGTCAGAAGAACCCCACAGTTGTACAGAAGCATCACGCTGGAGCACCATTCCGTCCCCCAAAAGGCTCGGAAGCTTAACTTTGGCCGATGCCAGCAGGCAGCCTAACAAGGCCGCCATCAAGACAATCGTTTTCTTCATTACTTGGAAACAATGGCAAATGTCTGGGCAGGAAGCACGAATCTTCCGTTGGAAACAGGCTTTTTCTCCAAGCCGGAATGATAGGTTTGCAGGCTGTATCCCTCGAAAGACACAGGCAGTTTCAAGTCGATAGGATGACTCTCACTCCCGTAATTGACGAAAGCTACTGAATATGAGCCATCCGGAAGCTGTGCCGCAGTAGAAGCAACGTTTTCCGGCAAGTCGCCTTCCAGTTCCAGTATCTTGCTGCCCGCCGGGAAGTGCCTGCACATCAGGCTCCAGGTGTAGTACCACGGACGGACTTCCTCCTGGGAAGGATCTCCGAATACTTCAGCCCCGAGGATGTTCCACATCCCCCAGAGCTTGACATCCTCGATCCGGCCGGAATCGCCGTTTGAGTGCATGGCATCGTCCAGCATCCAGGCTGCCGCTGCGGAAAAACCGGAATTCATCACGCTCATCAGGAGCAACGGCATATCCAGGGCATAGAAGTCGTCATAGACCATCATGTTGCAATCGGATCCCTTGGTAAAAGGATGGCCTTCAACCCGCTTCCAATACTCCTGTGCCAGGGTGGAATCGGCAGGGTCGGAGAAATATTTGAAGCCCACCTCGCCCAGGATCACAGGCTTGTCAACCATAGCCTTGAGTTTCTTAAGCGTCTCCTCGAACTCCCCGCTGCGCACGTAACGCTGCCCGGGATAGGCGTGCATATCGTAAATACCCACTTCCGGAACGTTTTCCACCGTTGCCTTCAGCCAGCCCTCGGCATCATACTCCGAGGCTGGATTGGCATAGTCGATGACGGCATCAGGACCT
>JAEEGF010619021.1_pt1 | contig 13234 bp, 8 predicted proteins | sample 9134171 | NCBI WGS metagenome assembly JAEEGF01 (sample SAMN16246542, study PRJNA631951) | gut metagenome | biome: gut microbiome; feature: rumen; material: AP-attached | host: Bos | place: Iran: Karaj | collected 2018-10
GAAGTATGAGGAGTTGCTCATCAAGGCTGCCATCAGCGACCTCAAAAGCTGCACCATGGAAAACATGGCCCTACAAATGCTCGCCGTCCACTTGTTTCAGAAAAGCGATAGCCAAATTGAGAGGGCCGAACACTACATCAACGTCTCCATGCACGACGCTAAGTTCTACAACAACCGGCTGCGCATCCTCGAGATCTCACGCGTCATGCCGCAAATCATGTCGGCCTACCAGACCGTCGTCAAAAGGCAATACAGAAATCAGCAACTCGCCTTGTTCTTCATCTCGCTCCTCGGCATCGTGCTCATCGGTACGGCTTGGTTCATCCTCCGGCAAAACAAAAAACTCACCGACAGGAGAAAGAAACTGGCACAAAGCAACAGCATGCTCACCATCCTCAACCAGCAATTGGCCGACAGCAATCGTCAGCAGGCTGCCCTGAACGAACAGCTGAAAGAGCTCAACCGCAAATTGGTGGACACCAATAAACGGCGTGAGCAGCTGGCTTCCATCTATATCGACCTCTGTGCTAAGTATATCGACAAATTAGGCAAATACCAGACACTCGTGAAACGAAAGATCAAGGCCAACCAGGCGATGGAACTCCTGCAGACCTTCTCCTCCTCACGCATCTCGGAAGACGATGCCTCCACCTTCCTCTCGCGCTTCGACAAGGCTTTCCTTGACCTCTATCCCACGTTTGTCGAGGAGTTCAACAACCTGCTACTGCCCGAAAACCGAATACAACTCAAAATGCCCAACACGCTCAATACCGAACTGCGCACCTTCGCGCTCATTCGACTGGGAGTGAAAACCACAGCCGACATCGCAGGGCTGCTTTTCCTCTCCTCGCAAACCATCTATAACTGCCGCTCAGTGATCAAGAGCAGAGCCATCAACAAAGATACTTTTGACGACGATGTGCAGCACCTATGCACCGTCATCCATTCTTGAATAAAATAATGCCCCTTATTCTTTCCTTAATCTTAAAGAATATGACACAGAAAAGTTTTCGATTCGTATGCATAGCGGCTTGCCTCGTCGCACTGACCGCTTGTCGCAAACAGAGTGAACAGCCCGTTGCCGACGCCGACCAGCGCGTGGAGTCGTTCGTGACGACAACCGACGTGAGCAACAGCTCTGCGAAGAGTGCCAAGGCCGTGAAACCCCTGGAGCAGCCCGCAAGCATCAAGGGCGTTTCAGAGCAGATACTGAAGCGCACGGGCTACACCGTGAGCTACAACCGGCAGACGAAAATACCCAACTGGGTGGCGTGGCGGCTCACCGCGGCACACAGCGAGGGGCGCGTCCACCGCGAGAACTATCTCTTCCACGAAGACGAACAGGTGAAGGCACCGCGGGCCACTGACGGCGACTACTACAACTCGCGCTACGACCGCGGACACATGTGCCCGGCAGGCGACAACAAATGGAGCGAGCAGGCTATGGAGGAAACGTTCCTCTTCACCAACATCTGTCCGCAGAACCATGCCCTGAACAAAGACGGGTGGAACGACCTCGAGATTGCCTGTCGCCGCTGGGCGCGGAAATACGGCGAGGTCTACATCGTGTGCGGACCCATCCTCGGCGAGGAGCCTTACCAGACCATCGGCCGCAACAAGGTGGTGGTGCCCAAGGCCTTCTTCAAGGTGGTGCTTGCCATGAAGCCTGAACCCAAGGCCATCGCCTTCGTCTACCAGAACCACGGGCACAACAATCCCAAGATGTTCAAGAACGCCACCACCGTCGATGAGGTGGAACGGCTCACGGGCATCAACTTCTTCCCCCAGCTCGACGATGTGACCGAAGACCGCGTGGAAGCCGAGCGGGGGTATTTCTGAATTCCTTAAAAAATACTAAAAGATGGGGAGGAAATCGCGCGTGTAAGGAAATAATTCGTATATTTGCACATTCATTTTAAAGCTGGAAAGCGTGAAAATACAAGAAGTGGTGAACGCCCTTGAACATTTCGCGCCTCTGCCCCTGCAGGAAGGATTCGACAACGCCGGCCTGCAGGTAGGATTGACAGAGACGGAGGTTTCAGGGGCATTGTTGTGTCTCGACGTGACGGAAAGCGTCGTAGACGAGGCGGTGGCCTTGGGGTGTAACCTCATCGTGAGCCATCATCCCCTGATCTTCCATGCCCTGAAACGCATCACGGACGAGAACGACGTGCAGCGCACCGTGGTGAAAGCCATCAAGAACGACATCACGGTGGTGTCGATGCATACGAACATTGACAATGCACCCCAGGGCGTGAACTTCAAGATAGCCGAAAGGATGGGACTGGAGAACACCCGGTTCTTCGGACCGGAAAAATGCGTGGCCGACCTGACAGGCGGCAGCGGCGTGGTGGGCGAATTCGCCAAGCCGCTGACAGCCAGCGATTTCATGACGCTGCTCAAGCGGAAGTTCGACGTGGCCTGCGTGCAGGCGAACCAGTTGCTGCGACGCCCCATCAGCCGCGTGGCCATCTGCGGCGGCGCCGGTGCGTTTCTCTTGCCTGATGCCATCCGCGAGGGGGCTGATGCCTTCGTGACGGGCGAGATGCACTATCATGAGTTTTTCGGCCATGAGCAGGAAATCCAGATTGCCGTGATTGGACACTACCAGAGTGAGCAGTTCACCAACGAGATTTTCAAGGAGGTGATTGAGCATGCGTGCAAGGGCGTGAAGTGCTTCCTCACCAAGACGAATACCAATCCGATAGGGTACTATTGAGAAAGAGGAGAGAGGAAAGAGGAAAGAGGAGAGAGAAAAGAGGAGAGAGAAATGAAAAAGGAGGAGAGATTTTCGAGGAAAGATAATCATATTAGATAATGTATTAAAAGATAAATTATGGCAAAAAAAGATCCTACTGACTTGACGGTGGAGGAGCGCCTGAAAGCCCTCTATCAGTTGCAGACGACACTGTCTGCCATCGATGAGAAAAAAGCATTGCGCGGTGAGCTGCCGCTCGAAGTTCAAGACTTGGAAGACGAAATTGTGGGTCTGACCACCCGTATGGAGAAAATCCAGGGTGAGATAGACGAATTCCGCCAGGCTATCAGCATGAAGAAGGCCGACATCGAGGAGGCCAAGGCGAGCATCGACCGCTACACCAAACAGCTCGACGATGTGCAGAACAACCGCCAGTACGACACGTTGACGAAGGAGATTGAGTTCCAGTCGCTGGAGATTGAGCTGTGCAACAAGAAGATCCGCGAGGCCAATACGCGCATCGAGGAGCGGGAGGGCGACCTGCAACAGGCAAAGGAACTCATCGACGAGCGCCACCAGATATTGGAGGAGAAAAAGAGTGAGCTCGACGAGATCATGAACGAGACACGGGCCGCAGAAGAGGAGCTCAAGGAAAAGGCCAAGGTGCTGGAGATGAAGATTGAGTCGCGCCTGCTGGCCAGCTTCAAGCGCATCCGCAAGAATGCCCGCAACGGTCTGGGCATTGTCTATGTGCAGCGCGACGCCTGTGGTGGCTGCTTCAACAAGATTCCGCCCCAGCGCCAGCTCGACATCAAGATGCACAAGAAGGTGATCGTGTGTGAGTATTGCGGACGAATCCTGGTTGACCCGGAACTGGCCGGCGTGAAGATAGACAAGCTGACGGGCGAGGAGAAGCCCAAGCGCAAGCGCGCCATCCGTCGGACCAAGAAGGCTGACGATGCGCCCACGGAAGATTAACACAAACACATTATTCATCCAATTAAAAACTAAATTCTATGAGTCAAAACAAGCAACAAAGTGGAAGCTGGATCGCCATCGTGACGATGTTCTTCCTCTATGCGATGATTTCGTTTGTCACGAACCTCGCCGCACCCATCGGTGTCATCTGGAAAAACGCATTTGCCGACACGGGCAGTGCCAACATGATTGGTATGCTGGGTAATGCCATGAACTTCCTGGCTTACCTGTTCATGGGCATCCCCGCGGGTAAGATGCTGACGAAGATTGGCTACAAGAAGACGGCGCTGGTAGGTATCGGCACGGGCTTCGTGGGCGTCTTCGTGCAGTTCCTCTCTGGCATGTTCCCACTGGGCATAGGTGGCTTCGCTGTCTACCTGCTGGGTGCTTTCATCTCTGGTTTCTGCGTGTGTATGCTCAACACGGTGGTGAACCCCATGCTGAACCTCATCGGTGGCGGCGGTAACCGTGGTAACCAGCTGAACCTCATCGGCGGCACACTGAACTCACTGTCGGGTACGCTCACCCCGATGCTCGTGGGTGCGCTGATCGGAACAGTGACGGCCAACACCCGTATGGTGGATGTGAACCTTGTGCTCTACATCGCCATGGCTGTGTTTGCACTGGCTTTCATCGTGCTGACGTTCATCCCCATTGCCGATCCGGAGCGTGGCAAGGTGACCAAGGACACGGTGTTCGAACACTCGCCCTGGGCATTCCGCCACTTCGTGCTGGGCACTATCGCCATCTTCGTCTATGTGGGCGTTGAGGTGGGTATTCCAGGCACGCTGAACTTCTTCATCAGCGACACCACAGAGAAGGGTGGTGGCGCTGGACTGATGAACGCTGCCGCCATCGGCGGTTTCGTGGCCGGCACATACTGGTTCCTGATGCTCGTGGGACGTACCATCTCCGCCTTCCTCGCCGGTAAGGTGTCGAGTAAGCAGATGATGGTGTTTGCCACAACGCTGGGCATGGTGTTCATTCTCTGCGCCATGTTCCTGGGCAAGTCGTCGACCGTGGCGATGCCCGTCTTCACTGGCAAGTCGTTCGAGATGGTGACCGTGCCCATCGCAGCCCTCTTCCTGGTGCTCTGCGGACTGTGCACATCCGTAATGTGGCCCTGCATCTTCAACCTCGCCTGCGAGGGACTGGGCAAGTATTCTGCTCAGGCCAGCGGCATCTTCATGATGATGGTGGTGGGCGGCGGCATCCTGCCGTTGGTGCAGAACTTCATCGCCGACAATACGGGCTACATGGTGTCGTACATCGTGCCGCTGCTGGGCTTGGCCTTCATGTGCTACTACGCCCTCATCGGTTCGAAGAACGTCAATACCGATATTCCCGTGTAAGAGAAAGGGATTAAATGGGTATAAAATGGAGTGAAAGGGACATGGTTCTCTTTCTCTCCTTTTTTTTTATCACGAATTTGAGAATAATCCGCGCAATCCGTGGTTTTTTATTTATCACGAATTTGAGAATTAAAGATTTGTCTTCCACCCCTACCGTGTGCATGTTATCGCTTTTTCTTTCTTATAAAATGATAAAAGATGATGTGTTTTTGCGGATAATTGAAAAATAATGATTATCTTTGCGGTCAAATTATGTTTAAAGGTTACGCGCATATGGCAGGCGAGAACAACATCAAAGGAAAAAGGAACGGTGAGTTTTATTTAGAGTATCATTCCAGTATCAATTATGCCAAGGCACTCAACGGGGTGAAGGCGGTGATCGCCTGCTCGCTGAAGAATGCTGATGAAACGGATTGGCACAATGTGTGGCTGAGCATCAGTGGCGAGCAGATCAAGACCGTGGAGCTCAACCTGGGCACGCTGCCCGCTGGCGGGAACATACAGCCCGACCTCGACATTGCGGCTGATGAGCAGGTGCTGCTGAACCTGACGGAGACGCAGGAGACCACGTTCACCATCCTCATCAATGTGGACGGCGAGGAGGTGTACTGTCAGGAATACCCTGTGAAGCTCGAGCCCGACGACTATTACCTGCACCTGGACGAGACGGAGACCGTGAAGGAGGTGACCAAGCAGATGATCTGGGAGCGCAAGCTGCTGGACTTCTCGCTGCGTAACAACCTGATCAATTGCAAGCTGGGAAGGCGCGTCATCCCCTTTGTGTCGTTCAGCATCGACAAGCTGGAGGATAACCTCCATGAAGGCGAGGACTACGTCATCCTGCCTTATCCCGACAAGGCCATCCAGCCCACCGACGAAGGCATGTACGACTCGCCCCAACAGGCCTCGCACCTGAGCGAACGGGTGATGGAGGAGATACAGAAGAATCGCCACATCGTGTCGTATCTGAGCGAAAAGGACTTGGCAGGGGCGCTGAAATTCGTCTATCGTGCCTCGCGCAACTCCTTGGAAGAGAATGGTGCCAACTCGCTGTTCCTCGTGCTCGGACTGCTGAAATGGTATGAGAGCGACCGTAGCACGCTGACTCGCTTTGCACCCATCGTGCTGATGCCGGTGGACATCATCCGCAAGTCGGGCAACAACTATGTACTTCGCACACGCGATGAAGAGTCGATTGTGAACACCACCCTGCTGGAACTGCTCAAACAGCAGTTTGCCATCGACCTGAGCGTGCTGCAGCCGCTGCCCGTAGACGAGCATGGGGTGGACGTGACCAAGATATTGAACACTGTGCGCCATGCTGTGGCGCCCTACAAGCGCTGGCGTGTGATGGACGAGGCCCTGCTGGGATTGTTCTCGTTCAACAAGTTCGTGATGTGGAACGACTTGCACAACAATGCTGAGAAACTGAAGCAGAACAGCGTCGTGAAGTCGCTCATGGAAGGATTGGTGAAACTCGACGACGTGGAGGAGGTGATCGATGCCCGCGAGGTGGACCAGAAGAGCCAGCCCAAGGAATACTGCATCCCCATCGACGTGGACTCCTCACAGCTTGAGGCAGTCATCGAGTCAGGGCGTGGCAAGAGTTTCATCCTCTACGGCCCTCCTGGCACGGGCAAGAGCCAGACCATCACCAACATGATTGCCAACGCCCTTTATCAGGGCAAGCGCGTGCTGTTCGTGGCTGAGAAAATGGCTGCCCTCGAGGTGGTGGAGAAACGTCTTGCCAAGGTGGGACTGGCACCCTTCTGTCTGGAGCTGCACTCCAACAAGGTGACCAAGAGCCATTTCCTCCGCCAGATGCAGGAAGCGCTCGACGTGGTGCACACCAAGGAACCCGAAGACTATCAGAAGACCTCAGAACGCCTCTTCGCCCACAGGCAAGAGCTGCTGAGCTACATAGAAGCGCTCCATCGGACACAGCCGTCGGGACTGTCGCTCTACGACTGCATCTCAAGATACCTCTCTATCGAGGGCGATGAGATAAAAGGCAGTCTGCCGCCCGTAGACCGCGTGACGAAAAAGGAGCTGGAGCAATGGACGGAAGATATTGATGGACTGGAGACTGTGTTCCAGGTGACGGGTCATCCTGCCGGCCATCCGCTGACCGGACTCTATCCGAAGGCATCGGGCGCAAGCGCCCTCGAACAACTGACGAAGGGCGTGGCGGCCTACAGAAAGGCCTACGAGAGCCTGGCGCAGGCGCAGGGCGCATTGTCCGTTCCTGCCGACCTGACCGACCGTGATATGGCTTGGGTGTGCGATATGAACAAAGCATTGGGCGAACTGCCGGCACAAAACCCGCAGGCGTTTGTCCGCGAGAATGCGAAAGAGCTGGAGGCACAGTGGGAAGAGATAGCCGGGAAGTGGTTCCTGCCTCGCTTCTTCGCCAAGCGCAAGTACATGAAACTCTTTAAGACCTACGCGCCAAGGGCGAGTTTCGCCAGTGTTCCCGACCTGCTGAAGCAGCAGCAATCGTTTGTGGCATTGCTGAAAGACTTCTGCCTGGGTCATCAAGCCGACTACGAGGAAACGGAGAATGCGCTGTTCAAGCCGATGGCTGCCGACCGCCTGGCCGATGTGGAGAAAAAGCTTGAGCAGGCAAACAAGACATTGGAAGCACTCTTGAAACAGGCTGACATCAAGGTGAAACCTGGGCGCAAGCTGGCCGACATCGATGGGATGGCAGCCCTTTGGACAAACAACGAGGGGCACCTGAAAGACTGGTGTCTCTGGGCGGAACGTCGCCAACAGTTGCTGAAAGAAGGCCTGCAGTCGCTGGTGGAAGCCATTGAGGAGCACGGCATGAAGCCACAGGAGGCACGCAAGGCGCTGATGCGCGCCCTCTATCATCGGCAGGCAATGCACATCGTGGAGAAAGACGCGTCGCTGGTGAAGTTCAACGGCCTGCTCTTCGAACAGCTTGTCGAGAAATACAAGCAAGACACCTACATGTTCCAGGACTTGAGCAAGAAGGAACTCTACTGCAGTCTGGCAGCGAAGATCCCGTCGCAGACACTCGCCGCTACGGCCAACTCGGAAATGGGCATCCTGAAACGCAACATCGCCAACGGCGGACGTGGCATGAGCATCCGCAAGATCATCGACCAGATACCCACGCTCCTGCCCAAACTCTGTCCCTGTATGCTGATGAGCCCCATCAGTGTGGCACAGTATATCGACATGGAGGGCGAGAAGTTCGACCTCGTCATCTTCGACGAGGCTTCGCAGATGCCTACCAGCGAGGCCATCGGCGCCATCGCCCGCGGCAATGCCCTCATCTGTGTGGGCGACCCCAAGCAGATGCCGCCCACCAGCTTCTTCACCACCCAGCAGGTGGATGAGGAAGAGGCAGAGATAGACGACATGGACAGCATCCTCGACGAGTGTATCACGCTCTCGATGCCTGGCCACTACCTCTCGTGGCACTACCGTTCGAAGCACGAGTCGCTTATCGCCTTCAGCAACCAGCAGTACTACGAGGGCAAGCTGCACACCTTCCCCAGCATCGACGACCAGAAATCGAAGGTGAGCCTCGTGCGTGTGGAAGGCACCTACGACAAGGGACGCACACGCTCCAACCCCGCTGAGGCAAAGGCCATTGTCGACGAGGTGATACGCCGATTGAGCGACCCAGAGTTGCGAAAGCTCAGCATCGGTATCGTCAGTTTCAGCAAGGTGCAGCAGAACCTCATCGAGGACGTGCTCATCGACGAACTAGCCAAGCGACCCGAATTGGAGCAATTGGCGATGGAAATGGAGGAGCGCATCTTCGTGAAGAACCTAGAGAACGTGCAAGGCGACGAGCGCGACGTCATTCTGTTCTCCGTGGGCTACGGTCCAGACAAGGACGGCCATGTGTCGATGAATTTCGGTCCGCTCAACAACGAGGGCGGCGAGCGACGACTCAACGTGGCCGTCAGCCGCGCACGCTACGAGATGATTGTCTACGCCACCCTGCGCGCTGAGCAGATAGACATGAATCGCTCGAAGGCGAAGGGCGTAGAAGGCCTGAAGCACTTCATCGAGTTTGCCGACAAGGGATTCTATGCCGAGGGTAAGGACTCACAGCCACTATTCAGCCAGGAGAAGACCGTCGTTGATCAGGAGATGATTGCCCTTGTGGCCGACGAGTTGCGGCGTGAAGGCTACGAGGTGGTCACCAACGTGGGCCGCAGCCAGTTCAAGATAGACATAGCCGTGGTCAACCCCGACAATCCGCAGGAGTACATGCTGGGCATTCTCTGCGACGGCAGGAAATACTACGAGACCAAGACCGTGCGCGACCGCGAGATTGTGCAGACAGGTGTGCTGAAAGGCCTTAGCTGGAACATCATGCGCATATGGACCGTCGACTGGTATGCCAACCGTGCGAAGGTGATGGAACGGCTGCTCGACCGTCTCAACGATATTAAGAACCACGTCAAACCCAAGGTCGATGCATCGGAAGCCGCCAAGAAGATTGCCGCCAAAGCCTTCAACGTGAGCGACATGAAGGTGGAGAAGGCCGAGGAATACACCCTGCCCAAAGCCTACCAGAATAAGGACATCGGACTGATACCCCAGAAGGAAGTGCAGAAGGCGGTGATGTATGCCATCGAGCAGAGCGTGTCGATGCCCAAGGAGGAACTCTACAGGCAGACGGCCCGCCTCCTGGGATTCACCCGACGTGGTGCGCGCACCGATGCCGCCGTACAACAGGCCATCGAGCTGCTTGAAGTCATGGAGCGCATCACTGTGAACAACGATATTATTACCCTGAAAAACTGAAAAACGGAGGCTATGGAGCCTCTCACTCACACACACTGAAGAACTGATGAACAGTTTCTTGCGCTTTCTGAAACAATGGACGTTGCCGGTGGCCATCGCCGTCGGCACGTCGGCTTATCTCCTTTTCTACTATGTACCCGCACTCGACAAGGCTGGAGAGGTGCTGGGACCCATCTTCGACACCATCTTCCCGCTGTCGGTCTTTGCCACGCTGCTCATCACGTTCTGCAAAGTGGACTTCCACCAGATGCGTCCCCACCGCTGGCATGTGGGTGTGCTTGTGGTGCAGACGCTGCTCATCGCCCTCAATGTGGCTCTCATCCGTCTTCTTCCCTCACTCGGAATAGGGCAGGGGACAGACACAAAACTGCTCTTCGAGGCTGTGCTCACCTGCATCATCGCCCCATCGGCAACGGCAGCCCCCGTCATCGTGGGAAAGCTGGGTGGCAACATCTCCACGATGTCGGCCTTCACCGTCATCTCTTCGTTCACCCAGGCGCTGATGATTCCCATCGTGTTCCCCCTGTTGGAGCAAGTGGCAGGCCTCACGTTCTGGGCAGCCTTCCTCATCATCCTGAAAAAGCTCGCCTTGGTGCTGCTCCTGCCCCTGGCGTTGGGGTGGATGGTGCAGCATCATGTGCGGAGGTTGCACCGTTGGATCGTTTCCAAGCCCGACCTGAATTTCTACTGCTGGTCGTTCTCGTTGTCCATCACGGCGGGCATCACCGTAAAGAATATCGTCAACAGCACGGCCTCTGCCTCGCTGCTCTCGCTGATAGCCCTGTTCACGCTGATTGTCTGCTTCATCCAGTATGCGTTGGGACGGGGCGTCGGCCATTGGCTGGGCGAACCGCTCAACAGCGGGCAGGCGCTGTTCCAGAAAAACACCGCGCTCAGCATCTGGGTGTCGTACATCTATCTCCACCCCGTGGCCTCTGTTGGTGCCGGCTGCTACGTGCTTTGGCAGAACATCATCAACTCCCTGGAGCTTTGGCGCTACAATCGTAGAAAAAGTTCATGACCGTGCAACTTTTTGCCCCGTCCGGGCGTCAAATGGATAGATAACCCTTAAAAGAAAAAGAATATGATCGTAACAACAACCCCGACCATTGAAGGTCGCATCATCCGTGAGTACAAAGGTGTGGTGACCGGTGAGACCATTATCGGTGCAAACATCGTGAAAGACTTCTTTGCAGGCATCCGCGACATCGTGGGCGGACGCTCTGCCAGTTATGAACAAGTGTTGCGCGAGGCGAAGGACACTTCGATGAAAGAGATGATGGAGCGTGCGCAGGCCTTGGGTGCCAATGCTGTGGTTGGCATCGACATCGACTATGAGACCATCGGCGGCAATTCCTCGATGATCATGGTAGCCACCAGCGGAACGGCTGTTGTGGTATAAATAAATAAGGTACGCGGGAACGCGTCAATACCATTGAACGGCATTCGAATAGCCCGACCGCTTGTCGTATTTCAGGGCGTCGGTCAAGGTTGACGCATTGCATCGGAACGTGAAGTTATAGGAGGTGTAAGGCGCCAGCACGACCGACGCCGACATGTTGAAGCAGTGAAGGTCGCGGGTGAGTGAGGCGGTGGTCATACTGACCTTCTTGTTGTCGAAGTCATAGCCCGACGAGAACGTGATGTTCCATCCGTCGGCAATGCTGATGTTGCCGCTCATGTTGAGTGTCTGCGTGAACTTATACGGGTAGCGCATCCGCTTCTCGTTGAACTTTCCGCTGGTGTTCTCGCGCATGTTGATGCCATAGCCGAAAGTCAGCGACCAAGGCATCTTGAAGGCCATGTAGCCGTCTTCGTCGGTTTCTGCCTTTCCGCTGTCTGACTTCTTGGTGGAGCGTTTTCCGCGCTCCATATCGTCGTCGATGTTTGAGTTGATGTCGAGGTCGTCGTCATCTTCATCCTCGTCTTCTTCTTCGTCCTTGTCGGATTTCTTTTCGCCGCTGAAGAATCTTCTGATTTTCTCTGGCGTGAGCGTGTAGGAAATGTTTTGCGACATTCCCTGGAAACGTCCGAACCGCCCCTTGCTGTACTCCGTATGGGTGCCGACGTAGGGCCTGCCTTCGGAGTCGAGCTCATAGGCATAGGTGGCGAACTGCGCATTGAGGTTGAACGTGTAGCGCTTTGTGAGTTTCAGTCTCAGACGCATGGAGAGGTCGCTCCACGGGCGTTCCTGGGCGGCCATGTTGTACGACATCGACGCGCCCAGTTCGTCGATGATGCTCACTTTCTTGAAGCCCGTCGAGTCTTTGAGCTCATCCGACTTCAGCTTCATCTCAATGTTGTTGCCCAGGTCGAAGGTGATGCTTCCCGTCTTTCCTTTGCCTGGCATACCAAACATTCCGTTGGAATAAGGCGAGTATTCTACCAGCGATACGTTGCCGTTGGCATCAGTCTTCTGATAGGTTTCATGATAGCCGTAGTGAGCAGCTCCGAAGTCGGGCGCATAGCTGAAGCTTATCTGTGGCGTGAGCACGTGGCGGATGGCCTGAATCTTGTCGCCAAAGATTTTGCGGTTGGGTATCCACATGCCGTAGAACTTCGTGCTGGCTGAGAGCGAGAGGCTCCAGTTGTAGACGTTGTATAAACCGTAGAGGGTGTCGACATGCTCCTGTTGGGCGGCCTCGTTCCACGATTTCCGCACTTTGTTGGTGTAGATGCGGTCGGTGAAGTTGAACGAGGGGCTCACGTTGATATAGTCGAAGAGCGTGAACGATGCGCTGATGGGTATCTGGTTGTTCATGCCGTTTTTCCAGTCTTTCACCAAGCTGCTGTGCATCAGCTGGTTTTCTTTGGTGTTGATGCTGTTGGAGATATGACCGGTATACGACATCGCAATCTTCTCGTACCAGCGTTCCTTGCCGGCAGCGTGTTTGCGCTTGAAGGGGTAGAATCGCGAGATGGTGATGTTCAGGTCGGGCAACGTCAGGGCGATGGTGGAGTCGATCATGTTCTGGTTCAGATTGAACGTAGAACTGATGTTCATGCCGATGGACGAGAACGACGTGCTATAGGACACGGAAGAGGTGCGTGTGCTCTGCGTCATCGCCTGTGGGTTGTAGAGCGACGAGAGGTTGTTGCGCTCGTAGCTGGATGTGGCAAAGTTGACACTGGCCGACAACGAGCTGAAGGGGTTGGCCTTCGGGTCCTGGCGGTGATTCCATTGCACCTTGAAGCTCTCCTGCTCTGTGAAGTCGGGCATTCCCTTGTCGCCGTTTTTCGTGTCCTGGTAGCTGAAGTAGAACGTGCCGCTGTGGCGATAGCGCTTGCGGTAGTTGCTGGCGGCACTGATACCCCACGACCCCTTGGTGTAGATCTCGCCCAAGAGCTTCAGGTCCATCTTGTCGCTGATGGCGAAGTAGTAGCCGCCGTCGCGCAGGTAGAAGCCGCGTGCGCT
>JAEEGF010432241.1_pt1 | contig 13231 bp, 9 predicted proteins | sample 9134171 | NCBI WGS metagenome assembly JAEEGF01 (sample SAMN16246542, study PRJNA631951) | gut metagenome | biome: gut microbiome; feature: rumen; material: AP-attached | host: Bos | place: Iran: Karaj | collected 2018-10
TCTGTAGATATATGCCTCTTTTGTACAATTCAACCACCCTCTCAGGTTTTCTAACCAAGCACTCATATCTCTCGATATGAGCAATAATAGGCGCATATCCCCTATTTATCAATTCATCAATGCCTTGTAATAATTCGTTAAAATGAATGGATGTCGAAAATTCAACTAATAAATAATCAGTAGAATTAATACTTGTAATCAAGCCAGACTTTTCCTCTAAGATCTCATGGCTATAATACAATTCACACCCCAGATATAAGTTGAAATCAGGATTGATATCCCGACCAATCTCCTTTACCGACTCAAACGTCCTAATTACATCCTCAGTATTTCTGTCTAGCCATGGACGACGAACGTGCGGCGTAAAAACAATTGTCTCAATACCATCATCCCTCGCTTCTTGTAACATCTGCTTCGTCATTTCCATATCTCGTGATCCGTCGTCAAGCCCCGGAAGCAGATGACAATGTATATCAGCAAACTTGATATCGATATCATTTTTACGCTTTGAAAAACTAAACATAATTTCTCTCCTGCACATACACCATATATTGTATCAAAGATCTCACCAGATGTGGTAACAAAACTGCCTAAAAAAGAAAAAAAAAAAAAATATATACTATACACACTGCACAATTTATGTAACATTTATTTATTTACCGTCCATTAGGTACTAAAACGCACATATTTTTGCAAATCATGAACACATTCATACAGAATCGCAAAAGCAAGTGAAACCAGTGTTAAAATCACGAAAAGCGCCATAAAATGGGTATTTTCCGGTATTATCGAATTAATCATATTTCTGAAAAAGATATGTGTAAGCCACATAATTGTTGAATACTTACCCATAAAAGCAAAAAAGCTTTTCACAAAATTCAACTTAAAAATGAAGCACACACACAGAAAAATATTAACAAGTGGTACCACTATGTAATGATACTCCCAATAAACACTTCTCGACAACAAGATGTTGTTGTGTATGGTCAATACCCAAAACGCAATCATAACTGCAAATGTAATCACTTGCGATAACAGATTCGAACAGAAACGCTTCTCAAATCTGCCAAACCAATCAGCGTGTGCTGCAACCATTCCTACAGCAAATACTTCCATATATACATATATGCTCGTCTGTCCGAAATAATCCAGTTTCAATATCCTAGGCAATACTATTATGACGCCCATCACAAATATTGATCCATATTTATGAAGCAAGCTATATATCATCGGAGCTATCACAACAAATATAATAGCGGCTGAAATATACCACCAGGCTCCATTTAAACTCCTGGTATCGAGAAGCTTGGATATACCGCCTATATCAGCAGCGATATTTATAACTCTCTCGCTAATTGTATCACCATATTTAGAGAAGAATTCTTCCCCAGTAAAATATGATTTGATTGCAAAATAAATATATGACAGACTCGCCACAGTAGCGAAAGTGCACATAAGCTTTTTCAATCTTTCAAATATCCATCGAGTAGTCGGCACATTACTTTCAAAGGGCACTACACTCCCCTTCGCCACATACTTCTTGGCAAAAGATCGATAAGAAATATATAAACCATATCCAGAGACAAATGCGAATATAGCCACACACACCTTGGCATATATACCAAGGTTTAGCACATCATCTGTTTTAAATGGATAAAAGTTCAAATTTAAATAATCAAAAAGGGCTGTCTGGTGATATAAATGATGAAAAATCATCCAAAGTATAGCCACTCCCTTTAAAGCTGCCGAATCTTCTTTCGATATAAATCTATTCATAAACTACTTCCTCTAAGTAAATTTTTTCCAACTTTGCTATTATAACACAAAAATGGCGCCGGTATAATAAATATACCAGCGCCATTCATATATTCTAATTATTTATTCATGAAATACTCGTGAATGCCAGCTGCAGCAGCCTTGCCAGCACCCATAGCCAGAATAACTGTAGCTGCACCTGTAACAGCATCACCACCTGCATAAACTGCATCCTTGGTAGTAGCACCATTTTCCTCAGCAACAATACATCCGCGTCTGTTTGTCTCAATACCCTTGGTAGTGCTTGAGATAAGTGGGTTTGGAGATGTACCAAGAGACATGATAACTGTGTCAGCCTCAATCTCATACTCAGAACCAGGAATCTCAACAGGACTTCTACGACCAGACTCATCTGGCTCACCAAGTTCCATCTTGATAACTTTAACGCCTGATACCCAACCATTCTCATCTACGAGAATTTCTGTAGGATTCTGAAGTAAATCAAAGATTACTCCCTCCTCCTTTGCATGATGTACTTCTTCTGCTCTTGCAGGAAGCTCAGCCTCACCACGACGATATACAATATGAACCTCTGCTCCAAGACGAAGTGCAGTTCTAGCAGCATCCATAGCAACATTTCCACCACCTACAACTACTACCTTCTTACCTCTTGAGATAGGTGTATCATAACCCTCCTGATATGCTTTCATCAGGTTATTTCTTGTAAGGAACTCATTGGCAGAGAAGACACCATTTGCCTGCTCTCCTGGGATTCCCATAAATCTAGGAAGTCCGGCACCTGATCCGATAAATACAGCCTCGAAGCCTTCCTCTTCCATTAACTTATCAATTGTAATTGTCTTTCCAATAATTACATTGGTCTCAATCTTAACACCGAGAGATTTAACATTTTCAACTTCAGCAGCTACAACCTTGGTCTTTGGCAATCTAAACTCAGGAATACCATATACCAATACACCGCCTGCCTCATGAAGCGCCTCAAAGATTGTTACATCATAACCAAGCTTTGCCAAATCTCCTGCACATGTAAGACCTGCAGGACCTGAACCAACAACAGCCACCTTGTGACCGTTCTTCTCCTCTGCTCCCTGTGGCTTGATTCCATTTTCTCTAGCCCAGTCAGCTGTAAATCTCTCAAGCTTTCCAATTGATACTGGATCACCCTTGATACCACGGATACATTTACCCTCACACTGACTTTCCTGAGGACATACACGACCACATACAGCAGGAAGAGCTGATGACTCACTGATAATGCTGTAAGCCTTCTCAATATTACCATCCTTCACCTGCTCAATAAATGCTGGAATATTTATTGAAACAGGACAGCCCTTAACACACTGTGCATTCTTACAATTTAAGCAACGAGTTGCCTCGTCCATAGCCTCTTCCTTAGAATATCCGAGGCATACTTCATCAAAATTCTTTGCGCGAACCAATGGATCTTGTTCGCTAACAGGTACTCTAACCAATACATCTACATTAGCCATTATTTGTCACCTCCACAATGTCCGCATCCGCCGTGATGAGTATCGCCCTCTTCAAGAGCTAACTTAGCACGACCTTCCTCAGTCTTGTACTGAGCCTGTCTTGCCATAGCCTGATCGAAATCAACAAGATGTCCGTCAAACTCTGGTCCGTCTACACATGCAAACTTCACTTCGTCCCCAACAACAAGACGACAAGCTCCACACATACCTGTACCATCAACCATAATAGGGTTCATTGATACTACTGTAGGAATTCCAAGCTCCTTGGTAAGCTTACATACGAACTTCATCATAATCATAGGTCCAATAGCTACGCAATGATCGAAAGTCTGTCCCTCATCAACCAATGCCTGTAACTGATTAGTTCCCATTCCGTGGAATCCATAACTTCCATCATCAGTTGTAACGCAAAGCTGTGTTGCAACCTTTTCCATTTTATCTACGAAGAACAACAAGTCCTTAGTACGAGACCCCATAATTACTGTTGTATCTACTCCATGCTCCTTCAACCACTTAACCTGTGGATAAACAGGTGCAGTACCTACACCACCTGCAATAAATACAATCTTCTTCTTCTTAGTCTCCTCCAAATTTTCCTCTTCGCACAATTCAGAAGGAAGACCGAGAGGTCCTACGAAATCTTCAAAGCTGTCTCCAGCCTTAAGTTCTGCCATTCTCATTGTTGAAGCACCTACTGTCTGGAATACAATAGTAATTGTGCCTGCTTCTCTATCATAATCACAAATTGTAAGTGGAATTCTCTCTCCCACTCCATCAATCTTGACAATGACAAACTGTCCTGGTAGACAAGACGCTGCTACTCTAGGTGCTTTAACATCCATGAGATAAATCTTGTCGGCCAACTGTTCTGCCTTTAGTATTGGATACATAAACCATCCTCCTTTGGTTTTTTGTCGATATTTAGTATTTCACTCTTACATAAACCATAAGTAAATTCCTGTAAAATAATTGGAATATTTGTAAAAGGGAATCTAAACGCATAATTAAATGATATTTGTTTTTGTCTGTGTAGTCAATTTATTTTCAACTTAAAAATAGCCAAATATTTTGCAAAAACTCCTAGAATGTTTTATCAGAGTAAACAACTAAAGTCGTCAAATTTTTAACATCATAAAAAAACAGATATTTCCAACCAATACTGTCAGAAATATCTGTCCCATTACAGAATAATTTTAGCTAAAATAAACCAATTCATCCTCTGGCTTTTCTGCCGGCTTCATCTCAATTGGATAAAGCATAGGTCCTTTGCCCTTGTACTCTCTGGCAAATTCCACCTTCACCTTGGCAGTAATATCAACCCAGCTACGATGAGCAGGAGCCTCATCTACTCCAACCTTGCACATCATGCCCAGGAATTGTATATCTTCCACACAACATGTCATAGCAAATCTACCTGGTACAACCACGCCTCTCTTCAACTTGCCCTTGCCATCCTGCGGATTGTAAATCAAACCAAGGAAATGTACAGTCTTGCCATCGTACTTCTTAGGATTATCCATTACATCCATAAACCAAAGTGCATAGTCTGCATCAGTAATTTCAATAACATCAGCATCCAAATCAAATGGTAATTCTTCTTCTCTATTGTCGATAGTTCCATCCTTGCGCTCATATACAATCTGAGCCGGACGGTTTACAGTCTTGATTGTAGCTCTGTACTTAGCACGAGGTGTGTCATCATCACATCTGTTAAATATTACAACCTCTGCCTTGAAGAACTGCTCCTGCATCATTGCTCTCATATTGAGCATATACATGTCAAATGTTGTGGCATCAATTGTACACAGAGACTGAACAACAACCCAATCCTTTGGAGCATCAATCTCATACAGATTACCTACATCCCAGGTTCCATTGTATTCTATAAATACTGAATCAGGTTTGTATGTATCATTTAACTCTGCTAATTTGGCAGGTGTGAATTCCTCTTCATCCTCCAGATAAACCACTTCCACGTTGGCTTTCTTGAGCTTATCCATGTCATATTCCACATCCCCGTCTTCACAGCAGATAATCAATATCTTCTCATTGTCCTCTCCGAATCCATTTTCCAACAGAGTCTCCTCAATAAGAGTAGTCTTGCCGCTGTCCATAAATCCGGTAAAGACATAAACTGGAATCTCAGCCATTTTATTTCCTCCAAAATTAACAAGGCCCATAAGGCCTTGTTATAAAACTCATTAATTAGTTCAATCCAAATAATTCTTCAAGCTGATGCTCATCAATATCAGGACCGATTACTACAAGTCTACCTGTGTAATCAGGCTCTCCCTGTCTGATTTCATACTCGCCATCAACCAGGTCAAAGTAAATCCATGTGCCATCTGTAGATGGAACCATTCCCTTTGCTCTTAAGATATCGCCATATTCATCTGTCTCAACGAAAGCCTTGAGAGCATTTTCAATAGTAGACTTCTCAAATACATGTGGAGTCTCCTTGCCCCAGCTTGTGAATACATCATCTGCATGATGATGGTGATGATCATGGTCATGGCATCCACAGGTGCAATTCTCATCATGTTCATGATGATGATGCTCATGCTCCTCGTGGTCATGATGATGTTCATGCTCTTCATGGTCATGATGGTGCTCATGCTCCTCGTGATCATGATGGTGCTCATGCTCCTCATGGTCATGGTGATGCTCATGCTCTTCATGATCGTGATGATGTTCATGCTCCTCATGATCATGGTGATGGTGCTCATGCTCCTCCTCATGATGCTTTGCCTCAGCCATTAATTTGTATTCCAGGTTATCCTGTCCCTCGATTACCTTGAGAATATTCTCTCCAGCAAGCTCATCCCATGCAGTTGTAATAATTGCAGCCTTTGGATTAAGCTCCTGAATCTTCTTTACGCAGAACTCCAACTGATCAGAAGTAGCCTTCTGTGTTCTTGACAATACAACAGTTGTAGCATACTCAATCTGGTTATTGAAGAATTCACCAAATGCCTTCATCTGCTTAGAAGCCTTCAGCGCATTAACAACTGTAACCAAAGCATTAACCTTCACATCATGTGACTCTTCCAAATCAATAACAGATGTCATTACATCGCTAAGCTTACCAACTCCAGATGGCTCGATAATAATTCTGTCTGGATGATATGTATCTAATACTTCCTGTAAATTCTTGGCAAAATCTCCTACCAAAGTACAGCAGATGCAACCTGAATTCAATTCAGAAATTGTAATTCCAGCATCCTTTAAGAATCCACCATCAATACCAACTTCACCAAATTCATTTTCAATAAGAACAACATTCTCGCCCTTATAGACTTCATCAATCATCTTCTTGATAAATGTTGTTTTTCCAGCTCCCAAAAAACCTGATATAATATCTACCTTTGTCATGATACATTCCTTCTTTCTAAAAAATTACATTCTCTCAGGTGCCTCAAAACCTAATAAGTCAATACATACTTCAAGAGTCTGTTTTGTTAACTGTAACAATTTAATATAACCAGCCTGCTTATTCTCATCCTCCTCACCGAGAATCTTGGTCTCGTGATAGAACTTGTTAAATGCATTGGCCAATTCATAAATATATGCACATATCTTATGAGGTGCTGTCTCCTCATATGCATTTCTAATAGAAGTGTTGAAACGAGCAAGTTCCAACATAAGAGCCTTCTGACTCTCTGTCTCAGGAGCACCAATAACTCCTGCATCTACAGACTTACCACTCTGCTCATATTTAGTCAGAATAGACTTCATTCTAACAATTGTATAGAGAATATATGGTCCTGTATTTCCTTCAAATGAAGTAAATCTGTCTATATCAAAGATATAATCCTTAGAAGCCTGGTTAGATAAATCACCATATTTAATAGCAGCAAGAGCAACTGTCTTGGAAGTCTCCTCTGCCTCCTCCTGGCTCATAGTATCATTTTCCAAAATCTTAGAATACATCTTCTCATTGATATCAGAGATAAGATTTTCCAATCTCATAACGCCGCCATCTCTTGTCTTGAAAGGCTTGCCATCCTTGCCATTCATAGTACCGAAACCAACAAATTTCAATTCTGTAGAATCAGGCACAATGCCAGTCTTCTTGGCACATCTGAATACCTGTACAAAATGCAATTCCTGACGCTTATCAACTACATAGATAACCTCATCTGGATGATAATCAGCCTCACGCCATATAAGAGTTGCCAAATCTGTTGTATTGTACAAAGCAGCTCCATCTGACTTCAAAATCATACAAGGTGGAATTTCCTTGGTATCTGTCTCCTCTGCAACATCAACAACCAAAGCACATTCACTGACATAGGCAAATCCATCAGCCTTCATCTTCTCAACCATATCAGGAATATATGGATCAGCATCAGACTCACCCTTCCACAAATCAAATGAGACCTTGAGATTCTCGTAATTTCTCTTCAAATCAGTTACAGACACATCTAAAATATGCTGTAATAATGCTGTATATCCAGGATTACCATGCTGAAGCTCATAAGTTGCAGCCATAGCCTGCTCCTTGTATGCCTCATCCTCCTTAGATTTACCACTGGCTGTTGGATAGATTTCCTCCAACTCACTAATAGTAAATGGAGCCTCCTTTGGATATTCACCCTTATAATCAGGATCAAAATATACTAAATCTGGCTGACGCTCTCTAAGCTCAGTAATAATCAAGCCCATCTGTAAGCCCCAGTCTCCCAGATGCACATCACCAATAACTTCATTTCCCATGAATCTATTGATTCTCTTGATACTCTCTCCAATTACAGCAGAGCGCAAATGACCTACATGAAGTGGCTTTGCAACATTTGGTCCGCCGTAGTCAATCATGATAGTCTTCTTCTCTTCCACTTCATCAAGTCCAAGTCTGTCATCAGCAAGCATCTTGTTGGTATAATCAGCCAGATACTCCTCTGATATTTTCATATTCAAAAATCCAGGATTGCAGGCTTCAACGCTTGCAAACAATTCATTTCCCTGAAGCTTCTCGCACACTTCATTTGCAATCATAATTGGAGCCTTGTGAGCTTCCTTTGCACAAGCCAATGCACCATTACACTGATACTCGCACAAGTCAGGTCTGTTAGAAATAGTTACATAACCATATTTCTCACCATAACCACACTCAACAAATGCCTTGGTTACTTCGTCTTTGATAATATTTATTAGTTCTTGCATCGTTCTCTCCTATTTATATAAGAAATAAAGCATAAAATATGCCAATTGCCATTTTAACATATAGAATAAATTTGGCAATATCTATTTGAAAAAGCCTCCGACATGCATAACATATCAGAGGCCCCCTTTATTCATTTATTATTCAAAGCAATTAGCTTCTAGAATTCTTTAAGAAATCAGGAATCTTGATATCCTGTGGCTTTACTGTGCCTTCTGTAATAGATGGCTCATTAAGCGATGGCATCACTGGCTTCTTCACTGCTTCACCGAAACCACCAAATGTTGTTGTAGAAGCAGGCTTAGCTGTTGCACTAGCTGAAGCTGTCTGAGCTGAAGTACCAAATCCTAATCCAGCAGAAGCTGTTGTCTTAGAAATTGGTGAGCTGTACTTCATATTGTCAATAACGCTGCTTCCTGGCTTTGGAATAGAATTATTCAAACCATTGTCTCTAATTCCTGTAGCAATAACAGTAATTGTAGCTGTGTCTGTCATTGACTCATCATATTTAGCACCGAAGATGATATTAATATCATTTCCTGTGAGATCCTTGATGTAATTTGTAGCAGATGCAGCATCCTGAAGAGTAATATCACCAGAAATATTGATGATAACATCTGTAGCACCGCTGATTGTTGTCTCAAGAAGTGGACTTTCAACAGCGATTCTAACTGCCTCTGTTGCCTTCTCATCACCCTTACCAGTACCGATACCGATATGAGCAATTCCCTTGTCATGCATAACTGTCTTAACATCTGAGAAGTCCAGATTAATAAGTGCTGGCAAGTTAATCAAATCTGTGATTCCCTGAACACCCTGCTGTAAGATCTCATCAGCCTTCTTCAAAGCTTCTGGCATTGTAGTTCTCTTATCGCAGATCTGTAATAATTTATCATTAGGGATAACAATAAGTGTATCCACATTTTCCTTTAATCTCTCAATACCGCCCTCGGCATTTACCATACGAGTCTTTGCTTCAAAACTAAATGGCTTAGTAACAACACCAACAGTGAGGATACCCTGCTCTTTTGCAATCTTGGCAACAACTGGTGCAGCACCTGTACCAGTACCGCCTCCCATTCCGCAAGTTACAAATACCATATCCGCACCCTTTAAGTGTGCTGAGATCTCCTCTGCTGATTCCTCGGCAGCCTTCTGTCCAATTTCAGGCTGTGCTCCAGCACCAAGTCCCTTTGTGAGCTTCTCGCCGATCTGAATCAATGTAGGCGCCTTACATAACTGCAAATCCATCTTATCAGTGTTGACACCGATAAATTCTACTCCCCCTATGTTTTCGTCAATCATTCTATTGACAGCGTTGTTTCCAGCGCCGCCGACACCGACAACAATAATCTTTGCGCCGTTTTCTATTTCATTAGTCATAATTTCAAGCAAGATCTCTTCCTCCTTAATTCCCTATAAAAATGTTTCACGAAATCCGTGAAACCTAATATGCAAACATATATATCTTATAATATATTTTTTATGCCTATTTATCAACCCATTTTTTTGAAAAAGTGGATTTTATCCACACTATTCTGTGGTTTTTTCAAATACAATATCTGTATCTTGTGTTGACCAGTCTTCCAAGTGCAATATACCTGACATATCCACCAATTTAGGCAGAATATAATTCAATCGCTTAACCTTTTCATCAATATCAGAGCCATTTCCAAAATTTATATAAACTGTACCGCTAAACACTCCAAAATTGCCGGCTTCATCAAAATTTCCAGAAGTAACTGCCACATTGTTCTTGCGAAGAACCTTGATTATATTCAGCATGTTATTCAACTGTTTCTCATCAATAGCCACCTGTTTTCCAACCTCTGCAGATTCCAACATAACCCCAGACACAGGAAGTATATCATCGAGAATTCTATCTGAAACCTCAACCACTTCACCTTCATCATTAAAATAAGCAAAGGTTCCATCAGCCACAGCCATAAATCCCATCATGGCCTTTTCCTTCACCTTTATTTCAACCTTGTCATAAGAAGTCATTTTCACCTTTACAGATTCAACAAAAGGTATATTCTTCTTTGGATGTAATGCATTATCAAAGGTTACATAAACCGCATTGTTTTTGTACTTACCAGTAAGCACATACTCTTCTATCTCAATGGGATCATAATATTTACTTCCCTCAACCTGCACATCATGCACATTGCAGAACATATACATGGCAATAAAAGCAGCCACAATTATTATAATGACACCAAGAATTATATTACCAAGATAAAACCAGACAACGGACTTTTTCTTTTTATTCTTCTTGCCCTTTCCCATAACTTAACCTTTCTATACTTCTTCAAGCTTCAAGCCCTTTGATACAGATAAAGCTACAAACATTTCAAACACAAGAAACATTATGGAAGTACCACCATAACTTATAAATGGCAATGTAATACCTGTATTCGGAATAGTATTTGTAACAACCGCAATATTTAATATAACCTGTAAAGCCATATGGGCCATAATCCCTATTACCACAAAGGATCCAAATATATCCTTGGCTTTAGTAGCAATCAAAACTAATCGCCACAGCAATAGGATATACATCAAAATCACACAAATAGCTCCGAAAAGTCCCAACTCCTCACATATAATAGAGAAAATCATATCATTTTGAGCCTCAGGAACAAATCCAAGCTTCTGCATACTCTCTCCCAAACCTTTGCCAAACAAACCACCGGAACCAATAGCATATAGCCCCTGCAAAGTCTGATAAGAGGAATCACTGGTAAAATTCTCAGGGTGTAACCACACCTGAATACGCTGCATACGATAACTACCAGATGCCAGCAGGACAAATATGCCCGCAAAGGCGGCACCACCCATTAGTATCAGGAAGAATCTCTTGAACTCCGGACTGGCAACAAAGACCATTATACCTGCTATACCAATTACAATTATGGCAGTACTTAAGTTGTTATATGCAATAATTGCAGTCAGAGGCAGGCACATGCACAGTACCTTAATAGCATTTTTGAAATCTCTCAAAGCCTTGGTTTTCTTGGCAACCACACTTGCAATCATGAAAATAGTAGCCATTTTAGCCAACTCCGAGGGCTGGAATGAAATAGGCCCAATATAAATCCATCTGGACTGACCATGTGATGATGTACCAATAAAGTTTACCGCCAGGCAGACAACATTTGCCGCGCCAAAAATCAACATGGATAATTTATCCAGAATATGATAATCAAACACCTTGAGGAATATCACTCCAAAAACTGCTCCCAAACCAGCAGCCATCATCTGTTTCTTCAGATAATAAATTGAATTACCATATTTCAAAGTGGCCATATAAGCAGATGTGCTATATAGCATAACAAAGCCAAAAGCCATAAGAATTATGATTATAACCAAAAGTGTGTAATCTATATATTCAGTTCTATTCTTTTTCCTACCACGCTTCACAGCTTGTTCAACACTCATTTATTCCGACAATCCTCTAACATATTCCTTGAAAATGTCACCCCGTTGCTCGTAATTATCAAACATACCCCAGCTTGCGCATGCAGGTGAAAGCAGTATTGCATCCCCTGGCTGTGCTGTGTCATAGCTTATGTCAATTGCCTCCTCCAGAGAGTCTGCAAATACATAGTCCTTGAAATTATGAGCATCACAACATTTTGCAATCTTCTCTCTTGTCTGTCCAATAAGAACCAGCTTCTTGACCTTACCATCAAAGCTTTCGATCCACTCATCATACTCAGACTCTTTGTCATAGCCACCACCAATCAATACTGTAGGTCTGTTCATAGCCTGAATTCCTTTGATGGCAGCATCCGGATTAGTTCCCTTGGAATCATTATAGAAATCTATATCTCTCTTTTTACATACAAATTCAATTCTATGTTCAACTGCATGGAAGTTTTTGAGGCCTTCCACAATAACATCCATTGGCACTCCCATTGCATCAGCCATTGCCACTGCAGCCATTACATTTTCAAAATTATGCTTACCTAAAATATTTAATTCATTAACATTAATTACAAGATTATCTTCACCTGCTTTGGCAAATCTAATCTCCTCTCCATCAACATAGAGGCCATCATCCAGTTTTCTCTCGCTTGAGAAAAATACTACATGCTTATCCAGAGACTCACCAAACTTGCGCAGGACCTCATCTTCATAGTTAAGTACACATGTGTCTGTGCTCTTCTGATTTCTAGTAATGCTCTCCTTGGCCGCAATATAATTCTCCATTGTATGATGTCTATTAAGATGATCAGGAGTAATATTTAAAATGGCAGAAACCTGAGGAGCAAACTCTTCAATAGTCTCCAGCTGAAAACTACTAATTTCCGCAACAACAACTGTGTCATCAGTCATTTGATCAGCTACGCCAGTGTAAGGTATACCGATATTTCCAACCACCTGTACATCATTGAAATATCTGGCCATTATCTCACCAGTAAGAGAAGTTGTTGTAGTCTTGCCATTGGTTCCTGTAATAGCAACAATTCTGCCAGCACCTAATCTATAAGCAAGTTCAACTTCACCCCAGATAGTGATTCCCAAGCCTGTCATTTCCTGTACCAAAGGGCTGTCAACTGGTACGCCAGGACTTAACACAGCCACATTTACCTGTGACAGGATGTCCTCCACCTTGTCTCCCAGATATATCTCCACTTTCTGCAATTCGGGATTCTTGTCATAGAATCCAGCCACATCCAAGTTCTCGTTGCCATCGTACAGATATACTTTGCATCCTTTCTTAAGCAACAACCCGGCAGCTGCAACTCCACTTTTTCCTGTTCCAACTACAATATAAGTCTGTGCCAAAATATCCATC
>JAEEGF012405699.1_pt1 | contig 13229 bp, 10 predicted proteins | sample 9134171 | NCBI WGS metagenome assembly JAEEGF01 (sample SAMN16246542, study PRJNA631951) | gut metagenome | biome: gut microbiome; feature: rumen; material: AP-attached | host: Bos | place: Iran: Karaj | collected 2018-10
TAGCTTTTGGAAACCGTACACTGAAGGTTGAGATCCTCAATACGAATGAAAATGTGAAAAAAGATGAAGCTCCGATGATGTTCAGGGAGATATGTTGATCATATGCCGGCATAAGTTTACTTATGCCGGTTGCTTGTTTATGCATATCAGGTTACAAATATGCATGCCTATACTTCTGGGTTCTATACTTGAAACTTCAAAATAACAGCAAAAATTCAACAGTTTCCACAAAGATTTCAACATAAAATAGTTACAAACAGCAGCTTTTTTGAATATCAGGATTACATAATATTATGAATTATGAATTTTTATTGACAGCATTTTAAACTTTTTTTGCATTTGTTGATAAAGGTTTTTTCGGATGTTATAATCAAAACACCGATAATAATGCAAACAAAGGAGGACAAACTAATGAAAAAGTCAGGAAAGCTGCTTGCAATTATTCTTTCCCTTGCTATGGTTTTCTCCCTTTGCGCCTGCGGGAAAACTTCAGCTCCTGCTGCAACCTATGATTCTTCAAATGCTTATTATGCAGCATCCGAATCTGCCGCTTCAGGAGCCTATGAATACGGCTTTGACGCAGAGTATCCGAAGGAAGAGGAAGTTACGGAAGCAAAAACCGATAATACATCTGCTCTGGATGTTAAAGGCGATGCGGAGACAGACCTGGATTATGACAAGATAATATATTCTGCTGATGTAACTGTTGAGACCACTCAGTTCGATGATGCTGTTGCTGCGCTTGCAGGATTCGTGGAGAAGTACGGCGGTTTTGTCCAGTCGAGCTCAGTAAGCGGAGCAAATTTAAACGATCAGCAGCGCGGACGTATCGTCAACAGATCTGCAAATTACACTCTCAGGATCCCGAGCAAGAATTTCAACGGGATAATGAACAGCTTTTCCGAGATGGGCAATGTGCCGTACAGCTATACATATACTGAGAATGTGACTTCTGCCTACTATGACACCCAGGCAAGACTTGAGGCATACAAGACCCAGCAGACGAGGCTGCTTGAACTCATGGAAAAGGCTGAGACAGTCGAAGATGTAATAACGATCGAAGAGCGTCTCACCGAACTGAACTACAGCATAGACAGCCTGCAGTCTGTCTTAAACAACTTTGACAGGCGCGTCAGTTACAGCACCATCTCTCTGAGACTTATGGAGGTCAGAGAATATACTCCGACAGAAGAACCTACTTTCTGGGACAGACTCGGAGATGCTTTTATTGATGGTGTTAAAGGAGCTTTTGAATTTCTGAAAAATCTTCTGGTCTTCATAGTCGGCGCACTGCCTGTAATCGCAATAATCGCGGTGCTGTATTTTGTCCTTCGCAAGCCTGTGAAAAAACTCTTTGAAAAGAAAAGGGCAAAGAAAACTGCCAGATCGGAGAAAACAGAAGAGATGACAGAAAAGAAATAAAGACTCAAATGATTCAGGGGGAAAAACATGATTAAAGTAGACTTAAGCGGTGCAAAAGGTTTTTTCAAAGGAGAAAATCCGGACTATGAAGCTGCCGCTCGCGCGCATGAAACACTTGCATCCGGTACGGGAAAGGGCTCCGATTTCAGAGGATGGCTGGAACTGCCTTCAAGAATGAGATCCGGGGAACTCCCGAGAATAATCGAAACTGCGGAGAAGATCAAAAGCCGCAGCAAGGCTCTTGTAGTAATAGGAATCGGAGGTTCTTATCTGGGGGCAAGAGCAGCGATTAACCTGCTCAAACCGGTATCGGAAGAAAATGATGTCAAGGTGTTCTTCCTCGGCAACGGACTTTCACCGGACTATCTCTGCGATACCCTGAAGCAGATAGGTGATGATGATTTTGATGTAAATGTCATTTCCAAGTCCGGTACAACGCTTGAACCTGCGGTTTCATTCCGTATATTCAGAGAATTGCTGAAGAAAAAATACGGAGACAAGGCAGGAGAGCACATATACGCCACCACGGATAAGGAAAGAGGTGCGCTTAAATCACTTGCAAACTCAGAAGGCTGGGAGACATTTGTAGTTCCGGATGATGTCGGAGGAAGATACAGCGTACTTTCTGCAGTGGGTCTTTTACCGATGGCAGTAGCAGGGATCGATGTCTCCAAGGTCATAAGTTCTGCAGAGAAGGCTTTGAAGGATATGGATCTGAGGTCTCCCGAGAACCCTGTCTGGCAATATGCAGCAGCAAGACAGCACCTGTATCGGATAGGATATGGGACAGAACTGCTTGCAAGTTTTGAGCCGAGTTTCAGATTCGTCGGTGAGTGGTGGAAGCAGCTTTTCGGTGAGAGCGAAGGTAAGGACGGTGTCGGCATATTTCCCGCATCTGTCGAATATACTGCAGATCTGCATTCCATGGGCCAGTTCATACAGGACGGTCCCAGAAACCTGATGGAGACGGTCGTTCGCTTTGGCTCGGAATTGGAAACATATGCAGTTCCTTTCGATGAAGGAAATGCAGACGGGTTGAATTACCTTGCAGGGCGCGATCTTGGAGAGATTGGGAAGGTCGTAGCTGATGCTGTGAGAGCGGCTCATGTTGAGGGCGGTGTTCCCAATATGGTCGTGGAGATACCTAAAAGAAACGAAGAAGGTTTTGCGGAAATGGTGATATTCTTTGAACTGGCCTGCGGAGTATCCGGATATATGAGCGGTGTCAATCCCTTCAATCAGCCGGGAGTAGAGGCATACAAGAAAAATATGTTCAAGATGCTTGGCAAACCCGGAACCTGACCGGGTACAGACAGTATTGAGAACAAACAATAAAAACATATAAACAGGAGGAAAGAAAATGACATTTCGCGATCTCAAAGTAAAAGATGTATTCGAAACGCCCGAATACAGGAAGGTTATGGAGCAGTATGCGGCAAAGCTCCTCAAATACCCCGGAGTAAAGCTTCTCTACAAGAAAAGCTGCGGCGAGATCTTTGACAAGGTCGTTGCCACAAAAATGATCCCGGAGGAGGACGCCAAGAAGGTCGAGACAGAGATCAACAAACTTCTCGGTGCCTGATAAGCTCCAACTCACCAGTGAAAAAGCAGCCATGCCGGCTGCTTTTTCGTTGATAAAACCGAAAAAAGGAATACAAAAATAAAATGAAATACTGGCTGATTGAGGAATCCTGTCATTGTCAGTCACAGTAATAATACAAATGTTTCCTTTAGAAAGCTTAAAGAGAGAATTAACTCTGTGAGTCCACGAACGATTAACATAATTTAATTATTGTTAACTTATACTCTTCTTTACTATGACCTTTTTTCACTTGACGTCATATTTTATCAATAGTAAAATATATAGAATAAAAAAAGGAGGTATGCCGGATGAGGCGCTTTATAAAAGGCGACAGAAAATATCTGAACTGGGGAATTACGGCTTTTGTTGTGATTGCCTTCAGTATTCTCTTCTACATGGCGCTTGCATATTTGCCATCTCTCGGCAAAGCTCTGTCTGATTTGGTTTCTATCCTGGCTCCCTTTATATGGGGTCTTGTTATTTCATATATTCTGCTCCCAATGATGCATGCCATGGAAAAACATGCATTTATCCCTCTTTCCAGAAAACTTTATGCAAAAAATAAAAAGAATGACGGAAGCGGTTTAGCAAGAGGTATGTCTGTATTGGCCGCCGAGATCATCTTCCTGGTGATTCTTGCAGCTTTGGTCTGGCTTATTATTCCGCAGCTTTATTCCAGCATTGAGACTATGGTTAAAAACAGCGGGGAGTATATGGATAAAGCTGAGAAATGGGTTTTAAATATTTTTAATAATAATCCGACTGTTGAAACATATGCCCTTCAGGCCATAGACAGCCTCGAAGACGGGGCGCTGAGCTGGCTCCAGACAAAACTCCTTCCCCAGTTCGGAAATGTCATCTCCAATGTATATGCCGGTGTATACAGCGTTTTCAGAGTTCTTTACAACCTGATAATAGGCATAATAGTTTCGGTATATATCATGGCCAGATCGGATGCTTTTACTGCCGGATGCAGAAGGCTTCTCTATTGCATATTTACTATAGAAGCAGCAGAAAAAATAAGGTATGCTGTCCGTGAAATAGACCGCACATTCATGACCTTTATTTCCAGCAACCTCTATGATGCTGCCATAGTAGGAGTGCTCTGCTATATATTCTGTGTGATAGTAAAGATGCCGTATGCTCTGCTTGTTTCGGCAATTGTCGGAATCACAAACATGATTCCGTTTTTCGGCCCGCTAATAGGTGCTGTCCCGAGTGGCCTGATCATTCTGTTTGTAAGTCCTATAAAATGTCTTGTCTTTATTATTTTTATTGTTGTACTGCAGCAGTTTGACGGCAATCTGATAAAACCGAAGATCCTTGGAAGCTCGCTGGGAATCGGCGGATTCTGGGTTATGTTTGCCATAATTCTTGGCGGCGGGCTTTTCGGATTCTGGGGAATGCTTCTCGGCGTTCCGGTATTTACGGTTATCTACACATGGATAAACAACTCCGTGAACAAAAAGCTTAAAAGAAGCGCTTTGCCCACGGATATGGAAGAGTATAAAGATCTGGACAGGATAGACCCAGTTACAAGGGAACCTGTAAAAAAACAGGAAGAAGGAGAAGACTAACGGTGTGCAAGCGAAACTGAGGCTTCAATAACAGCATCAGCAAAAGCTTCGGTATCCGCTTCAGATGTAAATCTCGAAAGGCCGACTCTCAGAGCTCCGTCAATTATACGACTGTCAAGGCCGATTGATTCCAGCACATGGCTCCGCCCTCCCTTTTTGCAGGCGGAGCTTTTTGAAACATAGATTTCCCTTGCCTCAAGATAGTTCATGAGAACTTCACTCCTGAATCCTGGAAGCGAAAGACTTAAGATATGCGGCGCGTCCCCGCCGATAAATACTGCCCATGGGATTGCAGATGCAATACGATCCTTAAGCTCTTCTTTGAGCGTTCTCATACGATTTGTATATTCCGGCATTTTCGGATACGCTGTCTTTACTGCGGCAGCAAAAGCAGCTATCTGGGGCATAGCTTCTGTTCCTGCTCTTAATCCGTATTCCTGGCCACCTCCGAGAATAAATGGCTTGAGTTTAAGCCCTTTTCTGATATAGAGTGCACCGATACCTTTGGGAGCATGCACTTTATGGCCGGAAATGCTTATCATGTCCGCTCCCAGGTTATCGGCAGAAAAAGGAATCTTTAAGAAAGCCTGCACTGCGTCGGTATGCAGAAGCGCTCTTGATCCAGCTGCTTTCAAAACATCGGATACAGCTTTTATATCCGTGACAGCGCCTGTTTCATTGTTTACAAGCATTAATGAGACCAGTACCGTGTCGTCTCTGAGCACGGAAGCAACATCTTCCGCTCGAATGGCTCCTTTACTGTCGGGTTTTAAGTATGTTACTTCAAAGCCTTTTTCTTCCATGAGGCTGAGAGAGCGCCTCACGGCATCATGTTCGACGCTTGAGCTGATTATGTGTTTTCCCGTGCGCTGCCGGGATTCCGCCCCTCTTATGATCGCAGTATTGTCGCTCTCCGTGCCGCATGAGGTGAAAATGAGTTCTTCGGGAGCACATCCGAGAGCATGGGCGATCTCTTTCCTGGATGAGTCCAGAAGCTTTTTGGCTTCTCTGCCCTTTGTATGGGTAGAGCTCGGATTTCCGTAAATATTCTGCATGGCATTGAGAGCGGCCTCTGCGGCCTCATCACAAACGCGAGTAGTTGCGCTGTTGTCAAGATAGTGTTCCATCAGATAATCTTCCTTTGAGGATCCTGCTGTTTTATGAAATACATTATAACAACCCTCGGCTGCAAGGTCAATCAGTACGAGACCCAGGCAATTGAGACCATTTTGAATTCAGACGGACATTTTCCTGCCGGAGAAAATGAGAAAGCGGATTGTGTTATAGTCAACACATGCGCAGTTACAGCTGAAAGCGGGCGAAAATCCCGCCAGGCAATAAGAAAGCTTTCTTCAGAGTATCCAGATGCTGTAATAGCGGTCGGAGGATGTTATTCACAGTTGAGTCCTGAAGACGTTAAGGACTTGGGTGCAAAAGTGGTTTTCGGATCCAGCGATAGGGGGGCTTTTGTTCAGGCAATAGAGAGAGCAGTAGAGAGCGGAGAAAACAGTGTGAGTGTCGATGACCCGTTTAAAAGAAAGACGCTTGAATTGCTCCCTTCCGGAGCAGTATCTGGCCGGACCAGAGCAATGCTGAAGATACAGGACGGCTGTGTCAACTTCTGCAGTTACTGCATAATACCGTATACAAGAGGAAGGATCCTGAGCCTTCCGGCAGAGAGGGCTGTTTCAGAAGCAAAAGATCTTGCGGAAAAGGGATACAGGGAAATAGTACTTACAGGAATCGAGATAGCATCCTACGGTCTGGATCTTAAGGACAGAATATCGCTCAAGGATATAGTTTTTGCGGTCAGCGAAGCTGTGCCTGATGTAAGGATCAGACTCGGTTCCATTGAGCCGACGGCAATAACGGAGGATTTCTGCCGCACGCTCTCCAAATGCAGAAATCTCTGTCCGCATTTTCACCTGAGTCTTCAGTCAGGCTGTGACCGTACGCTTGAAGCAATGAAAAGGAAATATACAACAGGGGAATTCGCAGAAACAGTAAAACGGCTCAGATATTATTTTCCCGGGTGTGCGCTTACTGCAGACTTAATAACCGGATTTCCCGGAGAGACAGAGGAAGATCACCGGACAACTCTTGAATTCATAAAATCTATTGGTTTTTCGGCCATGCATGTCTTTCCGTATTCCAGAAGACCCGGGACCCCTGCAGACAAGATGCCTGATCAAATCAGTCAGAAAGTAAAAAACCGGAGGGCAAAAGAGGCTACCGAAGTTGCAGGACAGATGCAGATGGGATTTATTGAAGAACATGTTGGCAAAGAATTTGAGGTGCTGTTCGAAAATGAAGAGGACTCCGTGTGGCAAGGGCACAGCGCCGATTACATACTCTGCAAAATGAAAGGCAAAGAATTGCATGGAAGGCTCTTAAAAGTAAGGGCAATAAAAGCTGACAAAAAATGTCTTCTGTGTGAAGAGGTAAGGTGAAAGAATTGAGAAAGTATAATTTTTCGGCAGGCCCTTCAGTCATGCCTGAAGAAGTGCTTAGAAAAGCAGCATCCGAGATGCTCGATTACAAAGGCAGCGGCATGTCCGTCATGGAAATGAGCCACCGCGGACCTGTATTTAAAGAGATATTTGACGAGACCAAGGCAAAACTGAAGTCTTTGTATAATGTACCTGACGATTATGAAATCCTTTTCCTTCAGGGAGGAGCTACTTCCCAGTTTGCTGCTATCCCTATGAATCTTATCGAGGGGGGAAAAGCAGACTATGCAGTGACAGGAAGGTTTTCATCCCTTGCGGCCGAAGAAGCGGAAAAATACGGAAATGTCAATATATCATTTTCAGGGAAAGGGGAAGGATTCAGAAGAATTCCTTCGCAGAGTGAGCTGAGGCTGTCTGATGAAGCAAAATACTTTTACTATTGTGACAACAATACGATCTACGGCACGCAGTGGTTCTATATTCCGGATGTTAATTCGGAGCTTGTCTGCGATATTTCTTCGAGTGCTCTTTCAAAGCCGATGGATATCTCCAAATTCGGACTTTTATATGCTGGAGCGCAGAAAAATATGGCTCCGGCGGGGCTGACAACAGTTATTGTTAAAAAGAGCCTTTCAGGCCGCGAACTGCCGATAACGCCCAAGATAATGAGCTATAAGGTCCAGATTGAAAAGGATTCCATGCTGAACACTCCGCCCTGCTGGTGCATCTATATGCTCGGGCTGACAATCGACTGGATAACGGAAAAGGGCGGGATCGGAATGATGCAGAAAAACGCACGCGAAAGATCTGCACTTCTCTATGATTTCCTGGATGAAAGCAGCTTTTATGTTAAAAGGGCAGAGGTTAATTCCAGAAGCCCTATGAATGTCACTTTCCGAACTCCGTCAGAGGAACTTGATGCTGCTTTTTGCAAAGAAGCGGAGCAAAAAGGCCTGTTAAGCCTAAAGGGCCATAAATCGACGGGAGGCATAAGGGCAAGCCTTTACAACGCAATGCCGATAGAGGGAGCTAAAGCGCTGGTTGAATTTATGAAGGAGTTCGAGATTAAGAATGTTTGATATAAAGACTTACAACAAGATATCCGATGAAGGATTGAGTGTCTTGAAGGATAAAGGCTGCAATGTAGGGCCGGATATAATAGATCCGGAAGGAATAATACTTCGCAGCGCAGATCTTCACAATACTCCGTTCGGTGACAATCTCCTGGCAATAGCAAGGGCGGGAGCGGGCTACAACAACATTCCGATAAATGAATGTGCAGAAAAAGGGATAGTGGTATTCAATACCCCAGGAGCAAATGCCGAAGGAGTCAAAGAACTTGAGCTCTGCTCTCTCGTCATGTCTTCGCGTGATGTTTTGGGCTCCATAGCCTGGGTCAGATCTGTCGCAGACAAGGGCAGCGAAATACCTGTACTTGTAGAAAAAGCCAAGTCTGATTTCGCTGGCCCTGAGCTTATGGGCAAGACCATCGGGGTCCTTGGCCTCGGGGCGACAGGAGCATTGGTTGCGAATATAGCGCTGGAGATTGGAATGAAGGTTTTGGGTTATGACCCGTTCATGTCTGTTGAAGCTGCTTGGATGCTTTCCAGAGAAGTCAAACATGTTGATGATCTCGACGAAGTCTTTTCAAAGAGCGATTATATAAGCATCAATATTCCCTATAATGAGAATACACATCATCTTTTAAATGCCGAAGCCTTCTCAAAAATGAAACAGGGCATACGCATTATTAACGAGTCCAGGGCAGAGGTCGTGGATGATATCGCAATGACAAGGGCTCTTGATTCCGGAAAAGTAGCAAAATATGTTACGGACTTTCCGAATGAGACTATACTCAAAGCTCCGAATGTGATAGCTATGCCCCATCTGGGAGCCTGCACGCCTGAAAGCGAGGACCGTTGTGCCGTAATGGCTGCAAACGAGCTGTACGACTATCTGGAAAACGGCAACATCAAAAACAGCGTCAATCTCCCGAACGCATCCCTTGAGCGCATGGGAAACTGCAGACTGTGTGTCCTACACAGAAACAAGCCACGCATGATCACCAGAATACTTGATTTCATATCCGCGAGAAACATCAATGTAGAACATATGATAAACAAACCGCGCGGAGGATATGCGTATACTATTGTTGACCTTGGCAAGAAGATAGGGCCGAAGACAGCTGAAGAAATGCGCAGCATGGAAGATATACTGAGACTGAGGGTTCTGTATGTCGACTGATAAACTATATTATGTAAATAGTCATCTGCATGAGTTTCTTGCGAATGTTATATCCTGTGAGCCTTCTCCGAAGCGTGAAGGACAATACCAGGTAATCCTTGATAAAACAGCTTTTTTCCCCGAAGGCGGCGGTCAGCTTGCAGATACTGGTACTATCGGCGCTTCAAAGGTCACGGATGTGCATGAGAAGGACGGGATTGTTGTTCATTATGTAAACTTGCCGCTTGAACCCGGCTTAGAGTATCGTTGCTCTCTCGACTGGGAGCAAAGATGGAGAAGGATGCAGAATCACTCCGGCGAGCACATTTTCTCCGGCCTTGTTCACCGATACTTCGGATTTGAGAATGTAGGCTTTCATATGGGACCTGCCTTTATGACGCTTGATTTCAGCGGGGAGCTCACAGAAGAGGATATTTGCTTCCTTGAAAAGAGCGCCAACGAAAAAGTCAGAGATAATATTCCCGTTAAGACTTTTTTCCCGACTGCATTGGAGCAGGAAACCCTGAGTTACAGGAGCAAGAAAGAGATCCTTTCAGATCTGAGGCTTGTGGAGATCCCGGGCGTGGATCTTTGTGCCTGCTGTGCGCCGCATGTTTCATCCACGGGAGAGGTAGGTCTTGTCAAGGTTCTGGATAATATGCGACACAGAGGCGGTACAAGGCTATTTCTTGTTTGCGGCATGAATGCTTTTGAATATTGCCGTGAGATGCAGAGTTCAGTTACGGGAGTTTCAAGACTTCTTTCGGCGAAGAGAGAAGAAATAGTACCTGCAGTTTCAAAGCTTCTTTCGGACAAAGAAACCGCAAAAGAAAAGCATTCAAGACTTGCGATGGAATATGTTAAGCTCAGAGCAGAAAGCACACCTGCAAATGAAGGAAATATCATTCTTTTTGAAAGCTGTCTTGACGAACCTGCCCAGAGAGAACTTGTAAATCTGCTTTCTGTAAAATGCGAAGGCTTTGCTGCCGTATTCTGCGGAGAAGACGGAGCCCCATATCGCTATATTATCGGGTCTGAGCATAAAGATCTAAGAACACTAGCTCCGCTGATTAATGAAAAGGTCTCCGGCAAAGGTAGCGGAAAGAGCTCCATGATCTCGGGAAGGGCATTGGCAGACCGTTCTGTAATAGTAAAAGCACTTGAAGATCTCATATAGAATTTTAGACAAAACCTGATAAATTGGCTAACTGTAAAACTGAGGATGGCGGATAATTGATTTGACAATTATCTGACATCCTTTTATAATTTATACGTATTATGGGCTTAGAATGCATGCCCGAAAAGCGGAATTATTTTTGGTATAGGGGGTTATCAAACAGTTGAAAGACCTGAAACATCTCATTTACTTTGAGGATCTTCTTCAGCAGGCCAACAATGAGCTGGTCCAGAAGGGCAGAGCTGACGGCAATAAAGCTGTTGGCTACACCTGTTACTTCATGCCTGAGGTTCTCCTCGATCTTCCCGGATGCTTTGCGGTAAGACTCAGAGCTCCGGGCTGTACTTCACCTGATGTGGCGACATATTATCTGTCGTCGCGAACCTGCCACTACGCAAGAAGCCTGATGGAGCGTGCGCTTGAGGGCGGGTATAATTTTCTCGACGCCGATATGGCAACTGAAACCTGCACTGCAACGACGCGTTTTCAGGAGCATATGGAGCAGAAGCACCTTGATTCTGTCGAAGACATGCGTATCGTAGATAACGATGATTTCTTCGTGGAGTTTACTGATGTTCCGTTCAAGAAAACGCCTAACAGCCAGGCATATTTTGCGGAAGAGCTTGAGTATCATGTCTTAAGACCTCTCAGAGAGCACTTTGGAATCGACACTTCCGATGAAGCACTCATGAAAGCAATCGATATTCACAATGAGGTCTCAAATCTCATCAACGAGATAGGAGACTATCGCAAGCTTGAAAAACCGACGATCACCGGCTACGAATTCCATGTTATACAGCTCGTTTCACTCACATGCCCAAAGTACCTGATTATTGACAAGCTTCGTGAGACTGCTGAAGAGCTGAAGACACGTGAGCCCGACCAGAAATGGCCGTTCAGATGCAAGGTCCTCCTGGCCGGCTCCGAAAATGACGACCCTGATTTCACTAAGATGATAGAGGGATGCGGGGCTGAAGTAGTTTGCGACCGTTATTGCTACGGAGCGGTTGAATCCCGCGTTCCCATAGAGGTCAAGGAAGGCGAAAGGCCGATAGAGGCTATTGCCCGCCACTACCTCGAAACATCCAACTGCCCGCGTTATATGCCGCAGGATGAGATGAGAGCAAGAAAACAGAATCTTGCGGATCTTGCAAAAGCATACAATGCGGATGGAATAATTGTTGTCTCTAACAAATTCTGCGAGTACTGGAGCTACGAGCGCGTTATAGATTCTTTTGTCATGCCGCGTGATTTCGGTATTCCTGTCTGCTCGATCGAGAAGGAATACATCAATTCTGCTTCCGGCCAGCTCAGGACAAGATTCCAGGCATTTGTTGAGAGTTTGGAGATCAAGAAGATCCAGGAGGGCAATAAATAATGGATATAAATAAGATTAAAAAGGGATTCAATGATTTCTGGTACGGCAAACCGCATTCGGCCGAGGAAGGCGGACGCAGGCTTGGCGAGATACTGGAAGACAAGACTGGCCTGTATAAGCACAGAGAATGGCGCGGTGTCAAAGACACCATGTACTACTTCTGGAACATCTGGTGCTACAACTATCTCCACATGGTGATCGACATCATGAAATACGGCGGCCTTGTCCCCTTCGCCAAAGGTGTATGGAGATACCGCTGGGTAGGCCAGACCTACCTGCCGGTCATGCACTGGTTCGACCGAGGCCTGCAGGGCATGAGAGGCGAAGCTCTTAAAGGCTCCGCATGGCATTACAGAGGTATGGTCAATGCCAGTATAGTACAGTTCATGTACATGTTCGTAGCTGACACCAAACTTAACAAAGGCAAGAAGAATTACTGGCACGATCACACCATCGCGCACAATGAGACTCTTTGGGGCGGCATTTTCTATCCTTGGAGCGATCAGTACCGCAATGTGGCAATAGAAATGATTCCATATTTTGTCACATGTCACGTTAACAGCCATACGGTTCTTAACTACATCGACGCCATTCAGTCCATAGGTCTCCCCGGAGACCCCTGCCCGATGTGTCAGGCTGAAGCGGGCATCTTCCTTCTGGATGACGTTCCCGATTACGCCAATTTCTGGCTGTCAGACAATGAAGCATGCGATGCTTCAGTTTCCACTTCCATAATTCAGGACTGGTTCTGGGACAAACCTCTCTACGCTATGACCCAGCCGATGCGTTTTGACGACCCGATTGCAAAGAAATACTGCATGAAGGAAATAGAAGGCGCATGGAAATTTATAGAAGAACAGACAGGTGCTCCGTTCAACTACGAGCTTCTATGCAAGCGTCTCAATCAGCAGAACGAGCTCCAACGTTTCGAGTGGGAGAAATGGGATGTTGCCGCCAATACGAGTTCATACCCCATAAACGGCGTCGCACAGGCACTTTACCGTATCTACCAGTCCCAGTACGGCGATCTGCCGATATGGCATGAAGTTGATGCCAAGGTCCGTAAGATCATGGAAAAGTGCGTTTCCAAGAAGATCAACACCTTCCCGAAGACTCGCCACAGAGTTATAGCCTGGTCCTGCGCCCCGCTTTACTACTCCAACTGGTGCACATGGGCGTACAACACATGGGGCCTCAATGTCATTATTAATATGGACTCCCTGATGTTCGATATGGAGATCCGCACAGATGAGTATGAGCACACACTTGAAGACATAGCCACATACCATATGTGGGCTCCTATGCGCCGTATGGCAGTCGGCGGAATGCACCACATTTTCGAATTGTTGGATTACAAAGAGAGATTCAACTGCGATATGGTCGCCATGTACGACCAGCTCCAGTGCAAAGGCATGCAGGG
>JAEEGF010411710.1_pt1 | contig 13228 bp, 9 predicted proteins | sample 9134171 | NCBI WGS metagenome assembly JAEEGF01 (sample SAMN16246542, study PRJNA631951) | gut metagenome | biome: gut microbiome; feature: rumen; material: AP-attached | host: Bos | place: Iran: Karaj | collected 2018-10
TGAAAACGGCACCAACTTCCCCGCCGCCATGTGGCTCCGTCTTCCGCAACGCCAGATCGGCGACCCCGCCTTCCTCTGCAACAAGGACTGGCGGGACGGCAAGCAGCCGGGCTTCGTTCTCAGTACGGCAGGCAGGACGGGTGACGACCAGGCTTCAACCGTCAAATTCAATTTTGGCCGCAAGGCGGATACGAAACGCACGGACATGGGCGTGTACGACGTTGATACGGACCAGTGGACCTTCTACGCCGTCACCGTCACGCCCGAAGGCATCGTCTGCTTCTGCCAAGGCAAGGCCGACGGGACTTTCTACTGGATTGTCGAAGACGTGAAAGACGCCATCATCAACAGCGGCATGAACTGGAATCTTGGGCAGGACGGCACCACGAACTACCGTTACAACATGCAGGCCGATATCGATGACTTCGCCCTCTGGAACCGCGGCCTCTCCCTTGGCGAACTCCGCGCCATCTTCAACGCTGGCAAGCAAGGCCGCCCGCTCTCGACGTTGCTGAAGTAAATTATCTCCTATTGTCGCAGCGTTTTTTACGGCGGTTCCGTAAAAAACGCTGCGGATTTTACGGAACCGCCATAAAAAATGCTGTCGCCAAGCATACCCAATTTATTTGGTGTATCTCTCATTAAATCCAGACGCCATTGTCTGGCAGGCTTATAGTCTCTTATTTATGGAATTATCATAAATGAAAACCGCTGTCATCATAGGAGCCGGTCCTGCGGGACTGACCGCCGCATACGAACTGCACCAAAAGTCAAAGGACTGGCAAATCATTGTCCTCGAGGCATCTGACGTCATTGGCGGTATTTCCCGCACCGTCGTTTGCGGAGATTGCCGGATTGATATCGGCGGTCATCGTTTCTTTTCCAAATCAAAGGAAATCAATGATCTCTGGTCGGAATTAATGCCGCTTCAAGGCAAGCCATCGAAAGACGACTTGATTTTGGGGCGTCCTGCCCATCTTGAGCCAGGCGGTCCGGATCCAGAAACGGAAGAACGCGTCATGCTGTATCGCCACAGGGTAAGCCGCATCTACTATCTTCGTCATTTCTTCGACTATCCCATATCCATCAAGCCGGCCACCTTCGCTGCCATGGGGCTTGTACGAACCATAAAGGCAGGATGCAGCTATCTGCACAGCGCGTTCTTCAAGCGAGAGGAGAAATCGCTTGAGGACTTCTACATCAACCGTTTTGGCAAGGTCCTCTATTCCATGTTCTTCGAGGACTATACAGAAAAACTATGGGGAGTCCATCCTTCCAAAATATCACCTGAATGGGGAGCGCAACGCGTCAAAGGCCTGTCGCTTTGGAAAGCTCTCCTCAACGTCTTCATCCCACGGAATGCCCCCAAGGAAACATCGCTCATTGAAGAATTCACCTACCCCAAGCGCGGGCCTGGGCAATTATGGGAAATGCTTGCCGAACGCCTTCGCAATGAAGGAGTTGAGATTCGGATGAACACAAGCGCTGTCGGCATTAAGACCGAACCGGAAAAGATCACAAGCGTCGTCCTGTCCGACGGTTCGTCAATCCCCTGCGACGCCGTCTTCTCGACCATGCCCATCAAGGATCTGGTCGCGGCAGCTGATACTGCGCCGACCGATGTAAAGCGCATCGCCGCCGCCCTTCCCTATCGTGACTTCATCACAGTCGGGCTTCTTGTGGACAAGCTTGCCATCAAGAACGCAACGAAAATCAAAACGGTCAACAACATCGTGCCCGACACATGGATCTACATCCAGGAAAGGGAGGTTCGCATCGGGAGAATCCAGATTTTCAACAACTGGTCGCCCTACATGGTCGACGATGTGACAAAGCATGTGTGGATAGGACTGGAATACTTCTGTACCGAAGGCGATGACTTCTGGACAATGGATGATGATGCATTCATCGACATGGCGATCAAAGAGCTCCGCAAGATCGGCATTATCGACGAAAATGCCCCCATACACAAGAGTGTCCGCATCAAGATGAAAAAGGCATATCCGGCCTATTTCGGCAGTTACGGAGAATTCGGCAAGGTGCGCGAATGGCTGGATAGTTTCTCCAATCTTTATTGCATAGGCCGAAACGGGCAGCACCGCTACAACAACATGGACCATTCCATGCTCTGCGCCATTGAAGCCGTCCGCGCATTATTCGGAGAAACCGACAAGGCCGCAATCTGGGATGTTAATACCGAAAAGGATTACCATGAATCCAAATAGACGTACAACGCTTTGGATTGTCTTACTTGCCATTGCATGTGGACTACAAGTACTCTTCTCTGTATCTTATCTGTTGAGACATAAAAATAATTGGGCATGTGATTTCATTTATCGTTATAATGAGATTAACTGCATGCATGACGGAATTGATCCGTTCGACATATTCGAGAGAAAAATAACCTCGGAAAAGTTTCGTGGTCATGATCGTCCTGACAAGCCTGATGAACCAGAAGACAGACGGAGAATAGTCCATGCGTATCCAGCTTGGCATACGCCTATTTTCTGGTGGTATGGCTATACGGCTAAATGGATTTGTTTAGCCTTCCTAACATTTTTATATATTTGCTCTCTGTCATGGGCATACAAATGGTCTTCCCTAAAACTGGTCCGATCCAAAGCAAAAAATAATGTTATCAATCTATTATTTATAATAACCATGATTTTATATCCTTTTATAGGCATCTGCCGTACTATGAATTACGGATTACTATTATTGGGATGTATGTTATTGCTTTATTCCGCACTTGATTCTAATCATGATATCCTTGCTGGCATCATCTACTCTTTTATTATGATCAAGCCACAAATCGGCATTCTGCTGTTCTTTCCATTGTTTTTCAGCAGAAAATACAAGACTATTGCTATTTCAGTCACCATTTGCCTAATTGAAACATGCTTCACCGCCTTCATCTTGCACAAATCACCAGTCGAACTGATTCTTCAAATCCCCCAAATCGGCGCACCTTTCGAAAAAGGGTATTTGACTGAAAGCACAATGAAAATCATCGGCCCAATTGGACAATACATTGTCATGGGAATATTCATTTGCCTAGCCGCTGGCGGTAGTTATCTCGTACGAAATGCCCAAGAAGCCTGGATACGCTTTCTTCCTGCCGTTGCCTTCATTCCGTTCTGGACATATTCTCAGTCTCATGATTGGCTTGTCATGTTACCATGTTACATCTTCATTCTGAACAGTAAATGTAAGTACCTACGAATAGTTGAATTATGCATTTTCGTAGTATTTCTTCGTACTATTCTTATTTTTGCACATTTTCAAAAATGGTATGCTATAGGTAAAGAGGGAGTAATCATAATTCTGTATTTAGTCATTGCCTTCTCTTGTTATTTGATGGTCATTTTAGATTATGATGAAAACAGGTGGCTTCACAAGCTTCTTAGCAAGCTGACATTATTAGGAAAAAACAAATATCTGAAAAATGCATAAGCATAATGTCTCATGTTATACATGCCCACCTAACTGCTCACAGCCTCATAGGTTACTTCAAACGATACTTTCACTTTCATCATGGCATTGTATTTTCAGATATTGACATTACCTTATCTATCTACTCTAAATAATACATCATCTTCCACGGGATATTATCATGCAAGATTTTATGAAAAAACTTCTTGCCGTCAGTCTGACGGTGATTTGCATCGCATCGCTTTCTGCTCAGGAAAAGCAACAGCCGAAGGCGTTGATTATCATGATCGACGGCATGCGAGCTGACGCATACGACAACATTCCTATGCCCAATTTAGAGAAGCTCCGCGCAGGCAAATGGCAGCCAGGCTACAATGGTGCCTTCACTCTCACAGGATACAACCTTGAAGACGCGCGCCCAAACAGTGCCCCGAACCATGCGGCTATCGCTACTGGCGTTACCGCCACCAAACATAGAATTTTCAAAAACGGGCAGACGAAGGACGGCAATTTCGAAGAATGGCCCTCCTGGCTGGCCCGTCTCGCCACGTCGCCGCAACACTACAAGACGCAGTTCCTTTATTCATGGGGCGAAAACAAAGACACCGCCAAGCATCCCGCCGTGCCGTTCCGCCAAGGCAAAGATCCAGCCAACGGCGAATACTTGTGCAGCCTTTACGCATCGCCCGATGGTGGTCCAGACGCCGTGTTGTTCTTCATCGGCGAGGTCGATCACAGCGGCCATTCGGACGGCTTCTATCCGCACAGCCAGAAATACATCAACACAGCCAAAGAGACCGACGTCATCATCGGCAAAGTGCTCAACACCATCGCCGCACGGCCTAATTTTACCAATGAAGATTGGCTAATTCTCATAACCAGCGACCACGGCGGCTACGGCAAGAGCCACGGCATGCTCGGCGGCCATGCCAACACTATTCCCATCCTTATGGTCGGTAAACACATAACGCAAGGCACGCTGCCCGGCATGCCCCGCAACTATGACATGCCTGTCACAGCACTGGCCCATTTCGGAATTGATCTTAAGTCGTTGAATCTAGACGGACATGTCATCGGAACAGAAGTTTCCAAAATCCAGCGCCGTCCATTGACAGAAGGCCTTCTTGCCTATCTGCCGTTTGATACGGAAACGCCTGTCAACACAATTCCCAACGGGCTTGAAATCGCCGTTATCGGACAGAACATCAAATCCGGCATGGACGGCGGCAAGCTTGGCAAATGTCTACACATCCCCGGCGGAGACAATGTTCGCGAATGCATCGTGCTGAAAAACACGGAATATCTCAAGTTGGAGAATGGCAACAACTTCACCGCCGCGATGTGGGTCCGTCTCCCGCCAACGCATGTCGGTAATCCGCCTATCTTCAGCAACAAAGACTGGCGGAACGGCGCACGGCCTGGCTTCGTCATCTGCGGAGCGCGCAACATCAACAATCCCACGAATCCAGGCGTCCATTTCAACTTCGGTCGCCGTGGCGACACGCGCCGCACAGACATTGGCGTCTATGACATCATTCCTGATGAATGGGTCTTCTACGCCGTCACCGTTACGTCTGAAGGCGTCGTCTGTTTCTGTCAAGGCCAACCTGACGGACAGTTCTACTGGATCATTGAAGGTATCAAAGACGCCAATCTCGACAGCGGCATGACATGGAACATCGGTCAGGACGGTTCTACAAACTACCGCTACAACCTGCAAGGCGACATCGATGATTTCGCCCTCTGGAACCGCGGCATGTCTGTCGAAGAGCTCCGTGAAATCTACAACGCTGGCCGCCAGAACCGCGATATAGGAACGTTGCTGAAATAAAATTATCCCGTGGTGTCCAGATTGAGCCAACTTCCAAACCTTCAAGCATCTTCAATTAACAATAGAAACCATGACAGCTCCTTTGTTCACAATCGTCATTTCAGGCTATCAGAACGAACCTTATCTCCCCGAATGCCTTGATTCCATAAGGAACCAGACCTTTACGGATTTTGAAGCCATTTGCTATGTGGAAGAATCAACGGATAACTCCTTGGCAATTTGCGAGGAAATGAGTAAACGGGACACACGTTTCAAAACCGTGTCCGCCCCCAAAAGCGGTGCGGGCTCCGCCACACGCAACTATGCGATAGACCACGCAGAAGGAGAATATCTGGCAGTTGTCGATGGTGATGACTGGCTGGCGACGGACATGTTTGAAAAACTGTCGAACAAACTCAATGAAACTGGCAAAGTAGATATCATTTCATTTTCTGCCATCAGTACTAGAACAGGAATCGCGGATTGGGAACACGCCCCTCAGGAAACAAATTTCAACGTTCAGGAAGCTGTAGGCATCTTTTCAGGAGAGGACGCCATTCGATTTGCCTGGCATCATATAAAAACAAAATTCTACGCCTATACAGGATTGAGCATATACAAGCTTTCCTTCTTAAGGAAAAACCATTTGTACCAAACCAACGGGCTTATTTTGCAGGATTTCGAATGGGTTCCACGAGTCTGGTTCTGCGCTAAGACATTTGCTTATCTGAACGAAAATTTCTATGTCTACAGATTGCGCAACAATTCTATGACAACAAAGGCGTCGTCGAAAAAGTTCTTCGACTTCGCCCATCATTTCCATTCTTTCATCGCCTTCATTCATGCGCATTCAGTACCTAATGACATTTTGGGCATTTGGAGCAACCAATGGCTGTCACTCTTTTACAGCCTTCTTTTCTATCCGGCTGAAACCCATTCTAAAAGGTTGACCGCCGATGAGCAAAAACGCATCCTAAAGATATTCTTCAACCAAGAGCACAAGAAACTCTTCTGGAAGTTCCTGCTAAAGTCATCCATCCCCAAACGTGTGGCCCTGCCCTTCGTCTGGCTTGCATCCAAAGGCATTCAGCTACCTGCTAAGCTCTTCTTTACAAAAATCTATTATCCGCTTGCGGAAAAGAAAGGCACAAAATAACACACTATTATGTCTTCAAGCCTATTTAATAATCTAATGGTTGTCTCTAAATTTTACTAATGGATAATAAACCAATTTAAAATATAAACAGACAGGTAACGTAAACCAACGTCCCAGAAGAATCAAAGGAGCCGCTATGCGTTTCGGCAGATTGGCCAGTTTCATGAAGCTCTTGAAGTTGTCAAGGCCATCTCCTGCAAGAAGTTTTTTCAACTCTGTCCTGCGCACTGTTTCGGTAATGCCTCGCTGATTGCGAGGTTCGAAGAAAATCAAGAAGAACAACGACAGCCAGCTACGTTGCCAGACCTGCGCAATCTCCAATGTCACTTCAGCCTTATGCTCAATATAGAATGCGAACAGAGAGCGCATCACAAGCCCCATGCCATGCAAATCACGTACCTTTAAAGATGTCGACACGGAACCGTTGCGACGGCGATAGTCATAGAATGCATAATCCATCACGAGCACTTTTTCTGCCATAAAAAGCACACGTGGAGTCCATTCTTCATCCTCATCAGTGATACTTGGAATGAAAGACATCTTGTTATTGCGCAAGAATTCAAGACGATGCAGATAAAGCCACACAACCGGAAAGGGAAGGACGTGCAACTTTCCTACACGAATCGTCGCCTCCTTGCCTGTGAAAATCTTTCCATCATCTTCTGGAAGATAATTGAATCGCTTACATGTGAACTCTTGCCGTCCATCATCATATTCACGTATTTCCGATGCTGCAGCGGCAACTAGATCCACATCACCATGTTCCTTGATGGTTTTTGCGAAACGCTCAAGCGAATCCTTTTCAATCCAATCATCGCCATCCACGAAGAGCACATAGTCCCCTTTCGCTTCTTTCAAGCCTGTATTTCTAGGCACTGAGCAAGAACCGCTTCTAGGTGCCACAAACAACTTGAAACGTGCATCTGCATCCACCGCTTTCTGGCACAATTCCAGCGTATTGTCCTTTGACTCCTCATACATGAGCAAACATTCAAAATTATCGTATGTCTGCTCTTGTATAGAAACCACCATGTCATTGACAAAACGAGAAACCTCGCAACATGGAACAATAATGGAAAAAAGTATGTTCTTGCTATTTGCCGTCATTTCATGATCATCCTGACAATGGGGAAGTAGAAAAATTTGAAATAGGCGTCAGCCAAATGGAAGTCATGCTTTTTCGCGGCTCGTTTCACCAACGGAATCGCCAACCGCTTGGGCAGGCTGGTATGTTCGGCTATTTTACGGAAACGCTCCCATTTGCTCTCATCTCCCATGACGTTATCCAACGCTGTTATCCGTACATCCCGATCGAACTTCGCGACATACTGTGGATTGAAGAAATACCAATATATCATGGAAATCCATTGGTTGCGCCATACACTCAACACATCTTCCGGAATATCATGAGTGTCATGGAAATCAAATTGTATATTGACAATTTTTGAAAAATCAATGAGTAGCTTTGGCGAACAGGTACTCTGTACGGACCCCCCCCAGCGACGGTAATTGTAGTACTCAAAATCCAAAGCACTCACCTTTTCAGCATAAAACCATACGCGTGGTGTCCATTCCGTATCCTCCTGCTGGAGACCATCCACAAAAAACAAATCATGGCTCCGCAAAAAATCTGTCCGGCAAATATTAAGCACTTGATAGTTCTGTGCACGCCCGACCTTCACAATCATCTGCCGCCCTGTGATGACCTTTCCTTCGTCAGCCCTGCTGATATTGGAAATCCGCTTTGTCACCTGAAAGCTCCCATCCTCCTTCTGGAACATTTCCTTTCCGGATGTCAGCAACACATCAAGCCCACCGCATGCATCTATCGTCTTTGAGAAGAGTTCCAATGACTGCGGTTCAATCCAGTCATCGCCATCAACAAACACTACATACTCCCCCTGCGCTTCCCGTATGCCATAATTATAAGAAGCTGAGCCTGAACCACTTTTCGGCAACGAGACAGCCTTAAATCTAGCATCTTCGCGACTAATCTCCTGACAGCGTTCCAAAGAGCGGTCTTTGGACTCCTCCACAACCATTATACATTCGAAATTTCCAAAGGTTTGTGCCTTTAGCGATTCCACCATTTTATCAATGAATGGCTCCGTCTGGTATGCAGGAGTGACAATTGTGAATTTTGGCTTGTTTTCCATTGCAAATCATTATTCTTTTTGGGTTCTTGAATCCATTCTTCCACAGATACGGTGGAAATCACTTAACCAATTCATGCCCCTCCCTTCTTGCGGAAAATCACTTTCTTCAACACCGCCAGTGCATCATCGCGGAACACGGCAAGGAGAAGCCCAAGGGAAACAGTAAAGGCAACGATACTTTTCACAAAGAAGCCTTGAACACCACTAAGCGGTATCGCATAGGCGGCACCCCATGTAGCTCCGCTGAACAAAACGGCTAACAACATATAAATCGCTTGCTGCCGCCAATATTGCACTGCTTCTTTTCTGCCAAAGAAGGCTGTAAACACAGCATATGACTCCCATGGCATCTGAATGAAAATATCAGTCAGAAGCGTCGCCAATATGACGCCATCCAGCTTGTATTCATCAGGAAAAACATTGATGAATGTCAGATTCAACACCAGATTCGCAATACCTGCGACCACCGCCTTCCATTTGTCTGGTTGCCAAAGCGCCGCCGCGTTCTTGAACATGCGCAATGTCTCACGTGACTGCATTTCATAGAACCAGATGACCATCAAAAGCGGTGTCAGAAAATGACGTATCAGCGTCGGGTCATTTTTTGTCCATATGATCATAAACGGCTGGTATAGCGCCAACAGCATCGCTCCACCCCATAGAATAATGCACATCAGCAGCCGATGCGCCTTCATGAGAAGCATGAAATTCTCCTCTTTGGATTCTGTATAGATCTTATTACCAAAGCCTCCAAGCATCGAATAGCACAACCCGCCTGCCATAGCCCCAACAGAGCCTTTGATATGACCGTAACTGCCAAAGGAGGCGACAGCCGTAAGCCCTAGAAACGACGATATGACGAGCGTGTCAAATGAATTGAACATCACCGTGCCGATTTTGTGCATGAAAATTGCCTTGACATCGGAAATAATTCGTTTGATGTCTTGCTGAGGCAATTTTCCACGCGGAACCATCTCTGGATAGTATTTTCTAGAGGCTATCATAACGCTGATATTGTTAAGCAATGCGCATCCAATGAGCACCCACACATAATAGTAATAGTTATGAGTCAGACATAAAACCACACAAGATAGTAGAAACTCCGTAGCCCCTGTTGCAATGCCGATATACGTCGTGATATCGCCACGGTGCTGGGCGGCAAAAACCGCTCCTCGATAGGCAAAGAAAAAATAGCCAATGGCGGTCTTCAGCAGGAACATCAAATATAGGATGTAAAGATTCACATCCGCCGGAATATGGCCATGGATGAAATGTCTCAAAAACGGCATGACACACAAACCGCTTATGAAGATGAATGCACCAACAAATTGATAGACCTTTTTGAAGAAGCGCAAATATGCGCAAATCAGTTCATTATTATCTTCGGCGACGGGTTTGTACATGTAGCAGACAATTGCTTCGCCAAATCCCATTTCCGAAAGCATGAGCATGCCTAGGATGGAAAAAAACAACCCGTTCAGCCCAAGATATTCGGATCCTAGAATCCACAAGAACAAAGTCTTGCGTAAAAACGGTAAAACAGTTGCCACGCACTGACTAACAAAATAGGCGATAGCATTCCGTTTTGTATTCTTTACAAAATCAAGTTTCATTTATTCTACGATATAATATAATCTGGGCAGCAGGCCCATTTCGTCAATGATCATCTTTTGCTGATAGTCTAGACATATCCAAGTAATTTACATCATTTTTGACAAATGACAAAAAACTTCCAAACGTCAGAATGTCCTTTATCCAGAAGATATATCAATCACTTATTTACAAAACTTCTTATCATTCTAATATTTTAGTTCGTAAATGCCGCCACAGCATGGTTCGGCGCGACAGCGCGGTTGTAGGCGAAAAACAGCGTCCGTCCTTCCAATGGCAACATCCAAAGTCGTGTTCCATCACGATGGACATGCGCGGCATCGCCCCACGTTAGAACGGCTTCAGACGGAATATCATGCGTCAATGATGCGCGAAGACCAGGCCCGCGCCCTGTTGGCAATGCCTCCATCATCCATGCTATTGCCAACTCGTCCAATGACTTCTGATAATTCCCTTCATGTAGGAATTCATCCAGTAATTCAAAACGGCGGCGCAAGCCTAAAGGTTGCGACAACGTCTCCGTCTCGCGGTCTTCGCACCACGCCAACAACGTTCGCAACGAGTTCTTTTTTTCTAATATCATCGTCCGGAACGTGTTGCGCAATGTGGTTGCATTGTGGAAACGATCGAGAATCTTCGACAGATGACGACAATGGCGCATGTCTTCCGTGTCCATCGTCGGCGTCGCCATCACATCATACGGCGGCTCCGAACTGAAAATGATTCCACGGGAAGCCGCCTCATTGCGCAACTTCGTGCCGGGCAATACTTTAAGGACTTCCATCTGGACTTCGCCCGGTCCGATTCCAACCAGCCGTTCCGCATCGGAAATGACATCGTCCAACGTCTGTTCCGGCAGTCCTGTCAACAAGTCGCAATGCGTTTCAAATGCTTTGATTCCAACAAGAAACGACAATCCTTCCAACGCCGCATCCGTATCCGTACTCCGTCCGATGGCCGCCAATGACACATGGCTCAATGTCTGGATGCCCGATTCGATGTGCAATAGGCCTGCAGGTGCCTTAAGCAATTCCGCCCGAACTTCCATTCCGAGCACGCCTGGATGAATTTCCAAATGGAAACGCATGGATGAAAACTCATCACGGAACATCCGTAGCAACGCAGCACCACGTGAATCCGGCATGTTGAACGTCCTGTCCAACAGCCGCACTTCCTTCACGCCGCAGTCACGCAAATGCGCAAGTTCCTCTCGCACAGACTCCAATGGCCGCAACCGCACATTCGTCCGACTGCTTGTACAATACGTGCATCCCATTGGACAACCGCGCGACGTCTCCAATTGCACAAATGGTTTGCCGAACTCATAAAAGGCATGGCGGCAAGGAATTGGAGACATCGCCCAATCTCTCATCACACCAGAACCACCATTATCCGCAACCGTCCCATCCGCAAGACGATACAACAAGCCGGGCACGCCCGCCATATCCGTTCCGTTTTTCAGTCGTTCCAGCAAAACAGGCATGATCGGTTCGCCTTCTCCGCGACAGGCAAAATCCACGCAAGATGTTGTCTTCAAGAGTTCAACGGCTCCATCGCCAAGATTCTCCGGGCCACCGACGGCAATCCGTACATCTGGCTTGAGGCGTTTTACGCGTTTCAAAATGTCCAATGTCAAATCGCGATTGAACAGATACAATGATGCGCAAACCAAATCCGGTTCTTTTGCAACCACTTGCCGTGCAACATCAAACGGATCGTCACCCAGCACGCCGTCGATTCGATCCCATTCCCAACCGGACACATTCGCACAAGCGTTCGCCAAAAGCGGCAACGCCAAGGACGAATGGGAATACGACGACTGTATGCTCAACCAAACTAGCCGCATAATCCATTCGTCCTTATTGTTTCTTTTGTCCCTTCTGTCACTTGCTCGTGCAGCCCAGACGGAGGCTCGGCAACACGGCGCGCGCGTAATTGTCAAAATTGAAAACCGTATAGCCTTTCAATCCGAGATCGCGAACGGCCTGAATTTGTTCGATCATGTTCAACGGATCCTGCGGTTTCGTCCAGCAGGAAAGGCCGATGCCTGGACACAATTTCACGTCATGCGCCCATGCGATCTGCCGTTTGACCTTCCCTTTGAAAGCCACGGCGGAATCCACATAATCCATCGGGCAAGCGAAATCCAGCCAGCCGTTACGGCACCACAACTCCCAATCCTGCCCCACGCCATCGCGATCGGACATCCAGTTGCCGAACAACGCGGCCGAAATTTGAACCGTCGGGCGGAGGGCCTTCGCTTCGTCATGCACGAGTTTCACCAATGCCGTGATGTTGTCGCGGCGGAACTGCAGCCATTCATTTTTCAACTCAGCAGATCGCGTATCGGCTGGCCAGTTTTCCACCTTCTTGCCGATGCGTTCTTCGAAACGTGCGCGACAGCCGTCGCAGAAACAGCTGTTACCATCAGGATAGCGGATATAGTCGAAATGGATACCGTCCAAATCTGGATAATTCCGTACGAGTTCCAGCATAGCGTCCGCCTCCTGACGGCGGTTCAGCGGATTCGACGGACAGAGCCATGTGTCTTTCTGTTCGCCGTTGAACAAGACCTGCGTCCGTTTTTCGGCCTTCATCCGTTCAACGAACGCCTTGTCCAAATGGCTGCCCATATTCCAGTTAACCTTCCACACATGGCATTTCACGCCATATTTCTTGCAGGCGTCCAAGCATTGGCGGACTTGGTCGCCCTGCTTTTCATAGTTCGCATACGTCGGCAGAACATCGCTCTTGTAATAGGCCATACCGCCCCACAGCATGTTCGGTAGAATCGTATTGAAACCGTTGTCCGCCAAGAACTTGATGGATTCATCCCAATTGTTCCCGGGCAAGCCGAACGCGCTATGGCACCAGAAGCCGCGCTGTTCGCCTTCCACCGGCTTCACCTGACGGCACAACGCCTCAATCACCTTGTTCTGCGCATCTTCGCAAAGCTTGATGCACTCCACCCAACGCTCCTCCGCCAATGCCCCGCGCGCCTTTTCGCGGAGTTCAAAGGCCGCGTTCAACGCGGCCTTCGCCTCTGCTGACGCATCCTTCGCA
>JAEEGF012411697.1_pt1 | contig 13228 bp, 8 predicted proteins | sample 9134171 | NCBI WGS metagenome assembly JAEEGF01 (sample SAMN16246542, study PRJNA631951) | gut metagenome | biome: gut microbiome; feature: rumen; material: AP-attached | host: Bos | place: Iran: Karaj | collected 2018-10
CTGGACGTAGAAACCGGGAAAGCGGAACATCTTCTCCTGAAACACGCTGAACTCCTTGTCGGAAAGCTGGCTCATGAACATCTGCTGCGTGAAGCGCGAGTAGCCGGGATTCTTCGAACGGTCCTTGATGTCGGCCATGCGCTGGATGAAGAACTCCTTCGTGATGCCGAGAGCCTGGCAGAATTCCATGGTGTCCAGTCGGCCTGCCTCCTCGTTCATGATGACCATGATGTCGTAAGCAGGCTGGTTATAGACGAGCAATTTGCCGTTTCGGTCGGAGATGACGCCGCGCGAGGGGTACTCAATCTTTTTCAGGAAGGCATTCGAGTCGGCATTTTTCTTGTAGTCGTCGCTCAGCAGCTGAAGCGTGAACAGGCGCACGATGTAGATGACGACAATCAATGCCGCCACGCCACCAATCACATAACGTCTGTAGCTGAGGTTGAAATCCATGATCGTAAGCCTTCAGTAAAAAATGGGTTCTTCTTGTAAAAGACAGGGGATTCGTCTAAACGCGGCAACGGAAATACTCGATGACGAGCACCAGCAACGTTGTGATGGCAAAGCTGCCTCCCACGCACTCCAGCCAGTGCAGCCAGTCGGTGAACGCGAAGGCTTCCAAGGCAAAGAAGGCGAGGCAGTAGACAAGCACGATGATAATGGCGTAGAACGAGAATTTTCCCGTGCCCAGCGTAAGCATGGAAGGAGCCAGGTCGTCGGTACTCTCGCGCGGCAGGAACAGCTCAAGCAGATAGGGCTGGAGCAGTCCGACAAGCGTCATGGCTCCCGCAGCCACACCAGGCGTGTTGGAGAACACGTCTACACAGAGTCCCATGGTGAAGCAACTGACGAGGATGGCCCATTTGGGGAAATTGCGCTGGAAGAGCATAGCCATGTAGACATAAAGCAACGGTGTGGCGCAGTTGAAGAGGTGTATGTGGTTCAACACCAAAGCTTGTGCCAACAGAAGAATGATGAATGCTCCTATGCCTTTCAGTATGCCTATGTTCATAGCTCGTTACCTCGTTATCGTATTACTTTGATGGAGTCTTGTGCTGCCCGCATGAGTTCTATGCGCTCTTTCATGGTGTCGTCGGCAATGACACAGACATCGCGCAGACGTCCGAAGTCGGTGCTGAGCTTCACCTGAACGCGGTAGGACAGTCCGTCGGCCGAGTTGAATACGTAGCCCACGGTTCCAACCATAATGCCTTCGGGGAAGATGCTGGAGTAGCCACTCGTCACCACCTTGTCGCCACGACGGAAGTGCGCATGTCGAGGCACGTCGTCGACGTAAGCCAGACTGCTGGGACCGCCATTCCAATGCAGATAGCCGAAGTAGCCGCGACCTTGGATGGTGCAGCTGATGTTCGACTGCGTGTTCAGCACGGGTATCACGATGGAGTAGTGCTGGCCGGCCATGTAGACAATACCAACGATTCCATTACCCGAAACCACACCCATATCCTTGTGGATGCCGTCGGCCTCGCCCTTATCGATGGTGATAAGGTTTTCGCGCTTCGAGAGCTCGTTGGTGATGACCTTGGCAGGGATGAGCTTATACTGCGACAGCAACTTGATCTGGGTGCTCTGCATGATGGCAGAATCGCCGGTCAGCGCCGCAACCTTGTCCGTTAGCGTCGCCACCTGGTGCTCCAGATACGTGTTGCGCTGGGTTAGCTCCTCGTTGACCTTCGTCAGTGCAAAGAACGACTCCACTTCGGAACTCCACTCGTAGACCTTTCCTGCTGCTGCATTGGCCGATGAGAACCACACGCTGCCCTGATAGCTGTTGAATTGGAACAGCAATACGGCACTGATTACTTCCAACAGGAGGAAGATGAACCAGTGATGGTATTTTACGATGAACGCGATGAGGTTCTTCATCTGTGCGACAATGGTTTCATTTACAGATTTTACGATTTACGGTTTTACGACCTTGCATACGACTGCTTACGTTTAGTGAAACCACTACAACGCGCAATCGTAAATCGTAAATACGTAAATCGTAAATGCAATTATCTCATCAGGAATGAGAAACGGTCGACATTCTTCAGGGCGATGCCAGCACCCTTAGCCACGCAGTGGAGGGGATCGTCGGCAACGATGAACTGAATGTTGATCTTATCGGTCAGACGCTTGGCCAGACCGCGGAGCAATGCGCCACCACCTGTCAGGTAGATGCCGTTCTTCACGATGTCGGCATAGAGCTCAGGCGGGGTATTCTCCAGTGCATTGAGAACGGCTGTCTCGATGCGTGCAACGGTCTTATCCAGACAGTGGGCAATCTCCTGATAGCAGACAGGTACCTCCATAGGCAGGGCAGTGATGCGGTTAGGACCAACCACGATGAAGTCCTCAGGACCTTCGTCGCCAAGGTCGGTAAGAGCCGAACCCACGTTGATCTTGATACGCTCGGCCATGCGCTCGGAAACCTTCACGTTGTGCTGGCGCGACATGTACTCCTGAATGTCGGCAGTGAGGTCGTCGCCTGCCACCTTGATGGAGTTGTTGGCCACAATACCACCCAGCGAGATCACGGCAATCTCAGTGGTACCACCACCTATGTCGACGATCATGTTGCCCTCGGGGGCTTCCACGTCGAGGCCGATACCAATGGCAGCTGCCATCGGCTCGAAAATCAGGTAAACGTCGCGGCCGTCGGCATGCTCGGCAGAGTCACGAACGGCGCGGAGCTCAACCTCCGTTGAGCCGGAAGGTACACCAATGACCATGCGGAGCGACGACGAGAACAGTCGCGAACCGGAGTGTACCATTTTGATCAGCCCGCGCATCATCTGCTCGCAGGCAGTAAAGTCGGCGATAACGCCATCGCGCAAGGGGCGGATGGTGCGGATGCCGGGGTTTTCTTTCTCGTACATCATTTTGGCTTTTTCGCCCACGGCAATCATCTTGTCGGTGCGGCGGTCGAGAGCCACGACAGAAGGCTCGTCAACAACAATCTTGTCATCGCTGATAATGATGGTGTTGGCGGTGCCCAGGTCCATTGCAATTTCCTGGATAAAACTGAAAAATCCCATAGTTATATTACGATTAGCTAATTGTATTTCTATACCATTCTGAGTTTCTGTGTCTGCGTTCTTTCAAATCCTTCTCACTGGGGGCAGAACTACTTTTTGTTGCTCGATTCGAACCAACGGCGGATGGCGGTATCGTAGTGGCTCGACACGCCGAAGGCATGGGTGGCGAGTTCACGGCGCTGTTGCAGCGTGGTGTTGGCACCCTGCTCGTTGAGTACGTTGAGCAGATAGCCGTACTCATCCTTGCTGGGAATGATGACGACGTCGTTGAAGTTCTTGGCAGCAGCACGGATCAGCGAGATACCACCGATGTCGATCTTCTCGATGATGTCGGTCTCGGAAGCTCCGCTCTCGACGGTCTGCTCGAAGGGGTACAGGTCAACGATGACGAGATCAATATCAGGAATCTCGTACTGTTGCATTTGCTGGCGGTCGCCTTCGTTTTCGCGACGACCAAGGATGCCACCGAACACTTTCGGGTGCAGCGTCTTCACGCGTCCGCCGAGGATAGAGGGGTAGGTGGTCAGTTCTTCTACCTTGCGGCAAGCGTAGCCGAGGCTTTCGATGAATTGTTGTGTACCGCCTGTGGAAAGGAATTCAACGTTCTCGGCACTAAGTTTCTGAAGCACTTCAGTGAGGCCGTCTTTGTGATAGACCGAGATGAGCGCAGTCTTTATTTTCTTTGTTTCAGCCATGTGGTTGTGATGTTGTTTAATTGTATGTGCGTACCTAATTAACAAAAAGGGACTGCAAAGTTACGAATTAGTGCGAAGATAGCAAAAAAAATCTGCTGTTTTTTTCGGCCTTTGCCAAAAATATTGTCGTAGGTCAAGGATGGATGAACCAGTCATGCTTTTCATGACATAATGAAAAAGGGAGCCGCAATTATCACAACTGCGCTCCCAAGTCAGTGCTAAGAAATTCTATTAACTAACCTAATCTATGTTGAGAAAAAAAGCTAATCATCTTTTGCTCACGGCAATTGGAGGAAGGCGGGAGCCAAGGCTCCGCTCTCCGCAGCCACCACGCAAGGCGCATTGCTGTCCTTCAGACGGATGAGTGCCCGCCCGTTGGCAGCCTGAATGCGGGCGGAACCGCAGGCAGTGCCTTGATTTCGCATAAGATTGTCGTTGCCCGCAACGGAGAACTCTATCCAATCGCTGCTGTCGAGGCAGCGTATGCCGTTGGCATCGTAGAGCCGTGCTTCCACCAAGTCGTCGTTGAGACGGCTGAGACGTATGCTGGCTGGCTGTCCCCATTTCTCCACCTGATAGTCGACAGTGATTTCGTCGGTAAGTCTGCCTGATGAGGCCTTGATGGTGTTAAGGCCTTTTTGTAGCGTTACGTACCAATGGAATCCTTGTGCAGGATAGTCTTGGCAGTTTCTTTTCCGTTTTCCTGCAGAGATGCCATTTACCGTCAGTTCCACCTCGTCCTCGTTGGAATAGACGAGGATTTCCTGCAGTTCGCCCTCGTCGCCCCAGCGAACGGGCCACGAGTGGCCATAAATGTGGAGCATGGGCTGACGTGACCAATAGCTTTGTACGACGTAGTAGCTCTCTTTAGGCGTTCCGTCACGTTGGCAGACGCCTTTCTGGTTGACGTATGGAATGGGATTTTCCGGACGCAGCGGTGTACAGAAGTCCTTGAAAGTCCAGATGGCAGTCCCCGTCAGGTTGGGCATGCGCTGCTGCTCCTTCAGATGCCAGTCGAACAGGCGTACTGCATACGATTCGGACCAGTCGCCGTTGCGGTCGCCAGCCTCTATGTCGAAGCCGCTTTTCGCATGTCGTCCCGCATGGCTGTCGGCACCCCATTCGGCGTGGAAGAAGTAGGGGTACTTGGCCATCGCAGCTTCTTCCATTTCCCGATAGTCAGTGAAGCGCCGGCTGTACCAACCTGCCCAGATGGAGGGAGAATAGACATCGACAATGTCGGCACAGAAGTCGCACCGTCGGATGACGGTCTTACGTGTGGGGTCGAGCTGGTGAGCCAGGGCGTTAAGTGATGTCATCAGCCGACGAACGGCAGCACTGTCGAGAACACTTGCCTCCCCTTGGGTGGGCTGGGGGGCGGACTGGAAGTCGCCAGGCCAGTCGTTCTCGTTGCCGAGTCCCCAGAGGATGATGCAGGGATGGTGGCGGTGTTGGTCGATCATGTTCGTCAGCATACGATGGGCTTGAGCCTGATAGCAGTCGCCACCCACACCGCCGCGACACCAAGGAATTTCTTCCCAGACAAGCAGGCCAAGTGAATCGCAGAGCTGAAGAACCCGTTCCGACTGTTGGTAGTGACCAAGGCGGATGAAGTTGGTACCCATCTGCTTGATTTGAAGCATCTCCTGCAAAATCTGCTCGTCGGTCATGGCAGCGCCCACGCCTGCGTGGTCTTCATGGCGATGGGTTCCCTGAAGGAGCAGGCGATGGCCGTTGAGGAAGAAAGGACCATGCTCACGAAACTCAAACGAACGGAATCCGAACTGCTTCACGATGGTTTGCTCGCCATAGGTAATTCGGGCGGTGTAGAGATGTGGTGCGTCAACGTCCCAAAGAACAGGTTTCCGCACTATGATAGGTTTTGTGTTGTCACCTCGATAGACGGTCTTGCCGTTCGGTGCAATGATTTCCACTTGAAGATGGGCTGAGCCACTCGAACCGTTCGAACCGTTCAGCGGATGCATTGAAGGATTGATGCCCTTGATTTTTACCGTATCGCCGACGACGTCCAGACGCACATCGTCAAGATAGTCTTTGGGCATATAGACCAGATGCATAGGCCTGTAGAGTCCGCCATAGAGGCAGAAGTCAGACATGTCGGAGGGAATCATTTCCACATCGCGGCTGTTGTCGCAACGGATGGCAAGGGGCCATTCGCCGTCGCCCCATTCGGTGATGTCGACACGCCACTGGTCGTAGCCACCGACGTGTGAACCTGCATGACGCGTGGCAAGATAGACGTCGGTCTTCTGCCCTGCTCCTTCAAACTCCAGCAACGTGTGTCCGTCGGGGTAGGGGTTTTTGACCTTCAGCGTTGTGCGATACCAAGCTCCGCCTTGATAGTAGTTGACGTCGGGTGCCACTCCATCTTCGGCATTGTAGCAATGTGGTAGCGTGACGTCTGTCCAGAGAGGCACGCTCTCGGGTTTTCCGGCTTTCGCGGGGCGCATCACTTCCCAGGGGCTTGCCATATCGGTTCGGATGAACTGCCATCCTTCCGACAGACAAGTCCTGACCTGCGCACAAGCTGCTGTTGCCAGCATGCAGACGATACTAACTGCAAATGGCTTGATACTCATGGATTTCTAACTCATAGCATTGGAGCTCCTAACTCATATCATTAGGATTCCTAACTAATAGCTTTTTTACTTCTAATCCAGAACTTTGGAACTTCTCTCTCAGCTTTTAACTATCAACTCTCAACTAAAACCTCCCTCTTCTCTGCAGTGCCTCCAGATAGTAATAATCGGCATAGTTGATTGGCACGTCAATCTCGTCCTTGGCAGGATAGTTGCCCGTGGAATGGAGCAGCAGGAAGCCTTGCTGTGTGCGTGGTTCTGGTTGATAGTTGGTTTCCAGTGAATGGAGCATGGCATCGGCAGCCTGGCGATAGGTCGTTGCCTCGTCGGCATTCACATAGGTGGCAAGTTCATAAAGTGCCGAGGCGATAATGGCAGCAGCTGAAGCATCACGCGGGCAACTGCCGTCTTGAGCAGGTCCGACGCCGGTCTTGATGGCTGGGTCGCGCATATCCCAATAGGGAACCATGTCGGCAGGCAAATCGGGCTGCGAGAGCCAGAAGCGGGCAATGTTACGTGCCTGCTGCAGATAAGCCTTGTCGTGGGTATAACGATAGCACATGGTGAATCCATAGAGTCCCCATCCCTGGCCACGACTCCAGACACTCTCGTCGAAAAGTCCCTGATGCGTGAGGCGTTTGATGACGCTTCCATCTTCAGGATTATAGTCGACGACGTGGTAAGAGGAATAGTCGTCGCGGAAATGGTTCTTCATCGTGGTGTTGGCATGGTTCACAGCGATGTTGTAGAACTGCTTGTCGCCCGTGATACGCGAAGCCTCGAAGAGCAATTCGAGGTTCATCATGTTGTCGATGATGACGGCATATTGCCAACGGCTGGGAGTGCCCCAATTCCATGAACGGATGCACCCCACACGCTCGTCGTAGCGAGTGATCAGACTGCGGGCTGCCCGTACCAAAACATCGCGATAGGACTGTTCGCCCGTGAGTTCCCATGCCTTGCCGAACGAGTTGTTGACCATGAATCCCAAGTCGTGGCTACCTGTATGGTTTTTCACCTGCTCGATAGGCCATGTGTTGCTCACTGCCTGCTCGCGCCAGAACGGGTCGTGGCTGTACTGATACATCTGCCAAAGTTCACCGGCAAAGAAACCACAGCACCAATCGGGTTGGCGCACCATGCGCAGACTGCCATCCGGATTGACGCAGCGCGGCATGAGCGACCAGTCTTTCTTCTCTGTGCGAATCTTGTTGGCCTGCTGCAGCTGATAGCGCAACTGCACGTCGGCCTGTGCGAAGGCGTTGTCGGTGGCGTCGGCAGTGTAGTACAGGAGGAAGAACGGATCGGTGAAGCGCTTTACGAGATGCTTCTTGGCACAAGCCATGTAGTCCTCGCGCTGCGAATCAATCAAAGCCAGCCGATACACGTCCTTTGCCAGCTCGCGCTGCTTGAAGTCCCACTCGCTGATCTGCTTGTAGGGCCAAGTGCTCACGTCCTTGCCTAGATAGGGAATCAGGAAGTCGGCTGCTTTCTCAATCAGGTCGAGCCCTTCCAGCTTGTAACCGACGTGCTTTGCCATCTGCATCACGTCAATCATGTGCGTCAGGTTATACTGCGAATAACCGAAAGCCAGTGTGCGACGTAACTCTTGTGGCTGACGCCCGTCGGGTTCTATTTGGGCCTTGATGCGCTTCTCATAGAATTGGCCCAGGCAATCGTTCATCACCTTTTGATTGCCCACATAGTTCGCATAGGCTATCACCTGCACGTCGCGGGCAGTAGCATGGTTGTTGCGCTGGTTGCCTTCTTGAATGCCTTGATCGCTGGTGAGAATCCAGTTGAGAAACTCGGAGAACCAAGCCTTCAGGGCCTTCGAGTCCTTCTTGGTGAAGGCTTTGGAACCTTCCAGCAGCTGAACGCCATCGAGCATCTCGACAAACGAATAGGCATCGATGACTCCATAACAGCGTCCCTTGCCATTGTAAAGGCCGGGCACAATCTGAGCATGGTTGAGATTCGGGTTCATGCGGGTTTCCTTGTTCAGGAACCACACACGCAGCAACTCTACAGCCTTCTGGGCATAACGTTCGTCACCGCTGAAGTACCAAGCCAGCGAAAGCGTGGTCACGCCCGTTGCCATTTTCGACAACTTCGGACGGTCCAGACTCTCCAACTCTGGATTCGAAACGCCGTCGCGACTGACGTATGGGAGTCCGTCGGGCTTCGTCTCGTCGGGCCAGAAGTAGCGACTCAGACTCATATAGTCGTGTTTGTCGCCGCTGGCAGCAGTCTTCTCCTTCATCATCACCGAAAGCGGAGCCTGCTCCATGCGATCGTCGGCCTCTGTGAGCAGATGATGATAGGCTGTGGCATAAGCCCCGTCGTTCAGATGCTCCCGCACTTCGGCGAGGTGCGCCTTGTCCCAAATGGACTGCGCACCAGCCGTAGTGGCCATGATAAGAAGTAGGGTTGTTACAACAAACGCTCTCTTCATATCGTTCAGTTTAGAATTTACAATTTGTGGTAGGGGCAGACCCCCGTGCCTGCCCGCCAAAGACGGTTCACTGTTGAAATGAAGGGCAGGCACGGGGGCCTGCCCCTACATTGGTTTTTAGGAATGCGCCGAGGCGCATAGAACAGCAGTTTAGCTGCTTTGAGCCTTAATTGATGGTCACTTTTACTTTGTAGTTCACCGTGATGCAACGCACCTCGTACTTGCTGGTCTTATTGTTCGGCACATAGTACTGGGTGTCGTCGTCCTTTGTACCTCCGTTGGAGATGCGAAGTTTGCCATCGGCATCAACATCCTTCGGATCGAAGGTCATGAGCGTCACGTCACCCTTTGCACCATTCAGGGCCTTCACGAAGATGCTCTGCAGACGGTGGTTCTTGGTGGCATCGGGCTTCTGCAAATCCCATGTCAGCACATAGGCTCCGTTGGCATTAGGCTGCATGACGTTGCCCTGAGCATCCACAATCTGGAAGTCCTGGCCAAGTGCAAGCTTTGTGTCGACATAGACGAAAGCCTCGGCATTGAATGAACGAGTGCCCTCGCACCACAACTGTACTGGAACCTCCAGCTGGCTGCCCTGCTTGACGGTGTAGGTCTTGTCGTTGTTGCTCTTTGGACCCCAGTCGGCAAAGGCCACGATAAACACATTCTGATATTCGGGGTTGTCGTTTCCCCATTCGTCGTCGCTGCAGGCCGTCAAGGTCGTCAGACCCGTCACAAGGACCATCAGCGCCATTATCACATTGATAAAACGTTTCATATTGCTGTTTTATTATTATTCTGTTTTCTTTTTTAACTCTCAGTTACCATCCGGGATTCTGCTTTACGTTGCCCTCGGAGGTGGCAATTTCGTAGGTGGGGATGGGATACAGATAGTCCTTGTTGGGATCGAAGCTGCGGGCACTGGCCTGCTCAATCACGTAGATATCTTTCTGGTCGGCAACCTTCTTTCCGTTGAACATGCCGTTGGCATCGGTCAGACGGTTCTGGATGTTCTCGCGTTGCGTGCTCAGCTCGTCGGCATCGTTGTACTTCAGACCCAGCATTGTGACGGGTAGCACTTTCTCGGCAATCTTCCAACGGATGATGTCGTCGTAGCGCAGGTTCTCGTCAATGAATTCGACGTGGCGCTCGCGGCGAATCTCGTCGCGCATATTCAGGCCATTGGCACTGACGAACGAGTTGGTCAGCTTCACGTCGAAACCAGCACGTGCACGTACCTTGTTAACAGTTGCTTCGAGCTGTGCATCGCTGATCTGTCCGTTGTACTCAAGCAGCGCCTCGGCATAGGAAAGGAGCACTTCGGCATAGCGAATGATCATCTTGTCGACAGTCTCCTTGTTCACCGTGTTCCATTCGTCGAGCATGAAGCCCTTCTTGATGCCATAGCCGTTTCCGTGCTGATTGCCGAAGGGATTGTAGCCAGCCTTATAGGCTTCCTCGCCCTTCTGGTAGAATGTCATGGCCATACGGGGATCGCGGTTCAGGAACACGTCGTTGTGCATGGTCTCTTCCACCTTCAGGGTTGTCTTCTCGCGAGGCAGACCGTCAGAGTAGAGGATTTCATCGATGGTCTGGCGTGTTGCGCTCACGGCATTCTCCAGTCCACGCGAGTTGTTGTGGACAATCACGCCACTTGCACCATTGGGACCATAAACCTTCACGAACACGTTTTCCTTGTTTTGGCGACCTTCGCCGTCGAAATAGAACAGCTTCTGGAAGTCCGGATAAAGACTGTGCTTACCGCTGTTGATGAGTCGCTCAGCGGCGTCGATGCTCACCTTCAGGTGGCTCTTGGCATCGCCGCTCAGGTTGTGATACTTGATGTAGGTACCCTCGTAGAGACCGATGCGCACCAGCAAACCACGTGCTGCACTCTTCGAAACGCGGCCCCAATCGGCATCGCTCTTCACGTCGTCGATGTCAGGCAGGTTTGCCTCGGCAAATGCCAGGTCGCTATAGCACTGTTTGATGACCTCTTCGCGTGCCGTACGGCCCATTTTGATGTCAGGGTCGTTCGTGGAGTCGAAGGCTTTCAGAATCAGGGGAACGTCACCATATTTCTTCACAAGGTCGAAATAGTGGTAGGCGCGGAAAAAGTAGGCCTCTGCCATCCAACGGTTCTTCTGAGCCTCCAGCAACGGAGCCTGCTCGCTTTTGGAAATAATGTTGTTGCAGACGGCAATCTTAGCGTATGGTTGAGTCCAGTCATTGGAAGTTGCGGGCACATTCCAGTTACCACTTGAAGTAGAGTTGGCAGCCGTTCCGATGATGTCGTCGGCGCGGGTGTCGTGGGAGAATCCTGGCAGGTCGACATAGAGCTTGTTGCAAGCACCGCGCAGGTCGGTTTCGCTCTGCCAGAAGTTGTTATCGGCAAGCGTTGTCTCGGGCAACCGATCCAGTTCGCAGCTGGCCAGTATCATCGCGCCACATACCATGGCGACAGCGCTCATTGATTTGAAAATATATCGTTTCATAATTGTCTGAATAGTTTTAACCATTAATTATAATTGTCAATTATCAATTGTCAATTTTCAATTATTAGAGTGTTACGTTCACGCCAAACGACCACGTGCGGAAGAAGGGATAGTAGTTTCGGCCTACGTTGTTGCCTGCTTCTGGGTCAAACACCTTCAAGATGTCGGACTTCTCCCATACGTCGTTTCCGCTGATGTAGACGCGCAGCTTCTGGAGGTAACGCTTTGGAACAGGAATGGTATAGCCCAGCGTGATATTCTTCAGACGCAGGTAGGCTGCATTCTGCACCCACTTGTCGGAAGGCTGGAAGTTGAACATGTCACCATTGTAGTTATAGAGGCGTGGCCAGTAGGCATCGGGATTGTCCTCTGTCCAGTAGTCGCGGTGAATGGTCCATGGCATCTGGTGGGTACGTCCGAAGGGCGTGATGGCCTCGGCGTCGACGAGGATCTTACGCTTAGCAACGCCTTGGAACATGATGGCGAAGTCGAAGCCCTTCCACTGAGCCGAGAGGTTCAAACCGTAGAGATAGCGGCCGTTGGAGTTGCCGAGGCAGACCAAGTCGCCGTGGTTCTCCTTTGTTCCGTCGCCGGCTCCAACCTGGTGGTCAATGCTGCCATCGGCATCGGGAAGTGTCAGGTAGCGGACGTCGCCACCTCCAACCTTGCCATCAGAGAACGACTTGTAGCCGGGATGGGCTTCCTTGTACTGCTGGTATTCCTCCAGGCTCGACCAGTAGCCATCGGTCTTGTAGCCCCAGATGGTGTTCATGGCATAACCTTCGAGCAGACTTACGTTACCAGCCGATATTACGTCGGCGCCGTCGTACTCAACAAGCTTGTTCTGCGAGTCGCTGATGTTGAAAGCCACCTGATAGCGGAGGTCGCCGATGCGGTCCTGCCATCTGATGTCGAACTCCCAACCCCACGTCTTCAGCTTACCGACGTTCACGGATGGCACACCAATACCGATGGTATGAGGCAACTGCAGGCGGGAGAGCATGTCGTTGTTGTACTTCCAGTAGTAGTCGAACGAAGCGTTCAGGCGTCCACGAAGCACTCCGAGGTCGATACCGATGTTGGTAGTTTCAATGGTTTCCCAAGTCTTGTCCTTTGAGGCAAGGTTGGACTGGTAGTAGCTCTTCTCGGTGATGTAGGTCGCACCTTGTGAAATGGTGGGAATGTAGTCGTAGAGTCCCAGCACGGCACCGTTACCGAGCTGACCCCATGATGCACGCAGTTTCAGGTTGGTCACCCAAGGCAGGTTGAACCACTTTTCCTGGTTCACACGCCATGCCAAGCTGAGTGATGGGAATGCCTTCCAGCGCTTTGAAGGAGCCAGTCGCGAGCTACCGTCGTAACGGATGTTGGCCTCCAGGAGGTAACGCTCGGCAAAGTTGTAGTTAACACGTCCGAAGTAGGACATCATTGACCAAGGCTGCACGTTGTCAGCAAGCGAAATGTTGCTGGCTTCGGCGGCATCGAAGTAGTTGAACGAGAAGAAGTCGTTGGAGTTCATGTTCCTTGCCGTGGCATCGAACTGGTCTTTACGATAGTTCTCGTAGCTCGTACCAGCGAGCAGCTTCACATTGTGCTGCTGAACACCAAATTCGTAGGTAGCGGTGGCTTCCAGCATGTCGTGATAGTCGTTGTTCTTGATACGGTAAAGCGAGTTGGGGTTGTTCGTCTGCTGACGAATGGTAGTGCCGTTCATGGCATACCACGCCAGCCAGTGACGCTCAGAGCGGCCACTGTAGTAACCTGCACGACGGCTGGCACTCAGATTGATGCGAAGTCCGTCAACCAGATTCTTGATAGTTAGTTCGCCCTTGCCGAGGAAGGCCTCATAGAGGGTTTCGTTGGTGCCGCCATTCTTCAGGATGTCGATGGGGTTCACCTGCAAGTCGCCGCTATAGGGCTGCGAACCGTAGTTGGGAGTTTC
>JAEEGF010803822.1_pt1 | contig 13227 bp, 10 predicted proteins | sample 9134171 | NCBI WGS metagenome assembly JAEEGF01 (sample SAMN16246542, study PRJNA631951) | gut metagenome | biome: gut microbiome; feature: rumen; material: AP-attached | host: Bos | place: Iran: Karaj | collected 2018-10
GGTATCACTTTGGAAATCTCCAATCGTGGTCAGGAAATGGCTAATGAAGTAAAGAAGATGTCCAAAGAGGATAGAACTGCTTTGGTAAATCAGTTAAAGGCTGACCAGGAAACCTATCAGAAGAGATTCCTTGCTATGGTACAGGATCTGTTTTCCAAACAGGCCACAGCCTTTGGCAATAGTGAGAACATCTGGAAGACTCTTGCCAGTGGAAAATTCGAAGTAGACGAAGCCACCAGAGCAGAAGCACAGGAATCCATCTCTGAAGATGGTTACTATGGCGTAAAGCAGACTTCAGAAAGAATGTTCCAGTTCGCACTGGCTCTCACCGGCGGTGACGAAGACAAGATGAAAGAAATGCAGGAAGCTGTATCCAAGGGATATAAGCAGGCTGAGAAGACCTGGGGCGGTGAACTCCCGGAAATCAGCAAGAAAACCCTGGATGCCACCAACAAACTTTTCGAAGATTACTACAACCGCGACAAAACGCAAGACGTCGCAACCGAATCTACTGTCGATCCGTACAAAGTATAACTAAGATTCTCTTACAGAGGATGGCCTAGCGCCATCCTTTTTTTTTGCCCCACCCCGAGGCAGTCCGTAACGGAGAAAAAAATATAGAAAAAAGAGGTTGACATAGGGGTAACTCTGTAAGATAATCTAAGTGTACTAGGATAGATAGTACAGTTAAGATAGTTAGTTTGGTCCTGGGTTTTGGCACGGGATGTAGAAAATGGGAGGAAGAGCTTCATGATTGTGCTGGATTATAGCGATACGAGGCCGATATATGAGCAGATTGTGGAGAAGCTGCAGACCTACATTTTAAAAGGCGTTTTGAAGCCGGATGAGCAACTTATGAGTGTTAGGCAGCTGGCCATGGATTTGTCCATTAATCCAAATACGATTCAAAAGGCTTACAGCGAGCTGGAGCGACGCGGCTTCATCTATGTGGTGAAAGGCAGAGGCGCTTTTGTGAAATTCGATGACAGTCAACTTGTAGTACAGAAAGAGAATTTGGCAAAGAGAGTTCAAGAGATTTTTCGCGAGGCTGAGGAACTGGGGATTCAGAGAAAAGATTTACTGGAGACGGTGGATTCCTTAGAGATGAGTCGCAAGATTGAGGAGGCAGCTTATGATTCGATGCGAGCAAGTAAGTAAGAACTTTGGCAGCGCCAGGGTGGTAGATAACGTATCTATGGAAATCCATGAAGGTGAGTTTTTTGCCCTGATTGGTACAAACGGTGCAGGTAAGAGTACTTTGTTCCGTATGATTACCGGTATTCTTAGACCGGATGAAGGTACCATCACCATAGATGGCGAGACAGTTTATGACAATGTAAAAGCAAAACAGAATTTTTTCTTTATTCCCGATGATCCGTATTTCTTTGCAAACAGCAATTGCGTGGAGATGGCGAAGTACTTCCGCAGTATTTATCCTAACTACGATATGGAGTATTTCAAATCCAACATTGAGAAGTTTGGACTTGATCCGACGGCGAAGATTAAAACTTTCTCCAAAGGAATGAAGAAGCAGGCCATTATTCTTTTGGGCCTTGCAGCAAAGACCAAGTATCTTTTATGCGATGAGACTTTTGATGGTCTGGATCCTGTGATGAGACAAAGTGTGAAGAGTCTTTTCGTCAAGGAAATGGAAGAAAGAGAGTTTACTCCAATTGTAGCAAGTCACAACTTGCGTGAGATGGAGGATATCTGTGATCATGTGGGTCTTTTGCATAGAGGCGGTGTACTTTTCACAAAGGATTTAGAGGATATGAAGTGCAACATCCAGAAAGTACAGTGTGTATTGCAAAGACCGGAGGATGAAGCTGAGATTTCTCAGGCACTTGATGTGATGAAGGTAGAGAAGAGAGGTTCTCTCAGACTTTTTACCATTCGTGGTACCAGAGAGGATGTAGCTACCAGATTCGAAACTTTGAAACCGGTATTCTACGAAGTATTGCCATTATCCCTTGAGGAAATCTTTATTAGTGAAACGGAGGTTGTAGGCTACGATGTCAAAAATCTCATTTTGGAATAGTGTAAAAGAAAACGCAAAAAGAAGAATATGGGTAGCAGTTCTGGCAGTGATTGTACTGGCAATTTTCTATCCACTTGTTTTTGCCATGATTATGCAAATTGAAGGCATGGATAGTGATGTTTCCTACAGAACCACGCGGGCGCTGTTTCTTTTTCATCAGAATCTTGTAGGAATTGGTATAGCGATTGTAGGTGCCGTTATCTGCGGAATTGAAGGATACAGCTATCTGTATAGCAGACAGAAGGTGGATGTATTTGAGTCAGAGCCGGTTAGTAAGCGTCGCAGATTTTTCACCATTTATACATACGGTATTTTGGTGTATGTCATACCGCTTTTGGTTTTTTCCTTGATATGTATTCCTGTGGCACATATTTATCATGCATTCAGCATGCTGTTTTTAAGTACTTTAGTGTCATCTTTATGCCAATGTCTGCTAGTATATCTTGCGGTATATCATTTGACCATCATGGCAGTGATGCTGACAGGACACCTGGTAGTGACCATGTTGATGACAGGATTTTTGATGCTGTTTGAGTTCGCATTTCGGTTCTTGTTTTCTGTCATGAAAGAAACCTTTTTCGTCTCCTATTATAACGTAAACAGCAGAATCACGGATTCCTTCACCAGCCCCATTATCGCTGCTTATCGATTAGTGGAGTGCAATAGCCGATTACCGCAAAGCTATGCGGTTCGTAAGGGTTTTATTTCCGGTGATATGTCTTACTATATGGTAGCTGAGAAGAAGTACCTGATGCTTTTGGTGGCACAGGCTGCAATTTACTTAGCTATCGCATTTTGGTGCTATATGAAGCGCCCTATGGAAAAGAACGGAGAAGCGCTGATTTTTGAGAAAATCAAAGGGCCTTTCAAGGTGCTTGTAGTATTCTTTGGCGGTCTTTTAGGAGCCATGATTTTCCATAGTATGACCTATGAAAATGGTGTATTTACCTTCATCGGTATGGTACTTGGACTTCTGCTGATGCAGATTGCTGTGGAGGTCATCTATGACTTTGATATCAAGTCTGCCTTGAAGCATTGGAACAGTCTCTGCGTGGCAGCAATTCTGTGTGTAGGCGTTTATGGTATCTTCTCTATGGATGTATTTGGCTATGATCATTATGTGCCGAATAAAGCTTCTTTGAAGGATATTAGTATTTCCGTAGACTTTGATAACGCATACGAAATCAATCATTTTGAACCTAGCCTGGATGGTATCTTTTTCCAACATCTGGAAGAAAGTGCCAGATTAGACAGCTCCAATATGGATGCGGTGGATGCAATCCTGGATTTGGCTGCACACAATACCGGCAAAAAAGTCGATGAGTATATCAACAGTGAAGATCAGGAAAGCTTAGGCAATGCTTATTTCTGGGTAACTGTAAAGTATACAAAGAAGTCCGGTCGTGAAATCTATCGTTATTTCTGCATCAATCCTTTGCAGGGAGATGACAAGAAGGATATGGAAGCAATCTTCGCTGCAAAATCCATGAAAGAGGAATTGATGAATCTGCATGGAGAAAACATCGAAAAACTCTGGGAGATTTCCAAACCATACTATAATGATGGTTTCGAGGATCATACCATTTTAGCAAGTGATGCTACCGCTATGATGGAAGCCTACAGAGAGGATTTCGATGCCATGACCTGGGAGCAGGCTGTAGGTGTACCGGTTGGCCTTGTGAAAATCAGATATAAGGGCGTCGGGGACTACAATCATTATGCAAGCTATCCAGTCTTCGAAGGCTTCACAAACACCATTGCTTATTTAGAGAGTAAGGACATCTCTGTAGAAAACACAATTGATGTGGAAAATATAGCAAATATAGGTGTCACGAAATACGAGTCGCAGTATAATGAAGAAGGTATGTGGGTTCGCGATGGAAACAGTGAAAAAACTTTTACTGACGCGAAGAGCATCCAAAATATTGTAAAGCATGCTCATCCACGGGAACTCCTGAGTTGGAGATTTGTGGATTATCCTTGGGCAACAGACTTTAGTGTGAATATCTTATACAAAAATGAGCTGACACAATCTGATTTGTCTGTGCTGCGTGGAGATTTGCCGGCAGAACTGGATAAAGAATGGGATGCAGAGGTTCTCTGGAATGATGATGATTGGAACTAGTAAGAATGGAGAGCAATATGGCAGATAAAGCGCCGGTAATTACGGTGAAGAATCTATATAAAATCTATGTGCTGGGTGAAGAGAAAGTAAGGGCCCTAAACGGGGTTAGCTTTGAAATCCTGCCGGGAGAGTTTTGTGCCATAGTAGGTACATCCGGTTCCGGTAAATCCACTCTGCTAAACATGTTAGCAGGGTTGGAGGCACCTACCCACGGTGAGATTATCATTAAGGGAGAGCATATAGAGAATAAATCAGAGAATCAGCTGGTAAAGTTTAGAAGGGAGCACATTGGATTTATTTTCCAGGCATATAACCTTTTGCCCAGCATGACCGCCATAGAAAATGTGGCCTTGCCACTTTCGTTTCGAGGTGTAGATCGAAAAACCAGAATGGCAAGAGCAGACAGACTGATGGATTTGGTTGGCTTACAGAAATACAAAAAGCACAGACCAAACCAAATGTCCGGTGGTCAGCAGCAGCGTGTGGGTATGGCAAGAGCCTTGGTGATGGCGCCTGATATCATCTTTGCAGATGAGCCTACCGGTAACCTGGACTCCGTCACATCGGAAGAGATGATGCATCTCATGCAGAATGTGGTGCGGAAAAAGGGACAGACCCTTGTTATGGTAACCCATGACAATCATTTAGCAAGTTATGCGGACAAAGTCATCCGCATTCAGGACGGTAAGATTAAGTCCATTACAACAGGTGAAGAACTGAGAAAGAAATTAGAAGCAGAGGTGGCACTATGAGAAGAATCAAAGGTATGAAAAAGGCGCTTTTGGCCGTCAGTATGACATTGGCGCTGACCATGGTGGTTGGTCTTACGGGACCTGCAATGGTGGTTCCTGTCTATGCAGACGAGAATAACCAGCAAAACAATAATCAGCAGAACAATAATCAGCAGAACAATGATCAGCAGGAAGATGTGGCTTCCCTTGGAAAAGATGGCTATATCTCCGAATTGCAGGATTATGCCAATAACAAAATCATTTCCAATGGACTTAGCAAAGAGCAGGCTACTGCAATTTCCAACGTCATGAATAGTGCAATCAATGCCATTAAGAATTCCGGCGATGCAGGTCAGTGGAGCATCATCACCCAGTCTGCAAAGGCAGAAATGGACGCACTTGTCTACAAGATTCCAAGTGATGCCAGTGGCTTTTTGCAACTGACAGATATGTATGGTACACAGACAGCCAAATACGGACAGACAGTGAATATCCCACTTTCTTTCGTAAACTTCGCACCTGTGGTAATTACAGATGTTATGGTAACTCCTGTGGTTTCCAATCTTTCTACAGAGTGGCCTTTTGTACCTACATCCGCTACCAGTGCCCAGTCCATCGCTTCTTTCCCTGCATATGACAGAAACGTGGACATCCATGCAGTACGTCAGGATATTGGTTTTAACTTCACAGTTCGTGAAGATGCAAAATCCGGTTATTATCCTTTGAAGTTCAACGTAACTTACACCAGAAAAGGTGTCAACGAAAAGACAGAGGTAGTGACCTATATCAAAATCGTAGGTAAGCCTGAGTCCGGTTCTTTGGAAGAGGTGAAGGATGCCAATACTTCTAAACCACGTATCATCGTAACCGGTTTTGAAACAGAGCCAGCCAAAGTAAAAGCAGGTGAGACCTTTACTTTAAATGTACATGTACAGAATACCTCTTCAACAGAAGGAGTAAAGAATGTGCTCTTTGACCTACAGGCAGCACCGGAAGGTACAGATAAGACCAATACCTACTCCGCGTTTTTACCTACTTCAGGCTCCAGTTCTGTATATGTGGAGTCTATTGCGCCAAAGGCTACCACAGACCTAAAGATTGAAATGTCTGCCAAGGCAGATTTGGCCGAAAAACCTTATGTACTGGAAGTACAGATGAAATACGATTGCCAGAACAGCATCGACTTAACAGATACTGCAAGTGTATCTATTCCGATTTATCAGAATGCAAGATGTGAAACCAGTAATGTGGAGATCTCTCCGGAAAGCATCAGTGTAGGCGAAGAAGCCAACATTATGTTCAGCGTCTACAATACAGGACGCACCAACTTAAATAACGTATGGGTAAAATTCAAAGGGGATTCCATCACAGGTGGAGAGGCATACTTAGGTAATATCACGCCCGGTGGTACCGGAAGCCTGGATACCAATGTAACAGGTGCAGCCGCTACTACAGATGATGGTAAGATTATTGCTGAGATTTCCTTCGAAAATGAAAGCGGAGATATCACCACCGTGGAAAAAGAGATGTATCTGACTGTAAATGAAGCCATGCCAGATGACTTCATGGAAGGAGATATGGGCTTTGATGATGGCGGTATGGGCATGGAAGAAGAACAGCCGAAAAAAGCTCCTATTATCCCGATTATCATTGGTGTGGTAGTTGTAGTGGCAGCAGTTGTGGGCTTTATCTTTTGGAAAAAGAAAAAAGGCAACAAGAAAAAAGCTGCAGTAGATGATTTAGCAGATTTAGAAGACTTATTCACCGACGACGATAAGGAGCAGAAGTAAATGAAATTCATCGATATGCTCCATATGAGCATAACCAATCTATGGAAAAGAAAAGTGCGAACGATTCTGACTGTACTTGGTGTGGTAATCGGTGTGGCAGCCATCGTAGTAATGGTATCCTTGGGACTTGGCCTGAATAAATCTGTCATGGAAGAAATGAAGAGCTATGCCAGCTTAACAGCTATTCAGGTACGTGCTCCTTATGACAATGATTCCAAGAAGGAATCGGATAAGAAATACCTATCTGATAATCTTGTGAAAGAACTGTCGGAATTGCCGAACGTGAAATACGCGGCGCCCATTCTTGAGACAAATATTATCGCCAAGAAGGGAAACTATTCCGGTTATTTACAGCTTCAAGGTGTGACACCTGAGTATTTGCTGGACCAGAACATCGAAATCAAAGAAGGACATTTTCCTGAGCAAAACAGTTCCAAGTTGCAATTATTCTTTGGTAATCAGGTTCTGATGAACTTCTATGATAAGAAGGGCCAAGGTTACTGGGACACCGGAGAGCTTCCGGATGTGGATCTGATGAACGATAGAATCATGTACGTGGTGGATACAGACTCTTACTATGGATCAGAGGGAAGCACCATTACGTTTGGCCAAGATGGTGAAAATAACGCCCCACCCAAGCAGCCTAAGAAATACTTTTTTGAAACTGCCGGTGTCATGGCAGGAGATGAGAATACTTGGTCCAGCAACAGTTACTATACCTTCTGCGATATTGATGAGTTAAAGAAGGTATTGAAGAAGGAGTTTAAGGACGGAGTAATCCCGGGACAGCCCACCAGAAAAGGTGGAAAAGCGTATAAAGAAATCTTCTATAGCACCATCGTAGTACAGGCAGAAGATATGAAATATGTAGAGGGCCTAACCCAGATGATCAAAGAAATGGGTTATGAAGCCTATAATGACGCCGAATGGATTCAGCAGCAGCAGAACGAGATGAACATGATTGAAGGCGTACTTGGTGGCATCGGTGCTGTATCTCTTTTGGTAGCGGCAATCGGTATCGCCAACACTATGATGATGTCCATCTACGAGCGTACTAAGGAAATCGGTGTTATGAAAGTGCTTGGATGCGATATGCGTAACATCCAGATGATGTTCCTTTTCGAAGCCGGCTTCATCGGCCTCATCGGTGGCTTCATCGGACTGATTATCAGTTTTACGCTATCCTTTGTAATCAATAAGATAGCCAGCGCTACAGGAGCCTTGGGAATTGAGGGTAACCTATCCTACATCCCACCTTGGCTAGCCTTATTCGCTCTGGTATTTGCACTATTTGTCGGCATGCTATCCGGTTTCTTCCCGTCCAGAAGAGCCATGAAGCTTAGCCCACTGGCAGCAATTCGAAATGATTAAAAATGAAAACCACGCAGCTGTGCTGCGTGGTTTTATTTATAGTGATACCTAAAATCTAGAGATTATTCTTGTCTACTTCTGCAAGCTTGGCTTGCAATTCGCTGATAAGTTTGTCCTTTTCGGCTATAATTTCATCTCTTTGCTTGATTTCCTTCTGGTAGTGATTATGTACACCTGCTTGAGTTCTATAGAAATCCTCACGAGCCTCACACTGCATACGGATTTCTTCCTCTTGCGTAAGCTTATAGACGGTATGGCATGCTTCATTGATAATCGGTTTCTTTTCCGCTAGCATTTTCGCTTCCTCCCAGGTTTTAGCTTTAAAGAGTTTGGCCCAATAATCCAGTTTGAAGGATTTATCTTCATCTGTTGCTAACTCTATCTGAGTTAAGTCTAACACGTTTATTTGCAACTTGTCACTATATAGCAAATGATGCAAGAAAAATAGTTGACAGAAATGAAAAAAGGGTATAAGTTAAACATAGGTAGTGCAAACGTTTGCACTACCTACTATTTGAAACGGAATGCAAACGTTTGCATAAAGATAGGGAGAGCTCATGAAAGCGACAATTAAGGACATTGCAAAACTAGTGGGAGTCAGTCCATCTACAGTGTCGAGAGTGATCAATGGAACTGCCAGTATCTCAGATGAGACAAAAGAAAAAATCAATAAGGCCATGAAGGAATTGGATTACCATCCCAATAGCTTTGCCAGAAGCCTGGTGAATGGAAATACGTTCACCATCGGTCTTGTCATAGATGCAGGAAATAAGGATGCATTCTCTAATGCTTTCTTCATCCAGAGTGTAACTGCCATCGAGATGGTGGCTCAAAGCAAGGGCTACAATGTGCTGATTACCAATGATGCGGTGGCCGAAGAAGGAAACACCATCAAGAGCCTGATTCAGGAGAGAAAGGTAGATGGTATTATTCTTCCGGTACAGTGTATGAAAGATGAATTAGTAGAGACGCTCCATGAAAACCAGATGCCCTTTGTGGTCATGGGTGAGACGGAAGAGGAAAATAATGAAATCAGCTGGGTGGATGTGGATAATAGGCAGGGTGCAGAGCTGGCGCTGGAGCACTTATTTGCAGAAGGCTATCAGCATCCCATGCTGCTTGTAGAGAATCGGAAGACTGTTTTTGAAGAAAAGCGTATGAAAGGCTTCACGGAAGGCTGTGGCAGACGCGGAATCAAAGATGCGAAGATTCATACCTATCAAGAAGCAAAGCTCAGAGAAATCATCAAGGAAATGAAGAGCGGAGAGAGAAATACGGATAGCTTTATCTGTACCAACAATGTAGTGGCCTTTCGCACACTTCGCGAATTGCAGCTACATGGCATCGATGTGCCGGGACAAGTTGGGGTTATCACTTTTGATAATTATCCACTGGCAGAGTATATGACGCCGGCCCTATCTGCAATCGATATCGATACCTACCAATTAGGAGAAATGGCAGCAAATATGTTGTTTCAAATGATAAAGACAAAGGAGGGAAAAGTAGAGAGTCAGAGAATAGAGACAAGAATTATCGAAAGAGAATCTACAAGAAAAAAATAGAAGGGAGATCAAGTGAACAAAGAGGCAGTAAAACATCTAAACACGGAAGAATTTGTTTACGCCAAAGCTCGTGATGAACTAGTTCTCAGACTTCGAAGTGCAAAGCGTGATTTAAGGTCTTGTAAGGTCGTTTTTTTTAGCAGAACAAGTCCGGAGAAGCTTCGCTATCAGTCTATGCAACTGATGCAAACAGACCAGGAGACGGACTACTTTGAAGCCATATTACATGTAGAACCTGTGGCACGTTACCAGAAGTACTATTTCGAACTAGAAGACAATGCAGGGAACAGATACTATCTGAGTCCTATCGGAATCAGTGAAACGAAACCGGAGATAGATTTTTTTGAACATTTATATACGAACCCGGACGATGTTATTTCTTACCCAGATTGGGCCAAGGGAGCTATCTATTATCAAATCTTTCCGGAACGTTTTTGCGATGGCGATGAAACAAACAATCCAAAAGATACAGAGCCTTGGGGGAGTACACCTACTAGAGAAAACTATATGGGTGGCGACCTAAAAGGCATATATCAAAAGATTCCATACTTAAAGAAATTAGGAATTGAAGTTATCTATTTAAATCCTGTTTTTAAAGGGGATTTTAATCACAAATATGCCACGACGGATTATTTTCATATTGACCCGATATTTGGCACCAATGATGACTTCGCTAGATTAGTAGACGAACTTCATAAAGCGGGAATTCGAATTCTATTGGATGGCGTGTTCAATCACGTGGGAGTGCATTTTGATAGGTTTCAAGATGTAGTAAAGCGAGGAAAGGAATCCCCTTACTTTAACTGGTTTTTGACCACAAAGACAGAAGACATTCAAATCAGTCATCACGACTATGAGTGTGTAGGCGCATACAAATATATGCCGAAATTGAACACGTCCAATCCGGATGTTAGGTGCTTTATTTTAGAGGTAATGGAGTATTGGATTGAAAAGTACCATATCGATGGTTGGAGACTGGACGTAGCGGATGAAGTGGATATGTCTGTCTGGCAGATGGCGCATATGGCGCTAAAACCAAAATATCCAAACATCCTTCTGCTAGGTGAAACTTGGGGATACGGAGGAAAATTGGTTGAGGATAAGAAACTGGACTCCGTGATGAATTATATGTTCCGAGATGCTGTGAGAGATTACTTTGGATTAGAGAAATGCTCCGGCGAGGAATTCTGTAATCGTATCGGCACCATGCTGGGCTTATACAAGAAAGAAACGGCAGATGTGCTGTATAACCTAATTGACAGTCATGATACAGAACGATTCTTACATTACACCGGAGGAAATCTGAATCTGCTGAAACTCGCAGCGGCATTCCAGATGGTTTGTGCGGGAGCCCCTGCAATCTACTATGGAGATGAAGTGGGGGTGGATGGAGATAATGATCCAGACTGTAGAAAGTGCATGCCGTGGGGAGAAAACCAGAATGCAGAGTTACAAGAACAGTATCGGCAGTTGATACAGATACGTAAGGAGCATCCCTGCACTAGAACCGGAAGGTGCAAAGTATTTATGGTGGATAGAGAAAATGAGGTTATGGCAGTAGAACGAGAGGATGAGAATGAAAAACTAATCTGTCTTTTCCATAAAAAATCGGGAAGTGTATTGGTAACAGTAGAAGAAGGCGAAGTAGAGATGGCGCCGTATTCTATTCATGTTATATGTAAAAATAGGAGGGATTTACAATGAAAGAAAGAAAAAAAGTGCTGGCAATTTTACTTGCATCCGTTACATGCGTGGCAGCTATGGCAGGATGTGCAAAATCACCAGCAGAACCTGTATCTGACAATAAAAGTCAGGAAACAGCACAAACAAGTGAAACCGGAAGTGATGCTTCCGGAGAAGAAGTTACCATTAACTTCTGGCACCATTATAGCGCACAATCAGCAGAGAATGAAACCCTTACAAGCGTTTTAATTCCAAAATTTGAAGAAGAAAATCCTGGAATTAAAGTAAATGCCGTAAGCCATGAGTGGGCTGACTTACATGATAAGCTTCTGATTAGCGCAGAGTCTAATACATTGCCTGATGTAGCGAGATTAGATAGCGCATGGATTCCTGAATTTGAAAAGATGGGGATTCTGGTTCCTTTAAATCAGGAGATGAGGGATTATACTGAGGTGGCAGGTGGACTTTTGGATAGTGCTATGTCTACTGCAGAAATCGCAGGAAATCAGTATGGGCTTGCTTTAAATACGAACACCAAGATTCTTTTCTACAACGTAGAAGCATTCAAGGCAGCAGGATTAGAAGCTCCAAAAACCATGGATGAATCCGTGGAAGACTGCAAAAAACTTGCAGGTACTAACGAAAACGGACAGCAGGTATGGGGCTATGATGAGCCTGGTCTTTCCGGATGGAACCTTTGCCCATTCATTTGGAGTATGGGTGGTAGCCTGACAAACGAGGATCAGACCAAAGCAACCGGCTATTTGAATAGCCCGGAAACAGTGGCTGCTATCGATATGTTTGCTTCTCTCTATAAAGAGAATGCCATCACCGGTTGGAATAGTGGCGATATTCCTATGACCGACGGTTTTGGTACCGGCAGATATGCCATGCTTTTAGAAGGCCCTTGGAAAGTAGCAGAAATGGCTGGCGCTTATCCTGATTTCGCCTATGAGACAGCACCGGTACCGGCAGGTAAAGGTGGTTCTATCTCTGTACTTGGTGGTGAAGATATTTCCATGTTTAACTCTGCTAATAAAGATGCGGCTTGGAAATTCATGAAGTTTATGACCAGCGAATATGCACAGGAAGAAATGGCAAAATGCGGTCAGATTCCTTGCAACAAAGAAGCACTTGAATCTGATACGGTAAAGCAGGCTGATTTTGCACCTTATATTGAGCAGTTGCAGACAGCCAAATCCAGACCTACTGTAGCTTGCTGGTCTGAATTCGACAGTGAACTTGCGGCAGCAGTAACAGAAGTTGTAAATGGAGATAAGACTGCACAGGAAGCAATGGATGAATTGGCAGCTAAGGTTGATGGACTGCTTGCAGAGTAGAAACGTGGTGATGATACATGAGACTCAATGGCAAAAGTAAGGCACAGATTTTAGGACTACTATTTCCCGGTATATTCATCTTTGGAATGTTTACGGTATATCCGATTGTAAGACTCTTTTGGATGAGCTTCTTTAAGTGGGATTTTGGCTCCTTTTTAGATCAGGAGTTTATTGGTTTCAGAAACTATGCCGATGTACTTTCGGATGAGAATTTCCGAATCGCATTTACCAATACAATTGTATATACTCTTGTGACTGTACCGGCACAGATGTTTCTGGGATTGATGGTGGCACTTTTGATTCACTCCGTATCACATTTTAAGATAGGATTCCGTGTGGCTTACTATTTGCCGGTTATCACATCTTGGGTTATAGCTTCTCTTGTATTTAAATATGTCTTTAATACAGAAGGACTGCTGAATTATTTTCTAACCAATGTGATCCATTTGACAAGCCACAATATACGATGGCTGGATTCTGGATGGGGCGGTATGACAGTGGCTATGCTACTAGGTATCTGGAAAGGTATCGGATGGAACATGGTAGTATTCTTAGCTGCTTTGCAGACCGTTCCACTGGAATTATAT
>JAEEGF012318674.1_pt1 | contig 13226 bp, 10 predicted proteins | sample 9134171 | NCBI WGS metagenome assembly JAEEGF01 (sample SAMN16246542, study PRJNA631951) | gut metagenome | biome: gut microbiome; feature: rumen; material: AP-attached | host: Bos | place: Iran: Karaj | collected 2018-10
CTACCCATTGTCATAAACGTATAGCTTTCAGGGCTAAAGCCCATACGCTATACTTTTTATGACAAATGTGCAGGCAATTAGCACAATCTAATTTGGACTTAAAAATTAGTTTTCGGACAACCACTCAAGGGGAAGCTTTAGGGCAACTTATCACATAACACACAACAAAAAAAGCCAGCTGAGCTGGCTTTTTACATAGTTTTACTTTAATAAGACCCCTTTCGTCTTTGGCTACGCCAAAGCCACTTCCCCCAAATCTATTGATTGGGGGCAGTTCTTGTTAATGCACAAAGAAGCGCCCCCAACGCTAAGCGTTTGGGGGAGCTGTCTGCATGGCAGACTGAGGGGGTCTTTTCTCTACACTCTGTGCTCTAAGCTCTTTTCCCTCCTCTTTAATCCCTATACTCTATACCCTTAAAAAATGAAATACATATACATTCTACTAATCTCAATCTCTTGTCTGGCTCTCACAGGCTGCGGTGGCGGTGGCGGAGGCGACAACGGTATCACCCTTACTCCACAGCAGCAGGAATTTGCTGATGTAGTTTATGCTTTTGCTACTGCAGTAAACGATAAAGACAAAGAAAGAGCTAAAAGTTTTATAATGGGTGATGTTATTTACAACAAAACTTATGGCTATGAAGATTTTAGAATCAGATTAGAAAATTTTATTGATAACGCCGAAAATATCAACTTTCAAATTAATGACATCGGGGTTTCCATAAAAACATTAGATACAAGTGATGAATTAGCTGAAGTTCGCGCAAATGTAACAATTAGTTACAATACAAATGCTGTGATTAATGAAATTCTTGAGATAAACATTGAAAAATCAGGTACAGGCCAACATAATAAAGGCTTTACAATGTTTAGGAAATATTCTGATGAAATTTCCGCTTTTCCACCAGTCTTAGAATAAAAAATTAGGAGAGTGACCAATGAAAACTTCTGCAAAAGTTACTGTTCAAGATGGAGTTTTTAAAGTAAATTTTGATGTGTTTGAAGCCGTATGGGGCTATCTGCTTTATGATAACATAAGTCTTTTAGCGGATTCCAAAAGCAATAACCTTAAACTATATTCTTTTTTGAGCGGTAAAGAACAGACTTCTGCAGATATTTCCAAGGATAATATAGAAGAGCTCTCTAAAAGTCAGATTATAGAAATTAATTATGCTTTGGGAGACAATCAAACAGCAGTATTTAAAAAAGAAACTATAGATGTTACTGGAAAGTTTGTTGAAGCTATTGAATCTCAGTTCAAAGGCAGAAATGCTACGGCAATAGAATGTTATAAAGCTGTTTTAGAAGCTAATCCAAATATTTATAGGGCTTTTGGTTTGTTGGGCCGCTGCTATAGAACAGAAGGCAAAATGGATGAAGCCTACGAATGTTATAAAAAAGCAATTGAACTTGCACCGACTTCGCCAGAAGCTTATTGTAATTTAGGTGTGTTTTTCCAGAAAGATGGCGATGAAGAAAAGGCTCAGGCAGCATTTTGCAAGGCAATTGATTTAGACAATTTTTACTGCAATGCTTTGGTAAAGCGTGCTACATGGTTATTAAACAATAATCCTGATGATTATGAACTGAAAGTTTATAATCTTAGATTGTCTGCTGTTCACCAAGATGTTACTTCTGCTCAGACTTATCTGAAAAAATATTATGAAGGAATGGGGCTTGATAGAGCTTCTTATTCAGATAAAGAAACTGCTTTGTTTGATGATTTTGCTGATTATAAGCTTCAGAAGAAGTTAAAGACAATAGAAAGCTGTATTAATAATGGTGCTTATGCCGCTGCTTTGAATAATATGAAAGAAGTTCTTGAATCAACAAAAGAAACTTCAGCAGAAAAGAAAGTTGCCGGTTGGTGCCATAGCAGAGCCGCTAGAGCTTCTAAGCGCTTAGGCGATACGCTTAATTTTGATACTTGGAAAGCTCTTAATGAATTGGTTGAAAACACTCCTTCTGAAGAAGATTTGAAGCAGCAGGCTGACGAAGTGGCTAGAAAAGAATCTTTAGAAGCTGCTATGAAAATAGATAGAAAGGCTGCAGAAGCAGCAAGTCAGGCTGCTATAGCAGAAATGGAAAATAAAGTATCTGAAGATGGCGATTATTCTCAGCCCATAGCTGGACCTATTGAAAAAGAAGCTACTGAAGAAGAAAAAGATGAAGCATTGGAAGAACAGGCTCTTTTAGGAGGAGATGATGATATGACACCTCCGCCTCCTGTATCTGAAGAAGCAATGCTGACTGGTATGGACGATATTCCAGCTCCAAGGCCGGTAAGCGTTAATAAACCGATTGTTTCTGAACCTGCACCAATACAAGAATTGGCTTCAGATACCGATGATTTGTTAACGGGTGGTATAGATGACATTCCTGCTCCTAAGCCAATTTCGGAAGATACAATGTTGACTGGCATTGATGACATTCCTGCTCCAAAACCAGTAATGATGAATGAACCTGTTCCTCCGAAACCTGCTCCAATTCCAGAACCAGTTTCAGAACCAGCAGCAGATACAGATGATTTGTTAATGGGTGGCATTGATGACATTCCCGCTCCTAAGCCAATTTCAGAAGATGCATTGTTGACTGGCATGGATGATATTCCTGCTCCAAAACCAGTAACGATGAATGAACCTGTTCCTCCGAAACCTGCTCCAGTTCCTGAACCAGCAGTAGATACAGATGATTTGCTTATGGGTGTTGATGATGTTCCAGCTCCTAAGCCAATTTCAGAAGATGCAATGCTGACTGGCATGGATGACATTCCTGCCCCAAAACCTGTTGTAGTAAATAGTAAATCCTCTCCAAACCCAATAAATAAAGTTGAAGAAGAACCTTCCTTAAAACCAAAAACCACTGCTGAACTTATGGCTGAAGCAAAACCCGTTTTGGAATCTGCTTCTGAACCGACATTAAAACCAATGTCAACAGCAGAATTGATGGCTGAATCCAAAGAAATGAAAATATCCTCTGATGAACCGGAAACAGTCTTAAAACCTATGTCTACTGCTGAACTTATGGCTAAGGCAAAAGAAATAGATGTTTCTTCTTCTGAATCTGATACTTTATTAAAACCAATGTCTACTGCTGAATTGATGGAAGAAGCTAAGAATGTTTCTCTACCTCCCAAACCTGTATTGGCTAATAAATCAGATTCTTCAAAACCTGCAGATGAAGCAAATAAAAATGCTGATCAAAATAAAGTTGGTTTAAGTGATAATTATAAGTCTCCTGTTAAGGGGGTTAAACCTGTAACTATACAAGAATTCTTTATGCTTGTTCTTTTCGAAATTATGAGAGACGGTGATATTGAAGATTCAGAAAAGAAATTTTTAAATAATTTGAAATCTTTCCTTAAGATATCTGATTCTGATTACGGTAAAATGTTTAATCATGTTGCTAAACAAGTAGCAGTTAACGGAAAATTAGATAAAGGCGCTGAAGGTAAGTTTAATCCGAAGAGAGTATTTAGAAATTTGTGCAAAGCAGCTTTAAGAGATGGAGTTTTAGAAGATTCTGAAAAGAAAATTCTTATTGCAGCAAGCAAAATATTTAAAATCTCTGAAAAAGAGTTTAAAGCTATGTTGTTAGAGGCTAAAAAATGAAAAGATTGATAAAGAGTCTTTCGATAGTTCTTTTTATATTGACTGCTGCTTTATTTAATTCTTCTGTTAAAGCAGAAACAATGCAGGTTCCTCAGTGGTATAATCTCAAAGCAACTTTGGAAGAACCCCCTGTTGTAGGTAAGTCTGTGGGGTTAAATGTTGAATTACAGTCCATTATAGGGGATTTGAATAATATCAGTGTCAAACTTATTCTTCCTGACGGTTGGACTGTAGATAAAAAGCAAAAAAATGTAAAAAAGATAGAAGCAGGCAAAACAGAACAGATTAAGTTTACCGTTTTACCTAAAAATGAACTATCTCAAGGTTCTATTGTTGTAGAAGCTGTTTTTGATATTCCCAAAACAAGTATAAATAATGCCATTGATAAAATGACAACGGATAAAAATACTGCTGAAGGACTTAAGGCGACTGTAAAGGCTTGGCCAAATCCGGCAAAACGATATACAGATACTTCTTTTGCAATATTCCCAGAAGAATCTTTTTATCCGCTGTCTGGTGATATGTGGGTCAGTTATGCTGATGAACTTTCTCCTGAGAAGTCTTTTAAAGGACCTGTTTACTATATTGATTCATTGATCAGTTTACATCAGGCTCAGACAGATGTTGAGATGTTTAATAAATTAAATGTTCTTCTGAAGACAGATATGACCTTAGCAGTTAATTTAACTGAATCTGGCATAGATTTAAATAAGAAGCGCTTTGATTATTTAAACGGGCTTTATGTTCTCGCTGTAGATGCATGGAAAAATCAGGATTTTCAGACTGCTTTAGACTTTCTTGAATTATTGGAAAAAGAGTCTGTAGAACTTAAAAAATCTTATGCTGATTATTTAAAGATTGCGACTGGAAATATGAGGGCCTTGGTCTTTTGGAAGCAAGGTCAGCGACGTCTTGCTGAAGAAGCTTTTAAAAATACATTTGCTCTAAACCGCAAACATAAGCTTCAAAGATATATTTTGAGGAATCTTGGTCTTTTGATGTATTCCTCTAAAGATAAAGAAACTGCTAAGCAGATGTATTCATTGGCAAAGAATATAAAATCAGGTTACACTCTATTAGATAAAGAATTAGAATTGTTAAATAAATAAAAATCAAATATGTACGGTTTTTAATTATTTATGAGTGATTTAATCGCCCAATTAAAATCTAATGATCCATCTGTTGTCTGTGCTGCAGTTGATGCTTTAGAAACGGTAGATCCAGAAGGATTAAAAGCCAATATAGTTTCATTACTTCTTAACAGCAATGTCTGGGTTCGTTCCAGAGCAGCCAGATCAATGTGCCGGTGGGATAGAACCGAAGCTATAAGATATCTGGCAGCAATGCTTTTTTCGAAGAATAAAACAGAACGGGATGCCGCATTAAATCATTCATTTTTTTTCCCGTTTAACCAGATTGAAGCTATATTAATAAAGTATTTAACAGTAGAAAATGAACCTGATTTAATACAAAAAGCAGGCTTGGTTTTTATGGCTAATCCTGATAAAGTTACTGCATCTCATTTGTATGAAGCTCAGCAGGCTACAAGAGGTTTGCGTTCAGATCTTATTAATGGAATATTAATGGGGGTACTGGACTCACTTTATAGAGCAAAACTAGAAGTTGATGCTCCAATTAAGCAGTTTAAAAAAATTAAGCTTGATTATGATAATAAGCGTATAAAAATATATATAAGTCATTTTTCGGCTTTGCTTTCTTCAGAAGAACCAGAAATAAGAATGAAAGCTGCTATAAAACTTTGCGAATTGATAAGACAGAAAATAGCAGACGTAAGCAATCTTATAAAAGATTTCTTAAAAAAAGAAAAAAATGAGGAAGTAACAAAAAAAGTAAAAGAATATTTAAATACTTTTTCTATTGAAATCTCATTAGAATACGAAAAAATACAAACAGATACACCAGAACAGAGAAAAGTTCTTTATTCATCGATTACAAACGACAATTATTCTAAAATAATTCCACCCCTTCTTTCTGATATAAAAAAATACGACTCTTCAGAACAGCTGGTTATTCTTAAGCTTATAGAAGATTATGGAAGTAAACTAGACTCAGAATATGTTGTTAAATGCTTGGATTCTAAAGATAGTTCTGTTTTACAGGCTGCGATTGAAACTCTTAGTAAAATTGATTTGGAAATTTTGCAGCCATATTTGCCTGAATTTATTAAGAGTGAATCAGATTCTGTAAAAGTATCCGCAATAAATGCTTATGCTTTATCAGGTAAGACTCAGGCTTTGTGTATCTTAGACAGAATGATGAATTCTGTCAAAGTGTCTCAAAGAAAAAATGCTCTATTTTGTCTGGAAAATTTAGATTTTGCTTCAGCTAGTGATATTTATCTATCTGCTTTAAAACGTGAAAAAAATGAAGAAATACGAGCTGAATTGATGTCTGTTTTGTATGATAATGCAAATGAAGAAGTATTTTGTGAAGTATATTTTCAGTTTAATGCGAAGAGAAATGAGGATACAGACTTAAAACCTTTTCTTGAAAGAATTTCAAAAAAACTAGCTTCAGAGAATCCAAATAAAAAATCTGATGATTATTGGAATTTGGCAGAAGCTCGATTGCTTGAAGAAAAATGTATGGTTAAGCAGCGAGAATTATATCGCTTAGAAAGAGTTCAGTGCTTAAGAGAAGATAATTCAGAAGAAAAAACTGAACTGATAAAATTTGCTATAACTTGCCATAGTATAGGTTTTATTCTTACTTTGCTGATATGGTTTGGGTTTATGGCTCCTAGTGCATGGTTTATTTCTGATAATAATTCTAAGAAACAACACAAAGTTTCATTAAATCAAGAATTTGGTTTTACTGATGATTATTCAAAAGAAAAATTTAAAACAGAGTACTTAAATGTTAGAGGTAAAATAGAAGATGTAAATGTTCAGAATAGGCAAGCTATGCTGTTAGATTATTCTGGAAGAAAATATCTGCTGATTTTCCACGAAGGGCAGGCAATTCCTCAACCAGGCTTGGATTTTTGTGCACAGGTATATTTGGAAGATTATGTGGATTCTGTTTATACTGCTGAGGTAATAAACATTTTTTAATTTAATTGTTTGTTGTATTGTGGAGATTCTATCTAAATAATCAAAACTAAAAATCACATTAATCAATGTACATATTAAGGTTTGACATTGATTGTTATTATAGGTATAATCACGACTATGGCAAAAATTGTAATTAACAAAGAAATAATTGGTAGTATCTGTGTTTTGCGCCCTGTCGGCTATGTTGATGAAAAGGGTGGTGCGGCTTTATTCGATTCCGTTGAAAAGGCGTTAGAAGAAGGCTCTAAGAAGATATTGCTGAATTTTACTGATTCTCCCGTAATAAACTCACAGGGTATAGCTCAACTAATTGAAATGGCTGAGATAATTGTAGACGAAAAAGGTGGAGATTTAGCTTTTTGTGGTTTAAGTGAATTATCACACAGCGTATTTAAGATGGTTGGCTTGCTTCAGATGGGTGATGCATACGAAGATGAAAAAGAAGCTTTAAACTATCTAGCTAGTTAGTCGATAAATCATTATAATAGTACATAAGGTATAAAAGACAAGGAGGTCTATATGCTAACAGGTGTAGGTGGTAATAATTTACATACCAATCTTTTACACGCTGATAGCGCAATAAGTAAGTCTGTCGGACGAATATCAAGCGGTAAACGGATTAGCCGCGCAAGTGAAGATCCGGCGGGCAGCGCAATGCTATCGGCATTCGATTCCCAGAGTCGAGCTTTGGCACAGCTGATGTCAAATCAACAAAGTCAGGCATCAGTTTTACAAACTGCGTCAAGTTCACTCACAACTACTTCCAACATTTTGCAGGGTATAAATAGTCTTGCTTTGCAAGCATCTAACGGAACCCTAACAGAATCAGACCGCGCTATGATTCAGCAACAGATTAATCAGCTTTCGTCTCAGATTAATATGAGTGCTAATCAAACTCAGTATAACGGTCAGAATCTATTAGACGGTTCTTTTTCTACTACTCTTCAAAATGGGGAAAAATTTGCAATTGATTCTATGACAGCCAATGCTCTTGGGCTTAATAATCTTTCAGTTGCAACGCCAGGCGAAGCTATGTCTGCATCAGATTTGGCTAAATCTGCATTAAGCAAGGTTGTTTCTACTCAAAGCAGTTTAGGAGCTGCTTTAAATGGAATCAATTCTAATATTGCAAATTTAGGTAACCAATACATGAATGCTGTGTCTGCCCAATCTCAAATTGGCGATGTTGATATGGCAAATGAGATAATGAATCTCACATTATCTAAAATGTAGTCTCAGGCTTCTTTAAAAGTTTATAAAATGAACGAAGATACTCGTTCAAATGTATTAAACTTACTTAAAGAATGATTTTGAAGTTAAGCAACCATAATCGTGGTTTTACGATTATGGTTGCTCTTATTATAGGTACCGTTCTTTTATTGCTTTCAGTAGTACTTTATACTTTTGTCAGCAGGCAATACACTGGAATGCATATAATAGTAAACGGAGAAATAGCACATTTTTTAGCTGAAACAGGTATAAATACCACAATTGGTTCAATAAGAGAAAGTATTGGCAATAATTTTAGTGCTGGTACAAGAACTATAGAAAAACTAAAAGGAATCTTTTTAAACAGCAAATCTATTAATAACATTTGTATAAATGATATTTTAGATGATAGTTGGAATAATGATTTAAAAAAGTTTTCTGCAGAGATAGACAAAACAGCTTCAATAGAAGTGAATGTTTATTTGAGAGATTTTAAGCCTATTGAAAGAAACCAAAGCATTTGGTGTGACCCCAAAGCAGTAGACGGATGGCTTGTTATAGAATCTGTTGGAAAATATAAAGGGGCGACTCGTAAAATAATGATAAAGCGCGGTATTAGCGTTTTTAATATGGTTCCAGGGGTTATGAGCAAATTTACCCTTTATCTTAATAATAGCACCAGTGATTATAACATTATTCGAAATGACTATAAGGGAATGATTACTGATGGCCCTCAGCCAATAATTGTTTACAACCATGCAACTCCGGAATATCCTGTAGAACCTGGCAATATAGCAGATATAGAGAAAGAAGAAAAAGACCCTGAAGTTTGGAAAAAACGCGGATGGATATGGCTTAAAGGGGCTAAAACCAGATTGAATCTTTGTTCTGGGGCAGGGGATTTAGGTGAAATTTATCATTTTTACGATGTTAGTAATCCAAATGTTTTTTCACCGGTACGCTTGAATACACCTGTTAACTCTTTGCCTGAAACATTCTTTAATACTTTGACTATTCCATGGGATAAAAGCAGCGAATCAATAAAGAATGCTCATTATCGTTTTTGGCATAGTTTTATTCTGGATTGTTTTCACGATAGAAGCAAAAGAATGCAGATTGAAGCAATGTATGAAGGAAATATTCTTTCTAATAGAGAAAGGCTGACTTACGGGGCAAAATCTTCTATTCTTCATCTCTTTGGCGATGCTAGAAAGGGTTATCAATCTAGAACCAGAGTAATAGGACCTGTGTATTCCGCTTTTGTCAGATTTGCGAATCTTGAAGTAAAACCAGAAGATCCAGAAGTTAAGGAAATATTTGAAAGTCAGAGTCCTTTGCCCATCTATTTACTTCGTTCTCTTCCTTATGATAATTATGGAAAAAATATAGATATTACAGAGTTTATGGGACGAAAAGTTGGCGGTCCAATGCTCAAAACCAGGATGCTTTTTAAAAACTATGATGAATACTCTAAATTAATGAGTTGTATTGTAGAAATGCCTTATGCAGAATCTTATAATTCTATGCAGGATGTTTATGACAAAAAAACAGATAGAGTTTTTCCAACCGCAAAAAAAATATTGGATTTTGATAAAGAGGGTGAAAGCAGTATTTCTAGAGATGGCAATATTTATTATAAAGGGAAACCTGCTATAGAAGATTCTATTAAACTTATCAGGCAGAGAGTTCAAGATGTTGTTTCCACACCAGTTGATTTTTGGAAAAAGTATCTTAATGAAAATGGTGAATTAGAACTTAATTCTGTCGTTTTAATAAATAATGAATCTAAAGAAGATTTTATAATCCCGCCTGTAGGTATGCCTCAGCCGCTTGTTGTAAGAGGAGGAGGGATTATTCTTTTAGAAAAGGGAAATATAAGTTTTAGAGGTATTTCTTTGGCTGATACTTCTGAAATTCTTAGTGTTGCGGCAGCATCAGACTGCAGAATCAGGTTTGAATCTACGATAACTAATATGGTTGACATTATTGCGCCAAATGCAGAAGTTGATTATGGCTCTAAGTTTGAGGTTTTTGGTTCTTTGTGTGCAAAGAATATTTATGCAGACCATCGTTTTCAAGGCGGGGTAATTAGATACAGAGAGGCTCAAGATCCGACCAAAAGCAGTTATGACAGATTCTATAAAATTCTTATTGCTCAAAAAGATTCTTATTGGAATGAATAAATAAAATGAAGTTAAAATACAGATTAATTGGAAAAAGAGCTTTGTCGTTGGTAGAAATAACTATTTCAATGGCTATACTTATACTGGTTATGCTGCCTTCTTTTCTGGCTTTTTCTTCCGGCAGTCAGGGAATACAGATGACTGAATCTGAGTTCAGAGCGCATAGTGCTGCACTTGAACTTATGGAACAGACCATTTCTTTACCTTTTAATATGATTAAAGCTGGTTTTTATGAAGAAAATGTTATAAAAAATGGATCTAATTTTGCTGACACAGATGCAAAATATCATTTAAGTTTCAGTTCTGATTATAAACTCAGTATGACAGTAGAAGATATAATAAAAAACAATAAGGTGTTTTTTAAAAAAGTAACTGTGAGTGTTAAATATCCGATAACAAAGAATTCTGATCAAAAAAAGGATTTCAGCATAAAGGTTATAATAAACAATGATAATATCTGATAGAAAAGCTTTTACTCTTGTTGAAATCCTTGTTGCGGCAGGTGTTTCTGCTGTGTTTTTGGGAATGGTTATCTCTTTGTTTATGGGGTTTTCAAAAAGTTTTTCTGCTGGCGAAGGTTCGGCAGTTTTAATGCAGGAATGTGCTCTTTTTACTGCTAGATTGAGAAATGATTTGAATAATAGCGTTATGCCAAAAGATGGAAATTATATGACTATTGATGAAAATCAGATAAAGTTCAATGTTTACGATAGCCAGGATGGAGCAGTTAAGCCGATTATTTATTCTGCTGTACTTCAATCAAACGGCTATTACAATATGACTAGACGTATTGAAAATGGTAAATCACATACGATAGTAAAAGGTAAAATTGCTTCTTTTAGCTGGAAATTAAACGAAGAGAGTATTTCTACTGGAGCTACACCAGTAAAAAGGCTTGGATTAGAAATAAATCTGAAAATGGGTTCTTCTGACTTAAAGAATAAATCATTTGACTTTAAAACAACTTTTTATCCTGTAAGAGCCAATAAGATGCGTTAGCCAAGGTAAAACAACAAAAACTAATTAGTATAAAAACAATAATATGATATAATCACAGTACTGTTTGGTATTAGGAAATGATTATGAAAAAGGGTTTTACTGTTGTAGAAGTTATTATTTCGACTTTAGTGCTATCTATATTGGTTACTGGTATTATGTTCTTGTTTCAACGCAGTAATTCCGCTTTCTCTATCACTCTTTGGAAACAGGAAAGAACCAAACAGGCTGAAATATTTTGGACACATTTCAGAAAATGCATAGAAGAAGCCAGTGATTATCTTGAAATTCCTGATGATCAGATGGGTAAACCTCATCCAGAAGTTAAGAAAAGAGAATCAAAGCCTATTTTAGTTCATTCTTCTCCAAATACTGCAGATAATGAAAAAATATTAGGCTGGAATGTATCGCATTTAGATTTTGATTTTTCTGGCACCGGTGCTCATAGTAGTAATTCTGAATATTTTTTCCTTGTGAAAGAAGGAAGAAAGATTAAGTTGGTTAACGGTGACAAGAAAACTATAGCAACATTAGATGATATTAAAGAAATAAATTTTGTGGCAAAACCCTTGGTAAAAGTAGAAGAAAGATCTTATACTTCTTTAAGCGATAATGACAGTGTTTCGCCTGATGACATGGTTGGGACTCTACTTGAGATTTCTTTAACTATGACGCCCCCAGAACATTCTATTGGTGATGGAAATAGAATTCCTCATAATCATAAATTCAAACTAAACGTAGCTTTTTCGAAAACAACGAATATTAATAACTAATGAACAGAGTATTATTTATAATTTTATTTGTTTTGATGTCTGATTGCCTTATGGCTCAGGATGAGGCAGGGGTTTCTGTTCCGAATATTGTTCTTGAAACTCCCTCTTCTCCATTAGCCTGGACCCTGGTTTGTATACTTGTTTTTATTATTCTGATTTTGATTTCAGTTATATTGGTTATGACCAAGAAGAAGTTGTCTATGGAAACTTCTTTGAATCCTGAAATAAAAAAAGAAGTCGAAGAAGTTTATGCTCGAAAAGTTAAACGTGAATATCTTGATAAACAGAAAGTATTAGACAACAAGCTTAATCAAGTCAGATTAAGATTCTCAATAGTTATGGGCAAAGTAAAAACTTTACTCGATACTTTGTCTCCAGATAAACTTTTTAATGCAATTTGTGACTTGATTCAAACGGATGTTGGGGCAAACAGATATATTATTTTTCTGTGCGATGATATAAAACACGAATTGTACCCGTTCCGATGGTATGGATATTCTGATGAAATAAAAAAAGCTTTGGTAATTCCGGATAATTTGCCTCACATTCTTTGTTATGCCTTAAAAAGGAAGCAGAATGTTTTTCGGGCTGATACGGAATATGACCCTGAATTGGTTAAAATAATAGATAATAAGCCTGATTTAAAAACACTTGTTGCTATTCCTTTGTTTTCAAAAGACAAGCTTTTCGGTGTTATTCATATTGAGTCTTTTGAAGATGGACATGTAAAAATAGATGATAATGAAGCTAAATTCCTTGTGGCTTTGCCTTCATTTATAGGCAGTGCAATTACTAATGCTGACGTTTTTATGGAAACAAGAGAAGAATTAGAATCTGCCAAACAGGTTAGTGAAAGAGAAATTGCGGAAAAGAGACGCTTGCACGATATTTTTTCTCGCTACACTTCGGCAGAACTGATTGAAGATTTATTAAAACACCCTGAAAAATTAGATTTGGGTGGCACTGTTAAAAATGCTTCAATTTTATTTTCTGATATTGCTGGTTTCACCCATTTCAGTTCCCAGCTTTCTCCAAAAGAAGTTGTTGTTGCTATGAATGATTATCTTTCAAGAATGACAGAAGTAGTTTTGAATTATCAGGGAGAGATAGATAAATTCATAGGTGATGCTGTTATGGCAAGATTTGGGGTTTTGAGCGATTTGCCTTATCCTTCTCAAAATGCTGTTCAAGCTGCATGCGCAATGCTTTTAGAATTGAAAAAACTGAAGGCAGAATGGGCTCAGCGAGGTATGGAATGTTTCAATATAAGAATAGGAATAGCTACAGGTCCTGTATTGGCAGGCAATATTGGTTCTAAACGCCGTCAGGAATTTACTGTTATGGGAACCACCGTTAATCTTGCTTCTCGTCTTGAAGCTT
>JAEEGF011957616.1_pt1 | contig 13224 bp, 9 predicted proteins | sample 9134171 | NCBI WGS metagenome assembly JAEEGF01 (sample SAMN16246542, study PRJNA631951) | gut metagenome | biome: gut microbiome; feature: rumen; material: AP-attached | host: Bos | place: Iran: Karaj | collected 2018-10
GGCTTGCCCCTGCTTTTGAATCGTTGAACGTTTGTCGTTTACCGTTTACCGTTTACCGTTGAATATTGCCATCCGGCTTAGTGTTTCGTTGAAACGGTGAGGTTTGTTGATCGTCAATTGTCAATCGTCAATTGTCAATATATATAATGAAAAAATACATAGTTGTGCCATTGTTGCTCTTGAGTTCCCTGCTCTATGCCTACTATCTGCATCAGAGTCAGGAACCCATGCTGATGTACCGAGAACAACAGCAGATATTCCTGTGGGATGCCGACTACATCAGTGGTTTGTTGCGTCAGACAGGAGGGCTTGCCACGCTGATATCCCAATTCCTGGTGCAATATTTCCTGACACCTTGGTATGGAGCTTTGATTACGGCAATTCTTGTGGGATTGACAGCCCTATTCTGTTGGCTAACCATCAGGAGAATCAACGACGGCATTTGCTGGGCACCACTTTCTTGGCTTCCTGCTTTCCTGCAAGGTGTCTATCTCTTGGAGATGGGTTACCATTATGATGGCATCGTTGCCCTGTTCATGAGCTCTATAGCGATATATGTCTATGCCCTTATAGCCGACGGAGCATCTTGGATGATGAGAACACTCGTGGGTTGTGTGCTGACTGTATTGCTTTATCTTTACTTAGGTAGCATCGCCGTGCTCTTTGCCATCTGTGCTTTGCTATACGACATCTTGAAACAACAACCACGTTATTACTATACAGCTATCTATCTCATACTCTGCCTGGCTTTATCCGCATGGGCAGTATCTGCTGGCAAAATTGTGGACTTCGACTATGCCCTGTGGGTGAAAGGCTATTGCGACTACTATGTGGAAACAGGTTTGTGGCTAAGTTTGGCTTGGCTATTGTTGCCGCTGACGATGCTGATTGCCTGGATGATGAAACGTTTCACCCTTAAACCCCTCATACAAATAAGTCTCTGCATGCTTCTATGGTTGGCATCCGGCTTCTTCATCTTTACACAAACGGAAAAACGCATTAACCAGGATTTCCGCACATTGGCTGAGTTGATGATTAGCATCAATCATGAGGATTGGCAAGGTATCATCGGAAACACTCATTTGAATATGAGTAATTATTTGCATCTGAATTGCCTCAACTTGGCTCTTTCACATGAAGGCCGACTGATGAGCGATCTCTTCAAATATCCTCAACGTGGGGTACTGAGTCTGCTGGGTTCCTATCAGGCACATAAGGATGTGAATGTGCTTTTCAGCCATATCTACTATCACATGGGTGTGGTGAGTGAGGCATTGTGCCTGTCATTTGGTACTATGATAGCTACTGATGATGGCAATCCGTCTATGTTGAAACTCTTGGTAAAGGAGCGTCTGATCTATGGTGATTACGATGTGGCGGAGAAGTATATCACTCGGTTGGAGAATACTAAATTCTATTGCGAATGGGCTACATCGATGCGACGATTCCTATATAACGATGAGGCTGTGTCAAATGACCCTGAGCTGGGCATGAAACGTCGCGATTTGCCTGAGGCTCAGTTGCGATTTGCCGTACTGGATGGGGTGATGAACGATTTACTGCATGTCATCGGAACGGGGTCGCATGATACTCCTGCTATGGAGTATGCATTTGCCATGCTGATGCTTGACAAGAATATGGCGGGTGTGAAAGCATTGGTAGAAAGGGTAACTGCCGAACAAGCGGATAAGGCTTTACCTCAACTGGTGCAGGAGGCGATTGTGACATACGCTGAGAATGATCCTTCTTATTGTACTGCGCATGGGGTATCGGAGGAGACCATGCAACGATTCCAGCAATTCCGTCAGTTGGCGTTGCAGGCAAGGCGTAATGGGCAGAATATGCAGAGTGCCTTGGCATCCTTTAGACATACGTTCTGGTATTATTATTTGCTTGGTTAAACGGATGATTATGAGAACTATTATATTGTTTTTGGGTTTCATTTTACTGACTTCTTGTGGTGGGGGTAATATCCAGATTACAAAGCAGTTGAATGAGCCAATTGAAATATTTCCTGATTACGATGGGGTGACAATTCCTGTGAATATGGCGCCTTTGAATCTATCTATTGTAGATGGTATTGGCGATTATGCTTTGGTTATCCAGGGTGGAGTAGGAGAGTTGACCGTCTATGGTAATGGTGGGGATTTCGATATTCCAGTGACCAAATGGCATGAGTTTTTGGGACAAAATAAGGGCGGTAATATATCTTTGACTATTGCCAAGAAAGAGGCTGAAGGTTGGTGTGCCTATCCAACTAAGACTATTCATGTGGAGGCAGAGCCTATTGAACCTTATCTGGCTTATCGCTTGATTCCACCCTACGAGCAGTGGAACCATATGGGGATTTACCAAAGGAATTTGGAAAGTTTTGAGGAATCTCCTATCTTCGAGAACAGACAAACTGATTATGGTTGTGTGAATTGTCATACATTCAACAACCGCAATCCCAAGATGATGATTTTCCATAGTCGTGCAAAGGCTGCGGGAACGGCTTTCATCAAAGAAGGAAAAGTGATGAAACTGAATACCAAGACGCCTGAAACGTTGGGTAATATGCAGTATCCTTTTTGGCATCCAGATGGCAAGCACATTGTGGCTTCTGTGAATGCTACTTGGCAGAATTATTATTACCATTCACAAGATAGGGTGGAGGTGTATGATACGGTGTCGGATGTGCTGGTATATGATATGGATAATCTGCGTGTGTTCACCAGCGAGCAGTTGGCTTCTGATAAGGCATACGAGACTTTCCCTACATTCTCGCCTGATGGCAAAAGTCTTTATTATTGTACGGCTGATGCGGTGGATAGTGTGGCACATCACATCGAGAAACTGAAGTATAGTCTGTGCAGGGTGGATTTCAACGCAGAAAAACAAGAGATTGGTACGCAGGTGGATACGTTGATTAATGCACATACAACAGGTATGAGTGTGTCTCATCCCCGTATATCGCCCAATGGAAAATGGATGGTGGTTTGCCTAACAAAATATGGCAATTTTCCCATTAATCACAAAGATGCTGATTTGTATATCATCAACCTCTCTTCTGGTGAGGTGAAGCCATTAGAAGGGGCAAATGGCGATAGAGCTGAAGGTTATCATACTTGGAGTGGTGGCTCGCATTGGATGGTGTTCAGTAGTCGCCGTTTGGATGGGTATTATTCTCGACCATATATTACATATATTGATGATGAGGGTAAAGCGACTAAACCTTTCTTGCTTCCGCAACGTCATCCTGCCAAGTTCTATAATGATCAAATGATGAGTTACAACCTGCCTGAGTTGATAGCCGGGAAGGTGGAAATAAACCAGCATGAAGTTGCATCAACTATGAAGAATCCACAAACGTTTGATTTTAAATGATCAAGGCTGCACTTTTGCAGCCTTGGTCATTCTTTCTTCATTATTTCATCGACGCCTTCATCGCATTAATGATGGCTGAGGTAAAGCCATCGTGGTCGAGTTGGTTAATACCCTTAATTGTGAGTCCGCCAGGGGTACAAACCTTATCGATTTCAATGGATGGATGAGTGTTGTTTTGTAATATCAATTCAGCAGCTCCTTTGACTGATTGTGCTACCATCTTGGAAGCGTCTTTTGGATAGATGCCCAATTCGATACCTGCCTGCATGGCTGCTTGGATATATTTTAACACATATGCTATACCACAAGATGTTAGTGAGGTGCAAGCTGCCATCTTGCTTTCAGATACCATGATGGCTAATCCCATTTCGTTGAAAATATCAAGCATCAATTGTTCCTGCTCAGGTGTAGCATTGCTGGAGGCTAAGATGGTGGTGCTTTGTAATAAGCTAATGGCGGTGTTAGGAATGAGGCGGAACATGGTCATTCCCTCATGGCCAGTATAATCTTTTAACTGATTGAAACTCACTCCTGCGGCTACAGACACCAGCATCTGGTCTTTGCTTAATTGCAGTTCTGTCAAAACATCTTCCACCAACCAAGGCTTAACAGCCAAGATAACCATGTCGGCATTCTGTGCAGCTTCTTTGTTGTCGTTCGTGGTCTTCAACTCGGGGTAAGTCGCCTTTAAAGCATCTAATTTACCTTGTGATGGGTTAGCCACTGTAATCTCGCTTGCCGATACAATGGAACCTTGTGCCAGGCCTTTGGCAATGGCACCTCCCATATTTCCTGCTCCAATAATCGCTACTTTCATTTTATATTAAATTATAGAAATAATATTTTTATCTTTCTTCATCCCCATAATATATCGTCCTATTGGCAAACTGCTCAGCCAAGATTTCGTTGGCAGGTGAGAGTTGACCATGCAGATACTGATCCATCATGATGCCACCAATAGGAACGCCATAGGTAGCTCCGAAGCCACCATTCTCCACATATACTGCAATGGCAATCTGAGGGTCATTCATGGGTGCAAAGCCCATAAAGACCGAGTGGTCCTTGCCACGGTTTTGTGCCGTACCTGTCTTACCACATACCTCTACACCTGGCAATAAACTCGCCAATGCACGACAGGTAGCACCTGCATTACTTCCTATCACGGCATGGCGCATGCCATCTACCACTTCCTCATAATATTGACTGTCTATGGTTGTCACGCGAGGCACAATGTAGGTACTATCAAGCTGATTATCCTCAATTTCTTTCACGATATGTGGGGTAATGAATTTCCCTCGGTTCGCGATGGTGGCTCCAAGATTGGCTATTTGCAAGGGCGTGGCAAGAATTTCACCTTGTCCAATGGCGATGCTGATGACTGTTAAACCATTCCATGAACCTTTGTATGCCTTATCGTAGAACTGCGCATTGGGGATGAGTCCTCGTTGTTCTCCAGGTAGGTCGGTGCCTAACCTATAGCCAAAGCCTTGTGACACCATGTGATCCTTCCATACGGTGATGGCATTTTGAGAAGACCCATATTTCTCACTACCAAACATTCTGAACAAACCCCAGCAGAAGTAGGAATTGCATGAGGTGGCAATAGCGGGTATTAAAGTAAGCGGTGACGCATGCCCATGGCATCCCACATGAAGATTCCTGAAATTGAAGCCATGTCCACAAGGGAAAGCAGGTGATTCTTCTTGGATGATGTTTTCTTGCAGGAACGTTAAAGCTTGAGCTGTTTTAAAGGTTGAACCAGGAGGGTAGGTTCCCTGAATGGCTCTGTTAATGAGTGGCTTTCGGGTGTCCTGCATCAACAACTGATGGTTTCCACTGCGTTTGCGACCAATCAGTAGGCTAGGGTCGAAGGTAGGTGAAGACACCATGCAGAGAATCTCTCCTGTTTTAGGTTCTATAGCTACAATAGCACCAATCTTGCCTTGCATTAGTCGCTCACCCAGCATTTGAAGGTCTATATCTAAACCTAGCTTAAGGTTCTTACCAGGGATGGCAGGCCTGTCCATTGCTCCATCCAAATAATGTCCTTGGATGCGTCCATGGGCATCACGCAAGAGTACCTCTACACCTTTCTCTCCTCTTAGGTATTTTTCATAGGAGCGTTCAATACCTTGTTTCCCGACAAAATCACCTCTTATATAATAATTGTCGTTTTCTAATTCGCGAGCGGAAATTTCACCAATATCACCTAAAGCATGACCAGCGGCATTGTATGAGTATTGCCTTTCTGTTCGTCGTTGGATGTAGAAACCTGGAAATTTGAACAGTTTCTCTTGAAATACACCACATTCCTCAGCAGAGAGTTGACGCATAAACACTTGAGTGGTATAGATGGAGTAGCCAGGATTCAGTCTGCGGTTTTTCACGTCTGCCATACGTTTGAGGAATTGCTCTTCGTTAATGCCCAAGGTACGACAGAAATCAAGGGTGTCGAGTTGAGTTACTTCTTTGGGTATGAATGTAATGTCATAGGATGGTTGGTTGTATACCAATAGTTTTCCATTTCTGTCATAGATGGCTCCACGTGATGGATATTGTATTTTGTTTAAAAATGCATTACTGTCAGCATTTTGTTTATATTCTTCAGTTAAGATTTGCAGGAAAAACAGACGCATTATATATAGGATGACTACCACAAAAGCAGCCAACCCTATCACATACTTTCTATTTTCAAACGGGCTTTTTAGCATTACTCCCTTTTCCTATTTCCTATTATTAATCATCTCAAACATCATAATGACAAGTAAGGTTAGGGCTGTACAACCCAATACTCTTGTCACCAATCCTGTTACATCCGTCAGTGCAAAGTACTCCAGTCCCAATACAATGAGGTGATGTGTAAGCACACAGAACAAAGCATATTTCAAATAGCCACTCCAGCCCAAAGTTTTTAGTGATGGCTCTAAAGAGGGTTCGTCTTGGAGCTCTCTTGGTATAAAGAAATTTAGATAAACAGGTTGCAACATGGCCAACAATACACAAGCCGAGGCGTTAACTCCTGCCATATTCTCAAAGGTGTCGATGATGATGCCTAACACAAAACCTGTGAGTAACAAGACCCAGCGAGTACTATCGCGATTCCAAAGCATAAGTACATAGATATATGCCATGGGGGTTGCCACTCCAGCCAGAGTAATCTTGTCAAACAGCAATACTTGTAGGAGTAGCAGTCCTATGAACCACAGAATCTTATTGATGATATCAATTGCACTCATGATCTATTCGATTGACAATTCTTCCAGCTCATCTTGTCCTTTTCTAGCGATGACCCTTACCTGAGAGACATTACCAAAGTCTGTGGCTAGTTTGATCTTCAAAAGATATGACAGCCCATCGTTTGAGTCTGCCATATCATCCACCGTGCCCACCATTACACCTTCAGGGAACACTGTACTATATCCACTGGTCACAACAGAGTCTCCAAGATTGAATTCTGCATGGCGAGGCAAGTCCTTCAGATAAGCATAGCGAGGGTCGTTCCCTTCCCATTTTAGATAGCCAAAATAGTCACTACCAGCAATCTTACAACTCAAGTTGCTTTTGCTGTTCAACAAAGATATTACCAACGAATAACTATTTGTTACCTTATATACTATACCAACCACACCTTTGGCACCCACTACTCCCATTTCGGGCATGATACCAATGCGTCGTCCTTCATCAAGAGTAATATAATTATCAGGCAAATGCAGACTATTACCAATCACCATAGCAGGGAACTCTTGGTAGGAAGAGTCTGCTAAACGGCTTAAGCTCTTGTATGCAACAGAATCATTCAAACGTTGGCGTATGGTCTTCTCTAAGTATGCCACACGTTGCTCCAGTCTCGTATTACGTTGAATCAACGCCTCGTTCGTCTCTTGAAGACCAAAATAGTTACTTACTTTCCCTCCTATTTCAAGTACATGACCAGCCACCTCGTTAGCCGAGGTAAAGGCTACACTCTGTTGGTATCCGCCTGCACTAAGCAACAATGTTATGCATGTTGCCTCAAGCAATAAGAACAAGATCCAATAGTTATACTTGATCAGGAAGTCAAGCAGTCTTCTCATCTCATCATGAACTTATACTTATCTACATTTCTCAACGCATTGGCAGTACCCTTTGCCACACAGTGCAGTGGGTCTTCAGCAATATGGAAAGGAATGTTGATTTTATCAGTCAAACGCTTGTCAAGGCCACGTAGCAAGGCACCACCACCAGCCAGGTATATACCATTGTGAACAATGTCAGCATACAACTCAGGAGGCGTATTCTCCAGAGCACTCAAAATAGCCGTTTCAATCTTGGCGACACTCTTTTCTAAGCAATGAGCCACCTCTTGATAGCATACAGGTACCTCCATAGGCAAAGCCGTGATACGATTAGGACCATGTACCACATAATCGTCTGGAGCATCCTCACCTAATTCAGTCAAAGCTGCACCTACATTAATTTTGATACGTTCAGCCATACGTTCAGATACCTTTACATTATGTTGACGGCTCATATACTCCTGGATATCAGCAGTCAGTTCGTCACCTGCCATCTTGATGGAGTTATTGCTCACGATACCACCCAAAGAAATCACGGCAATCTCGGTAGTACCACCACCGATATCCACTACCATGTTACCTTCTGGTTGCGTTACATCGATACCTATACCAATAGCAGCTGCCATAGGTTCAAAAATCAGATATACATCCCTACCACCAGCATGCTCGGCAGAGTCACGTACAGCTCGAAGTTCCACCTCAGTTGAGCCACTGGGCACACCAATCACCATCCTCAGTGAAGGAGAAAATAGTCTACGTTTTCTAGGGCATTTCTTAATCAGACCACGAATCATCTGTTCACAAGCGTTGAAGTCGGCAATCACACCATCTTTCAACGGACGGATAACCTTGATAGTCTTGTCAGACTTTTCATACCATAACTTAGCTTGTTCGCCCACAGCAATCATTTTGCCAGAGTTGCCATCCAAAGCCACTACTGATGGCTCATCCACCACTATCTTACCCTCGGTAGAGATAATGGTGTTTGCGGTTCCCAAATCGACCGCTATTTCTTGAGTAAAAGATAACCATCCCATGTTAATGAAATAATGAATAATTAGTGTTTGAAGTGTCTGAAACCTGTCATTACCATAGCCAAACCACGTTCGTTACAAACGTCCACACTCTCTTGGTCACGAATGCTACCACCAGGTTGGATAATAGCTGTAATACCTTCGTCAGCTGCTAAGGTTACACAATCACTAAAGGGGAAGAAAGCATCGCTTGCCATCACGGCACCTTGGAGGTCAAAGCCAAAGCCCTTTGCCTTCTCAATAGCCTGCTTCAATGCATCCACACGACTTGTCTGGCCTACACCACTTGCGAGAAGTTGGCCGCCCTTAGCCAATACGATGGCATTGCTCTTGCTCTGCTTCACAATGCGATTGGCAAAAAGCATATCTTCTGTTTCCTTCAAGGTAGCTTTCTTTTCTGTTACAGGATGACAATCCTCAGCTGTTTCACGCTTAAGGTCACGTTCCTGAACCAGTACGCCATTCAACATAGAACGGAACTGATTCTTTGGCATCTCCACAGGCTTACGTACCAAGATGATGCGATTTTTCTTGTGACCCAATACCTCAAGGGCATCCACGTCATAATCTGGGGCAATAATCACCTCAAAGAAAATTTTGTCTATCTCTTCTGCAGCTGCCTTGTCAACCACACCGTTCGTGATGAGCACACCGCCAAAAGCTGATACTGGATCTCCAGCCAGCGCATCCTTCCATGCTTCAACCACTGTTTCGCGAACAGCCAACCCACAAGCATTGTTGTGCTTCAGGATAGCGAAAGCCGTCTGGCCAGCAAACTCGTCGATTAGTTCCACAGCCGCGTGGATATCCTGCAGGTTGTTGTAGCTTATTTCTTTGCCGTGAATTTGGTCGAACATCTCGTCGAGGTTGCCATAGAAGTAGCCCTTCTGATGAGGATTCTCGCCATAACGTAATACCTTTCGAACATCCTGGGTAGCCCTGAAAGCAGCCCCTTCGCCACCGTCGAACCAGTTGAAGATAGCACTGTCGTAATGACTGCTCACACCAAAGGCGTCGCGAGCCAACAGGCGACGCTCCTCTAATGTAGTCTGAGCGCCATTCTCCATCAGGATATCTTTCAAAGTATCATATTGAGCCTGACTAGCCACAATCACTACATCCTTATAGTTTTTAGCAGCAGCTCTGATCAGGCTGATGCCACCAATGTCAATCTTTTCAATAATCTGTTCAGGGGTAGCACCACCTGCTACCGTTGCCTCAAATGGATAGAGATCCACAATCACCAGGTCGATTTCTGGAATTTCATACTTCTGCATCTGTTCCTGATCCTGCTCTACATCACGACGACCTAAAATGCCACCAAACACTTTAGGATGTAAGGTCTTTACCCTACCACCCAAGATGCTGGGGTAAGAAGTTAAGTCCTCAACAGCCTGGCAAGGAAAACCCAGACCCTCGATAAATTGGCGAGTACCACCAGTTGACAAGAATTGCACTCCTTCTTCGTGCAGTTTGGTAATGATCTCATCCAAACCCTCTTTGTGATAGACAGAAATTAAAGCTGTCTTAATTTTCTTAGCGTCTGCCATAGTCGCAATATTTTATTTAGTTACAAATTTCAAATGTGTTTTAGAGTGCAAAATTACAAATAATTCTCGAAATGGTCCCACTTTTTCCTATTAAATAGTGCAAAAAAATGCCTCCCTCGGAAAAGGGAGGCACAATGTGCTAGGTCATATAATAATTTACCAAACGTTCACGCGCTTCTCTGGAGCGATGTACATAGGATCGCTTTCGGTAATATTAAACGCCTCGTACCATGAGTCGAGTTGAGGCATAGTACCATTTACACGCCACTTGCCCAAAGCATGAGGATCGCTCTTAGTACGGTTGCGAATCTCAGCCTCAGTGATGTTCTGTCCCCAAACGGTTGCGAAAGCAATATAGAAACGCTGTTCAGGAGTAAAACCGTCCTTTACAGGCAGTGGGTTGTCTTTGGTTGCATTCTTGAATGCCTGGAAAGCAATCTTCAAGCCACCGTGATCGGCAATGTTCTCACCCTGTGTCAGGCTACCGTTGCCAAATACGCCAGGAGCCACCTCGATGTTGTTGTAGAAGTCGATGATAACCTGAGCACGCTCCTTGAACTTCTCAGCATCAGCCTCTTCCCACCAGTCTTTCAGGTTGCCGTCCTTGTCGTACTGACGACCCTGATCGTCGAATCCGTGAGTCATCTCATGACCAATCACCACACCAATAGCACCATAGTTGAAAGCATCATCAGCATTCATGTCGAAGAACGGATACTGCAGGATACCAGCTGGGAAGCAAATCTCATTGGTAGTTGGGTTATAATAAGCATTCACGGTCTGAGGAGTCATACCCCACTCAGTGCGATCTACTGGTTTGCCATAACGAGACATCATATCAGCATAGTACCACTGAGTTGCACGCTTCATATTCTCATAATAAGAATCATTCTTGATGTCCAAGGTTGAATAGTCTTTCCACTTGTCAGGATAACCAATCTTCACGGTGAAGGTAGAAAGTTTCTCCAAAGCTCTAGCCTTCGTTGCATCGCTCATCCAATCGAGGTTCTGGATACGCTCGCCCAGAGCCTTCTGCAAGTTGCCAACCAACTCGGTCATACGAGTCTTAGCCTCTGCTGGGAAATACTTCTCAACATACATCTGACCTACAGCTTCGCCCAATACACTGCCAACGACGCTTACGGCACGCTTCCAACGAGGTTGCTGTTCCTGCACACCACGCATGGTACGGCTATAGAAGTCGAAGTTCTCTGCCTCGATCTCATCGCTCAATGTAGATGCTGCATCGTCAATCAACTTCCACTGGAGATAGATACGCTGCTTGTCGATAGGCAGAGTAGCAATTACATCAGCACTTTCCTTCAGAGAGTTAGGCTGACCAATGATGATTTCCTTCACATCCTTCAGGCCAAGACCATTCAGATAGGTATCCCACTCGAATGAAGGATAATCGTTTTTCAGCTGCTCCATGCTCATCTTGTTGTAGTTAGCTTCAGGGTCACGCAATTCTACGTTGCTGCGGAAAGCCTTTGCCAAACGAGTCTCAACTTCCATCACTACGTCGCGACCTTTCTGGGCATCAGCATCGCTATAGCCATAAAGCTTGAACATCTTTACAATATGCTCCTTGAAAGCCTCACGAATCTTAACGATAGCCTCATCATCCTCCAGATAATAGTCACGCAGGCCCATCGTCAGACCACCCTGACTCATCTGAACAGCATTCTCCATACTGCTCTTCTCGTCGGCACCTACATAGACACCAAAATAAGCGCCAGAGCCATTCATTGCCATCTTAGGCAGCAAAGCATACACATCGTGTACGTTCTTGATAGCAGCCACCTCAGCCAAATCAGCCTTAACAGGCTCATAGCCATCGGCATTACGCTTCACGCTATCCATAGCCATATTGTAGAGGTCACCCACCTTCTGAGCCACTGAACCAGCTGGGTTTTCCTGGCTAGCCAAAGCCTCTACCAATTCGTTGATACGCTTCTGGTTAGTCTCGGCCAACTGGTCGAAAGAACCATAGCGAGAATACTCTGCAGGCAGAGGGTTCAATTTCTGCCAACCACCAGTAGCATACTGATAAAAATCAGTACCAGGCTGAGCGGTAGTGTCCATAAATTCCAGATGCAAGCCAGAAGTCTGTTCTGGTTGCTGGTTGCATGATGCTGCCATCAGACAGCAAGCTGCGATTGTCATAAGTTTTTTCATTTTCTTTATTATTGTTGTTTAAGTTTTTCCAATTCTTCCGAGGCAACTTCCCATTCTTCCATCGCCTTGTCCAACGCTAGTTTGAGCTTTTGATGACGCTCATAGAGACTCATGTCTGATGCCCCTTCAGGAGTAGCCATCTGAGCTTCCAAGATGGAGATAGCCGACTCAGTTTCGCTGATGGTCACCTCGCAGTTTTCCACCATGCGTTCGGCTTTCTTCAGTTTTTTGTTATACTCTTTCTGTTCGGCATAGCTCAATGCGCCAGCTTTGGGCAGTTTGGGGGATTCTTCGCCCATCACGTCCCTCTTCTGCGCCTTATTCGCAAACAATGCATCAATGCCTCGTTCACTGACATTAGCGTCATCACCTTGGCGCATCAGTTGTTCATGCTTCTCACGCAAAAAATCATAAATGCCACCCAAATGCTCTTTCACCTTTCCGCCACCAAATTCATACACTTTTTGTACCAGTCCATCAAGGAAATCACGATCATGGCTCACCACAATCACCGTTCCTTCAAATTGACGGATAGCGTCTTTGAGCACATCCTTTGAGCGCATATCCAGATGGTTGGTCGGCTCATCAAGTATAAGGAAATTCACTGGTTGGAGTAGCAACTTAATCATGGCCAAGCGAGTACGTTCGCCACCGCTGAGTACCTTCACTTTCTTGTCCACATCTTCACCACCAAACATAAACGCTCCCAATATATCACGTATCTTAAGGCGCCATTCACCTGTAGCTACATTGTCAATCGTCTCAAAGACAGTAAGGCTCTCATCTAATAATTGAGCTTGGTTCTGCGCAAAATAGCCAATCTTTACATTGTGGCCCAACGTCAATTTACCAGTATAATCATTGATTTGCTGCATGATGCACCTCACCAGCGTTGTCTTTCCCTCGCCATTCCTGCCCACGAAAGCCACCTTGTCGCCCCTGTTGATAGTGAAGTTCACGTGGTCGAACACCTGGTGATGCCCAAGGGCCTTACCCAGCGCATCACAGATAACAGGATAGCTACCACTGCTGTCTGAGCAC
>JAEEGF011739180.1_pt1 | contig 13223 bp, 9 predicted proteins | sample 9134171 | NCBI WGS metagenome assembly JAEEGF01 (sample SAMN16246542, study PRJNA631951) | gut metagenome | biome: gut microbiome; feature: rumen; material: AP-attached | host: Bos | place: Iran: Karaj | collected 2018-10
GCGGCTCGCTTCCTTCACCGGGACTTCGATGACAGCGATCGTTGCTTCGGCATTCGCTTCCTGGTGAGCCTTCAGCATCTTGTCATAATCCATCTTGTAGATGTGGTCACCGGACAGCACCAGGACATAGTCTGCTTCCTCCTGATCGAGGAAGTCCAGGTTCTGGTAGATGGCATCGGCCGTACCGGCATATAAGCCCAGACCCGTCTCATCCTTTTCTCTCGGAGAAAGGACATAGACACCGCCGCCCTTGGAATCAAGGCCCCAGGTAGAACTTCTTGCGGAATAGGAACTCAGCAGGATCGATTCGTATTGCACAAGAACACCTACCGTCGAGATGTGCGAGTTTGCGCAGTTGGACAACGCAAAATCGATGATGCGATACTTTCCGCCGAAGTGGACCGCCGGTTTTGCGACCTTTTTGGTCAAATCAAAAAGACGCGATCCCCTTCCTCCGGCAAGTATCATAGCTACCATATTATTCTTTTTCATGATTAATAATACTCCTCGTTATTAATACTAATTTCATTATACACTATTAAGACTGACATATCACGACACAAAAAGGCGGTACCGATACCGTTGAAGTATCTTTGAAGCACTTTCTCTGTCCGTCGAAAACGACAGCCGCGATATTCTCGTTCTCAAGCAGCACTTCGCTGTCATCCTGATTGATGTAGATGACCAGTTGCGAATTGCGGCAGATCAGACAGCCGCCGCGGTGCTCGAATATATATCTGTCCTCAGGATCGCTGAAAGACGGATACAGTTTCCTGATCTGTATCAGATCCCTGAGATACTCGCAGGTCGACAGATTCCTGTCCTTCCTTGCCCAGTCGATGGCGTTGATCTCATCGGGAGAATTGTAGGAGTTGCGGATGCCTTTCTTCGTGCGGAAGAACTCCTGTCCCGCATGGATGAAAGGGATGCCCTTGGCGATCATCACCAGTGCCATCGCCAGCCGTGCGCGCCTGCCGATGATGTGATCGTGATCCTCCGACTTGAAGATCATCATCCTGTCAAAGAATGTGTAATCATCATGACACTCCACATAGTTGAGCGAATGATACGCATCCAGGTACTCTTCATCCCCGCCAAGCACCTTGCAGACCTCTTCCTCGATCATGTCGTTTCCGGAAACGTAATGGATGATCGTCTCCCGGAAATGATCGTTGAACATGTAGATATGAGGCATCTTTTCAACATTGTTGATACTGGCTCTTTCCGATTCATCCAGGGCATCGCCCATGTTCCAGCCTTCCCCGTATACTAAGAAGTCTTTCTTCTTTGCACTCAGTGGCTGATAGATCAGATTCACCGTTTCATAATCGCTGATGCCCATCAGATCCATGCGGACGCCGTCGATGTCAAACAGATGCAGATAACGTTCGATCATCTCCACGATATAGGCCCTGACAAAAGGATCTTCGCTTTTGATCTCATTGCCGCACATCGTGCCCATCGCCAGCGTTCCGTCGGCCTTGTGCCGGTACAGCCTCCCCGCCAGCATCTTGCCCAGATCGAAGAAACGGTAGCGGTAGACATGGTTGAACACCACATCCAGGACCACCCGGATATCGTTTTCATGCAGAACATTGACCGTGTGACGCAGTTCGTTGATGAAGGCATACGGGTCATTCACGTCATTGACATAGGCGCTCTTCACGTAGTTGTAGGCCACGGGGTTGTAGCCCCAGTTGTATTCGCCCTTGTCATCATCAAAATCAAATACCGGCAGTAACTGCAGGTGTGTGATGCCCAGCTGTCTGAGATAATCCAGACCGACACTTTCTCCTTCTTCGCTCTTGAGACCTCTCTGGGTAAATGCCAGGAACTTCTTCCGGTAAGAACCGGGAAAGGAAGGATCGGATGAAAAATCCCTCACCGAACATTCATAGATGATAGGGCTCTGATATTCATGAGGAACGATCCTGGCACTGATGAATTTCTTTTCATTCAGGACCAGCGATTCATCATTGATCGACAGATAAGAAAAAGGATCCTTGAAACGGACATTGTCACTTTCGTAGTGATAACGTCTCAGTTCCAGATCCCCTGAAAAAGCGATCTCGAAACAGAGACCCTTTTTATGCATCTCATAGGAATGCGGACCGATGACCAGATCCATCCGCCCGTAATCGGGAGCGAAAATCCTGAAAACGGTCTTTTCCGGTGTATAGAAACAGCCTAAAGACCTGATATCGAAATCAGCCTCAGAATATTCTCTCATCATCTGTAATCTTCTAATCTGTTCTTTGCTTCAAGAGAATCGATGATCCCCTCTACGATCTTTTCGATCTTCGAGCCCTTGGAGTAATCCGCCTTCACGAAGAACGTCGCCCGCTTGTCGGTATAAAGCTGCTCAGCCCGGTTGCGCTTGGAATCATCGCCGAAGACAGCGATCGTCGTACCGCCGTTTTGCGCAACCACTTTCATGCTGGGAACATCGGTGCTTCCGTCTCCGAAATAAACCATGTTTTCTAACGGGATATACTTCTGTGATTCCGGCGTGGAGGAGTTGAGATCCTCATCGTTGGTCTCCAGTAAAACGCCCTTGTTGATACGGAAAAGATACTGGGTCTTCATGGTGTAGTTGACGACCCTGGAAGGCCACAGCACTCTGCCCTTTTCATCATAGGCATAGGTGCAGGCATAGATCTTCTTGAACTTGCCGGCGATACTGGTGCCTTTGATGATATCGGTGATGCCGGAGGAGATCACGTAGTGCTCCACCTTCACATGATGCTTTTTTCCGTAGGCGTTGATCCGATCAAACCAGGTCGAAACGCCCTTGTAAAGTTCGATGTACTTTCCCTCATCCAGCAGCTGCTTCTTTGTCAGATCGGGGTTCTTGGCCGCCATCAGATACATGTAGGAAAGGATGCCGTCACAGTTGTGCTTTTTCGAGAAAACACCGCACTCATTCCAGAAGTCGGCGGGGTCTTCATAACCCAGCGAACGGATGTAATGAAACTCCTGCATGTCCCTTGGAGAAAGGGTCTTGTCGAAGTCATAGATCAGAGCCAGTTTTACGCTTTTCATACGCTTTCATTATAACAAAAAAGAAGGCCTCAGCCTTCTATATTTCATTGAGATTCCTGATCGCTTCCACGTAGATCATGACCTGTTTTTTGAAGTTCTCCAGTACCATGGATTCATTCGCATCGTGGATGTGATTGTCCTCGCCCGCAAACTCGCAGCCGAAGGCGATGCAGTTATGGATCGCCTTGGCATAAGTGCCGCCGCCGATGGCCTCCATCTCACTTTCATGATCACCGGTGACATCCTCGTAAGCCTTCTTCAGGGCCCTGATCATCGGCGTATTGATATCGAAGTAAAGCGGTTCGACCAGTTCCCCGATGCGCAGCTCATTGTCCGGATCGGCGAAGTTCATCAGTTCACAGACCTTTGCACTGTCAGTCATGACCGGGAAACGCATATCCAGACTCATTTCGATGTCATCGCCGTTCTTGCGGATGACGCCGAAGTTGATGGATGTGTTCGATACCTTGTCTTCGATCTTTTCAAAACCGGCCAGTTCCCCGTGCACTGTTAAAGCGAAATGTTCATGGAACCACTTCACGAAGCTGTCATCGAAATCAGCCGCATATAACGCTTCTAACAGATGGGAGATCGCATTGACGCCCAGATCCGGCATGGAGGCATGTGCCGCCACGCCATAGACCGTGATCTTCACATTATTTTCGTGCTTAATGTCATATTTCACGTTGTGCGCATCCAGGAAAGCCTTGAACTTTTCTTCATCGAAAGAGTCTTCCGGAACAACAGCGTTAACTTTTTTGCAGACGACATTGGAAGCTTCGCCGCCGGAGATATCGATGATCCTGCTCTTATGGGCCACGACTGCAGCCTCATACATACCCTTCTCGGCATAGATGCCCGGGAAGTTGCCGTCAGGCGTGAAACCGTAATCGATCTGACCTTTCTTCTCCACATAGTGGGCAATGCAGGCCGAGCCGGTCTCCTCGTTGCAGCCCAGTATCAGGCGCACACGCTTTCTGAACGGATATTTCTCATCGATCAGGTACTTCAGGGCATACATCGAAGCTACAGCTCCGCCCTTGTCATCGGAAACGCCTCTGCCGTAGACCTTGCCGTCCTTTTCGACCATCTCAAAGGGATCCGTATCCCAGCCTTCCCCGCAGGGAACGACATCCAGGTGTGCCAGGATACCGATCAGTTCATCGCCTTCACCGGCCTCGCCGTATCCGGCATAATAGTCTAGATTTTCCGTCCTGAGTCCCTTTTCTTCCATCATTTTCAGTGCTGCATCCAGTACCCTGCGGTTTTGCGAACCGAAGGGTTTTTCATCTTCGGAATAAACCGAATTATATGAAACAAGCTCCTTCAGATCGGCTTTCATATTCTCGAAATTCTCATCGATAAACTGTCTGATATCCATTATTCATCCTCCTTTAAGATCAGTCCCACAGGACAGTGATCGCTTCCTTCGATCTCATTATATATCAGGGAATCCGCGACCCTTTCCATCAGCCGGTCGGAAACGACGAAGTAGTCGATCCTCCAGCCCGCATTCCTTTCTCTGGCCCTGGTCCTGTAAGACCACCACGAGTACTTGACCTCTTCCGGATAGATCTGTCTGAAGGAATCGCTGAATCCCGCTGCCAGCAATTCGGAGAATTTTCCTCTTTCCTCATCGGAAAAACCGGCGGAAAAATGATTGTCATCCGGATTCTTCAGATCGATCTCGTTGTGAGCCACATTAAGGTCACCGGTATAGATGACCGGTTTGTTTTCATCCAGTTTCATCAGATGCCTTCTGAGATCATCTTCCCAGTGCATGCGGTAATCCAGACGCTTGAGTCCGTCCTTGGAATTGGGCACATAGGCACAGACGAAATAGAAATCTTCATATTCCAGAGTGATGACCCTTCCCTCTTTGGGATGATCCTCCCCTTCAAAGTCATACTCGACACTCAAAGGTCTTTCTTTGGTCAGGACCATCGTTCCCGAATAGCCCTTCTTCTCAGCTGAATTCATGTAACGGAAATAACCGTCAAAATTGAAATCCAGCTGCTCCTCCTGCATCTTGGTCTCCTGAAAAGCCATGATGTCGGGATCCTCCCTGTTGATGAACGGGATCAGGTTTCCCTTGCTCATGACTGCCCTGAGTCCGTTTACGTTCCAGCTGATCAGTTTCATAATTCCCCCGTAATCTTCTTCAGATATGCCGCCTCTTCCTCGTTCAGGTACGGCAGCAGTGTATCATATACCCGCTTATGATAAGCGTTGATGATCCTGACTGTTCTTTCATCCAGATACTTTCTGTCGATCAGATTCAGATCGAACGGCACCAGTGTCAGTGTCTCAAAACGCAGAAACTGTCCGTATTCGTTGTATTCGTCTTTCACGACCAGGACCATGTTCTCACAGCGGATGCCGTACTTTCCTTCGAAATAGACACCCGGTTCGTCCGAACAGATCATGCCCGGTTTCAGTTCACACAGTTCGCTGCCGTTGTCCGTATGGCCCCAGCGGATATTGGGCGGAGATTCATGCACCGCCAGCAGATAGCCGACACCGTGTCCGGTCCCGCAGCGGTAATCGATCCCCTCTTCCCACAGATCCTTCCTGGCCAGGATGTCCAGCTGATTGCCGTTCATGCCTTCCAGGAACTTCACTTCACTCAGATTGAACATCGATTTGAGCACCAGCGTGAAATACTTTCTGATCTCATCGCTCACTTCACCCAGCGCCACCGTTCTGGTGACGTCAGTCGTTCCCTCATCGTAATGCCCGCCGGTGTCAAACAGCAGGATCCCGCTGTTATCCAGCATCACCGGTCTGTCATCAGAAGGCGAGTAATGCATCTGCGCCGCATTTTCATTGTAGGCGACAATCGAATGGAAGCTCAGATCCCTCGCCTTGTATTCCAGTCTGATAGAATCGATCTTTCTGGCTGCATCGGCTTCGCTGACCGTGCTCTTGTCAACGCTATCAAGCCACATCAGGAATCTCAACATCGCCACGCCGTCATAGATGTGGGCAAGTCTCATGTTCTCCTGTTCGACAGGATTCTTGACCGCCTTCATATCCTCAATGACCGAGCGGGTATTTAAGATCCTGTTTCCTCTGCCCCTGATCCTCAGATAAGTCTCATAGTTGACCTTGTTTTCATCGATGATGATCTTCTTTCCTCTGATCTCAGAAAGGAAATCATAATAAGAATCATAGGATCTGATGATGACTCCGTCGTCATAGAGAGAATCAAGAAGATCTTCCGAAAAACGGTCCACATCCGCAAACAGATAATAATCGCCGTCCGTGATCACCAGATAGGAAAGAAAGACCGGTGTATGGACGATGTCGCTTCCTCTGAGATTGAACAGATAGGCGATCGACTCCAGATTGTTGACGATATGAGCGTGGTCACCCAGACAGTAGGAGATCATCTCCATCTTCTTTTTCCGGGAAAGACCCGTGTATTTCACATCCAGTTCAGAGACTTCGCCATGAGGCAAAGCCGCCCTGTCTTCGATCAGATCGGAATAAATATCCTTGCTGACGATGCGGACACCCTTTTTCTTCAATGCTCTGGCAAAAGAAACGCCGGTCCTCGTACCGTCCAGACCGATCGTTTTTCCTTTGAAATTCTTTTCAATAAACGTCAAAGGATCATCGGTATCTTTCGTGCCCAGTTTCATCACTCTGATGCCGTTTTCTGCACATTCCCTGTCCGCCTGTGTGTGATATCTGCCGTCCACAAAGATCCAGGCATCATCCTGACTGACAAGAAGAGTCGCCATTGATCCGCTGAAACCCGAAAAATAAGCGATCGTACGGAAATATTCAGGCACATATTCAGACATGTGACAGTCGGACGTGTTCATGTAATACAGGTCCATGCCGTTGTCTGAAACGGCCTTTTTCAGTGAATTTAAGGAGTTCTTATACATGTCTTAATATTATCATTTATAGTCCGGATATAGTATAATAATATAGCTATATGAAACAGGAGATCGAACTTAACGAATCGCAGGAGCGCGGTATCAATCAGATCAGAAAAAGAGCCCTGAAGCATCAGGAAAAAAGGGAGTATCTTTCTCATGATTCTCCCAGTGTTTATATTGCCGGAAGTGCCGAGACAACACTGCTGAGCGACAGCTACGTCAGGGAAATACAGACAGGCGGAAACGAGACTTTCCAAAAAGCCGGCAAACCCAAAACATCATTCCTGGATAGCCTGAAAAAGAAACAGGAAGAGATCAAAGAAAAGAATAAAGAGAAAAAAGAAGAAATCCGAAAAGAGAAGATTGAGAAAACGGAAAAAGTGAAGAAAGAAAAACCCGTTAAAGAAAAAAAAGAAAAACCCGTCAGAGTCAAGAAAGAAAGACCTGCCAGGGTCAAGAAAGAAAAACAGCCCAGGCCTAAAGCAAAAGTCATCACTTTGATCATGGCGATCTTAATGAGCATCGTGCTTTTCCTGTGCCTTTGCGGTGCCGGTGCAGCCTTCTATTTTGCCTACAAACTCTGCGAAGACAAACCGGAACTCAAGGTATCCGATCTGGTATCGCCGGATTCTTCCACGATCTATGATGCCTATGACAACAAGATCATGGAGATCGGCATGTATCTGCGTGAGAATATCAGTTACGAACGCATGCCCAACTGTCTGATCGATGCCTTCTTAGCCATCGAGGACTCCCGATTCTTTGAACACCCGGGTTTCGATATCCCGCGTTTCACCAAAGCGGCTCTGGCCAACCTGCGCACAAGAGACTTCTCTCAGGGCGGATCGACCATCACGATGCAGCTGGTGAAGAACTCCTACTTTTCCATCGATGCCGATGATGAATCCACCATCGCTGCCAGATCCGGCATGTCCGGTATCAAACGTAAGATGCAGGAGATTGTCTTATCTCTGGAACTGGAAAACTTCACTGATACCACCAAGCAGGAAATCATCGCCATGTATATCAACAAGGTCAATTACGGCAACAACATCCGCGGTGTGGAGAAAGCGGCCCAGTACTATTTCGGCAAATCTGCGGAGAACCTCAATCTGAGCGAATCCGCCTTCCTGGCCGGACTGATCAACTCTCCGAATACCTACAACCCGTATAACGACCTTCATAAATACGACAACTACTATCTCGATCCCGACAGCGAATACCTGCAGAATGCCTATTCCCGCCGGGCTGAAGTTCTGGACCTGATGGTCATGCACGGATACATCTCCGAAAAAGAAGCCGATCTGGCCAAATCCATAAGAATCGAAGATATGCTGGCAGGCGTCTCCGACAACTTCCAGGACATCAACGAGAAATATCAGGAATACATCGATGCCGTCCTCGACGAAGTCGAAGAAGTCACCGGTGAATCACCTTACTACGTCGGCATGGAGATCCATACCAATATGAATCCCTACATGCAGGAATATATCTACGACATGCAGAATGAAGCGGAGTATGTCGGACTGGAATTCCCGAATGATCTGTGTCAGAGTGCCATCGTCCTCATGAACAACCAGACCGGTGCCATTGAAGCGCTGGGCGGCGGCAGAGGCGAGACCGAAAAAGCCAGAGAGTTCAACCGTGCGACCCATGCCTATCTCAATCCGGGTTCATCGATCAAACCGGTCATCGACTATGCACTGTGTATCGAAACCTTAGGTTATGCCACATCGCATACCTTTACCGATATGCCCTACTACCTCTACGGAGGCAATGTATTGATCTCCAACTACGATCATACGTATTACGGAGATATGCTGATGACGGAAGCTCTGGGACGTTCCCAGAACACGCCGGCCGTTCAGGCGCTGGCAGCTGTCGTTGAAGAAAAAGGCGAAGAATTCGTCGTTGATTATCTCAATTCGATCGGCTTCAACTTCGATTACTCCGATTTCGACCTGCAGTTTGCGATCGGCGGAAACAGATGTCTGGTCACACCGTTGCAGCTGGCCGGTGCACATGCCATGTTCATCAACGGCGGCCGATACATCCGTCCGCATACTGTCGACTACATTGAATACAATGACGGAAGAGAAAACTTCGTTGCCGACACAAAAGGCACCCAGGCCATCTCCGATGCGACAGCCTGGATGGTCGCTTATCTGGAAGAATACAACATGTCCGGATCCTACTCTTCTCTGATGTGGTATTGCAAGAGGGGCAGAGATTACCCGCTCTACGGCAAGACCGGAACGACGGACTGGGGCGATTCGGGTGTAGATTATCACATTCCGAAAGGTGCTACCAAGGACTCTTGGCTGGTCATGCAGACAAACAAGTACACGATCTCCTGCTGGACAGGTTATGACAAACTGGAAGAAAAAGCCTACTTCACGACCTATGAATATCAGGAGAACACGAAGTCCAAGATCGTATCCAAGATCCTGGATGAACTGATCGACCATCATCTCGGCGAATACGATCCGTATACACCGCTGGAGATGCCCGACAGTGTCACTGAATTCACGCATACCAAGGGTGCCTATCCCTACGCTGCACCGGGCGGCGGATATCCGTCAGTAACCGGATACATCGCCAAGAAGGCGCTCCAGGAACATCCGCTGGTATCCGTATCCGAAGCTTCAAGCATCGCTGCTCAGAACAAGAAATATATCGCCGGAGGCATCGCCAATCTCAACGGCGCCTACGACGGCAATACCGTATGGGTGACATTCGGAACCGGAGACGGTGAAAACGGCATCTGTGTCGGCGAGTCCTGCGACCTGTCGACCACCAACGACTACGGCGAAACGACATACGCAGCCGGCAGGATCTGGTTCCCGCACTGGACAGCAATCTATTCCGGCGGAGCACAGCCACCGTTCTTCTATACGGTCACTTCCGATACCGGTGAAGTCATCACCAGTGCGACCGAAGATGTCTCCTTCACGGAACACATCGGCGGATCGAGAGTCCAGGTCTGTGTCACTCCTAACGGATCGCAGTCTCAGGCCTGCATCACGATCTCGGCAGCCGCACCGCAGTAAAACATTCAAAAGAACAGGAATAAAAAATCCTGTTCTTTTTATATTGACTTATATCTTTTTGCCTTTCTGTAATGAAAGAATTTTCAGTCACGCCTCCTTTTTATCGTTTTTCGCATTTTTACAGTACGATATTTCATTTTTGTGATTTTTCCTTCATTTATAATAAATATAAGGAATCTGCCGGTATATGAGGGGATACCGACGGTCCAAAATCATCTATAGGAGGAAAAGATTTATGAATGTAACTACGGCGTTTTTGATAGCGCTGGCTTCATGTCTCATTGTCTTGTGTAGTTATGTCTTCTCCGGCTGGTATAACCCGCTGGTCCTGGGTACAGTTACCGGTGTCATTATCGGCAACCCGCAGCTCGGTCTGCAGATCGGTGCTGCCTGTGCCCTGATGGCTTTAGGCTTCTACACCTACGGCGGTGCAGTCGTTCCGTCTTATTCCATGGGTGCAGTCTTCGGAACTGTCGTTGCCGCAAACGGCGGTGACTACAATCAGGGCATCCTGGTAGGTACGGTCGTCGCAATGCTGGGCTCCTGGTTCGACATCATTCAGGGCTTTATGGCAATCCCTCTCAACCATTTATGTGATAAAGCTGCTGCCAACAACGACATCAAGGGCGTTGAAAGATGGCATCTGCTTGGCATGCCTCTCACAATCATGTCAACCAACTTCATTCCTGTATTCCTTGGTCTGCTGGTCATCGACAAATACCAGATCATCATGGACTTCATTGAGCAGTATTCATGGGTCGAAGCCGGCCTCAACGCTGTCAGCTGCGTGCTTCCGGCAGTCGGTTTCGCTCTTCTTCTGTCCTATATGGATATCAAGAAATACTGGTGGGCTATGCTGGTCGGCTATGTCATGTTTGCATTCCTCGGCATGCAGACGATGGGTCTTGCGATCCTGGGTGTCTGCATCGCGTATGTCTACTGCTTCAAATTAAAGAAGGAGGACTAAGCAATGGCACGGACAAATAAGAAACTATCCGAAAAGGCATTAAAAGCCGCAGCATCCCGTGCAGCATTCACTCATGAATGGTGCTGGAACTATGAAAGAATGCAGGCGACTGGCTTTGCCTATGAAATGATCCCTGTTCTGAAAGAACTCTATGATACGGATGAAGAAGTCTGTGAACGTCTGAAATCCCATCTGCAGTTCTACAACACTCACCCGGGTGCTTCTGAAGCGATTCTTGGTGCCTGCGTTGCTCTGGAAGAAGACTATCAGACAGAGACCGCAGACAGCCTGAAAGTCGCTCTGATGGGACCGATGGCCGGTATCGGTGATACCGTACAGGCCGTTCTGGTCAAACCGATCGCCTACATCCTGGCAGCATCTCTGGCAGCTGACGGATCCTTCCTGTCACTTCCGGTGCTGCTGATCCCGTTCCTGATCCTGTGGGCTTTGAGATTCCCGCTCTTCAAGTTCGGCTACAAGCGTTCCGTATCCATCATCCAGGATATCAGCGGTGACACTTCCTTCGCGAGACTGCAGGAAGCTGCCCAGATCCTTGGTCTGATGGTCGTCGGCGGATTCGTTCCTTCCATGGTCGGCATCGGCCTGACACTTGCCTACACCAAAGAGATCAACGGCACAGTCAAGGAAGTCGTCCTTCAGGATACACTCGACGGTATTCTTCCTTACCTGCTCCCGATCTGTGTTGTCGCATTCTGCTACTGGATGATCAAACAGAAGAAGCTGAAACCGACAACCGCTATTCTGATCCTTGCCTGCATCGCCTTCGTATTAGGCGCAGCCGGCATCATCGGCTAATCTGTAAAAGTGAAAAAGGAACTATGATTTTTCATGGTTCCTTTTTCTTAGAACGGAGAATGTTATGATAACTCATTTAAGAATCGACAACCGCCTCATTCACGGCCAGGTCGCCGTCATGTGGCGTTCCAATGTTTCGGCTGATGCGATCATCGTCTGCAACGACAAAGTCGCAGCCGACCCCATTCAGAAAATGGCTCTTCCTTTGGCCTGCAAAGGAGAAAAAGTACTGATCATGACCATCGATGAACTGATCAGCTATGACAAAGAAAATCCCGATGAAAAGAAATTCGTCATCTGCAAATATCCCAGTGACTGCCTTGAACTACTGAAGAAAGGCCCGGAGATCGAACGGGTCAATGTCGGCAATGCTGCACCGATGCCCGGAACCGATTTCAAGATGGTGACCAGATCGATCTCTGCCACTCCGGAAGATGCTGCGATCTACCGTGAGATCGCTGATCTGCGCGGCGGTGTCCTGGAGACACAGATGATCCCCACAGACGCCAAGGAAGACTTCCTTGCCCTTCTGAAAAAAGCGGGATTATAATGAAAAAAGAAACTGTATACAGATGCCGTAACATCTATACCGAAAACGGAAAGATCGACGGCTCTATCACTGTAAAAGACGGAAAGATCATCGAGATAAGCACCGAAAAGAAAGATGCCGATTTTGACTATGGAAATAATCTGATCATTCCCGGTATCTTTGATACGCACAACCACGCATCCGGCGGATACAACCCCTACGGCGAGAGTGACCATATCCGCATTGCCAACAACAGACACTATCTCAAGAATCTGGCTGCCAAAGGCGTAACCAGTGTTCTGGCAACGATCTTTTCGACCAAGGCCGATCAGGAATCGCTGGATGTACTCAAGACCCTGTCCGATCACATCGTCGGCAAGGAATTTGACGGTGCGACAGCTGTGGGCATCAACTTCGAAGGCCCTTTCCTCAACAGAACCGGCGAAGGCGGCATACGCTATGTCCCCGATCCTGTTGATCTGGATTATCTAAAGAAGTGTATCGACATCTGCGGAAGCAGTCTCATGGAGATGGGCATGGCACCGGAACTCAAGAATGCCGACAAAGGCACAAAACTCTTATTGAAAAACGGTGTCAAAGTCGCAATGACTCATACCGATTCCAAGTCGGAAGAAGCCTTTGCGGCCTTTGACAGAGGGGTCGACATCTCGACCCATACCTGCAATGTCATGGTGGGCATCCATCATCGCAATATCGGCGGACTGGGTGCTGCTCTGATGGATGATCGCGTATCCTGCGAACTGATCTGTGACAGCATGCATGTATGCAACGACATGCTGAAACTGATCTTCAGGCTCAAACCGCACGACAGGATCATGATGATCTCCGATTCTTCCAATTTCGAAGGACTGCCGAAAGGTAAATACCGGCGTCATGATGAGATCATGCACGTCAACAGAAAAGGATTT
>JAEEGF011184873.1_pt1 | contig 13220 bp, 7 predicted proteins | sample 9134171 | NCBI WGS metagenome assembly JAEEGF01 (sample SAMN16246542, study PRJNA631951) | gut metagenome | biome: gut microbiome; feature: rumen; material: AP-attached | host: Bos | place: Iran: Karaj | collected 2018-10
CGGTCCTGCACAAGCGCCACCTTGATTCCCCTTCGCGCCGCCGCCACGGCCGCGCACGTTCCCGGCAGACCGCCGCCCACCACCACGAAGTCGGCCTTCACCGTCTCCGCGACAGGCTGAGTCGTCGGCGTGAGAGCACCCTCCGGCGGAGTTGCCTCCTGCGTCAGCACCACGCCGGCGCAGCGCCCGTCGAAGCCGTCGAGGTCAACGAGGCGCAACTCCACCTCGCCCTTCGCCAGCTTCACCGCGCCGCCGCACTCCCATGTCCACTCCGACTTCCCCCTGCCGAAGACAGCAGGCAGCGTGCTGGCGCCAACCGACACCTTGAAGGAGCCCGCACCCTCCACCCATCTGCGCGTGCGCACCCACACGCGCCACTCGCCGGCCTCGGGCACCGTCACGCGCACGGTCGCGTCCATCACGCGCACGCCAAGGCCATGCGCGATCAGATAAGGCGAGCCCATCACGTCCATGAACTGCGGGTCAAGCGACCATCCGCCGGGCTCGAAGCACTGCGGATACACGTCCACGCGCGCCGCCGCGCAAGCGACGGCGAATGCTGACGCAACAAGTGTAAGGAGGTGTCTCTTCATGTGCGTTTCCTTTCTCACTTCTTCTCATCGCCGAACGGCTCGCAGTCGACGATCGAAATCGAAGTCTCCACGGCCTGGCCGAGGATGTCCACGTTCAGGACGATCGTGGACTTTGCTCCCTCGCGGCGCACGTAGCCTTCAACGCCCCTGAACGGACCGCTAACCACCTTCACGTGGTCGCCGGCCTTGAACGTGGCCGTGGGCATCAGCGCAGGCGTGAGGCGCGATGCCCTGTTTATCTGGCGCAGCTGGTGCACCACCTCGCGCGGACGCGGCACCGGTATCGTGCGCACGATCAGATTCGTCTTGAGCATCGTCACGCGCTCAGCCGGGTCGAGGCGCGTGAACACGTATCCTGGGAAAAGCGGCATCTCCGTGCGCACCTTGCGCCGCTGCACTTTGCGCACCTTGGTGTACGTGGGCAGATAGCGGGGGTACTTGTAGATCTCAAGCCACATCATCACCTTCTTCTCGGTGCGCGGCTTAACGTGCAGTACCAGCCAGTCCCGTGCCATATCGTTTGCTCTCCCTACAAAAGACGCCGCCCCGGCAGGGGCGGCGTCTCGTGCGGACGCGCCGCCTGACGCGTCACTTGGTGACCTTGCGTCCCTTCACGCCAGCGGCGGTCGCGGCGTTGGCCTTGGCCTTCTCGTGAGGACGGAGCGAGCGCACAGCGGCGCCTGCCTGCCACATCTCGCTGTCGTGCATGTCCTGCAGCTTCGCGGCCATGAACTCCTTGTAGTCGGGGCGGCCCGTGTCGCGGATGACCTCCTTGGCCTCCTTCATCGCCTTCACGCTCGCGTAGAGCTTCTTGAAGACGGGCTCGGTGGCCTTGCGGAAGAGCGGGCGCCACTTGAGCGCGCCGTGCTGCGCCGTCTGCGAGCAGTTGGAGTACATCCAGTCCATGCCGTTCTCGTCCACGAGGCGGATGAGAGACTGCGTGAGCTCCTCGCACGTCTCGTTGAACGCCTCGCTCGGGCTGTGGCCGTTCGCGCGCAGGGTGTAGAACTGCGCCTCCATCACGCCGCAGAGCGCGCCCATGAGGATGCCACGCTCGCCCACGAGGTCGCTCGTGACCTCGCGCTCGAAAGTGGTCGGGAAGAGGTAGCCCGAGCCGACGGCGATGCCGAGCGCGATCGTGAGCTCGCGCGTCTTCGCCTCGTCGGCGCCGTTGGGCTCGTAGGCGAAGGAGCTGTTGATGCCCGCGCCCGAGAGGAAGTTGCGGCGCACGGACGTGCCGGAGCCCTTCGGGGCGACCATGACGAGCATCACGCCCTTCTGCGGCTTGATGCCCGTGAGCTTGTTGTACACGTAGCCGAAGCCGTGGGAGAAGTAGAGAGCCTTGCCGGGCGTGACATATTTTTCGATGGCCTTCCAGATCGTGGGCTGCGAAGCGTCGGACGTGAGCATCATGATCACGTCGCCCTTCTCTGCGGCCTCCTCGAGCGAGAACAGCGTCTTGCCCGGCACCCAGCCGTCCTTGATCGCGCGCTTCCAGCTAGAATTGGGCTTTGTGGACTTGCGCTGGCCAACGATCACGTTGATGCCGTTGTCGCGCATGTTGAGGGCCTGTCCCGGTCCCTGGATGCCGTATCCCAGCACCGCAATCGTCTTGCCCTTGAGGACCTTCTGGGCCTTCTTGAGCGGGAATTCCTTGCGCGTCACGATCTTTTCCACGACGCCGCCGAAGTTGATGTCCATACTCTTAATTACTCCTTTTTGATTTCGCCTAACGGCTGAAAACGCGCATATTATACCACAAATCGCGCCGAAGGCGGTAATGCTTTCTTCATCTGCCGCATTTTCATTCTGCTGCCTACTGCCCAACATGCTGGCTGCGGAGAGAATACAAAGGAATTTGGCAGAAAGAGTCTTCGCATTCAAACGCCATGATGCCACAGAGGGGCTAGTGTGTCCACGCGCTCGAGCCTCTGGTTGGCCTTTCCGTCATAAGAACACCGCTGCGGCGTAGAGCACGCCGAAGACGAGATGCACGAGCCCAGTGTCGCGCTCTAGACCGCGCCACGCAGGGCTCTCGGGATTCTCGCGATATACCTTGATCGCCCTTCGCATGGTACGCGCGGAAAGCGGATAGGCAAGCAATGGCAACAGACACAAACCAGCCTTGCCATCGCAGCCATCACCAAGAAAGCACACCACTACTGTCAAGGCAGCCACGAGAACGTATGGCGCCACATGGCAAAAGCAATAATATATGAGCGCGCGGCGCGGACCAAGCCATGATGCAAGCGTCACGATGCCGGCCGCCCTGTCGGTGGGAATGTCGCGCATGTCGTTGCCATGCATGATCGCGCCAACAAGAAACGCCACGGGCAATGCCGACAGAAGCACGATCGAAAAGTTGACGGCAATAGGGACGCCCCGAACCTCGTTCGGCGCCGCTATCGCGTAAGCCACGAAGACTTCAAGCGGCCCCATCAGGAACGAGACAAACGGCACGCCAAGGCCATGATACTTGAATTTGATTCCCGTTGAGTAGTTGATAGATCCAAAAGCCCCTATGACTCCTGCAACGAATAGAGGCGTGCAGAATTCCCAATTCCCCAGATATTCAGGCGGATCCATTTCCCTGTAGAAGCAAAGCGACACACCGATAGCCACGGCAACGACAAGGCAGCATACCGCCACACAGAAGATGGCGCGCATCGACACCTTGCCATCGTGCACCTGCGGTGTGGTGCGGATTGCCCCCGGCACTGCATCCACCCCGCTCCGCTCGTCGCCCCATGTGTTGAGCAGATTCACTGTCGCCTGGAAGAGCAACCCCGCAAACAATCCAAGCAGCCAACGAACAAGGGCATGCTCGCAACGAGGATATGCGTACATCGCCCCCGCGCCGCCCAGAAGGAACGGAACGAGCGTGGCCGTGTAGCTCCACGGGCGGAAAAGGAGAAACCAGTCCTTAATGCGGCTCATGTGCGGACGGCTTTGCAGGCAACGTCACAGAACGGGCTTTGCTGCCTCCCAGAGCTTCTCGAGGGCGTAGTAGGCGCGCGCCTCGGGGGAGAACACGTGCACCACAACGTCCACGTAGTCCACCACTATCCATCCACTGTCGGGGTCGCCGCTTGTGCGGAACGAATTGACGCCGGCCTCCTTCATGGCGGCCTGCACGCCAGAGACAATGCCCCGCAGATGCGGCGCGGCAATGCCTGTGGCCACCACAAAGGCGTCGCACAGGCCAGATATGCCGCGCACATCGTACGTCTTCACGTCGACGGCCTTCTTGTCTTCAAGCGCGCCGACGACGATCTTCACCTGCTCTTCAAGTGTCATCGCTTCTCTCTTACTTCTTCTTGTATCCCGGCACCAGCGGCGCCGACTTGACCTTCTCCACGATCTCGTCGGCCACCTCGGGATGGTCCTTGAGATACTGGATCGTGGCCATGGAGCCCTGCCCGAGCTGGCTCGTGCCGTAGGCGATCCAGCTGCCGCGCTTCTCCACCACGCCGCGCGCGAGCGCCGCGTCGAGGATCGAGCCTTCCCACGAGATGCCGCATGTGTAGAGGATGTCGAACTCCGCCTCTGTGAAAGGCGGGGCCACCTTGTTCTTCACCACCTTCACGCGCGTGCGGTTTCCGATCACGGCGCCCGAGGCGTCCTTGATCGCGCCGATGCGCTGCACCTGCAGGCGGCAGGAGGCGTAGAACTTTAGCGCCTTGCCGCCGGGCGTCGTCTCCGGGTTGCCGAACATCACGCCGATCTTCTCGCGCACCTGGTTCGTGAAGATGCAGAGCGTCTTGGTGCTCGCGAGAACGCCCGTGAGCTTGCGCATCGCCTGCGACATGAGACGCGCCTGCAGGCCCATGTGCGAGTCGCCCATGTTACCGTCGATCTCGGCCTGCGGGGTGAGCGCCGCCACGGAGTCGACCACGATCACGTCGAGCGCGCCGCTCTTGCAGAGCTGCTCGCAGATGGAGAGCGCCTCCTCGCCGCTGTTCGGCTGGGCGACGAGAAGGTCGTCGAGGTTCACTCCGATCTTCTTCGCGTAGCCCGGATCGAGCGCGTGCTCGGCGTCGATGAACGCCGCGACGCCGCCGGCCTTCTGCGCGTTCGCCACCACGTGCAGGGCGAGGGTGGTCTTGCCGCTCGACTCCTGGCCGTAGCACTCAACGATGCGCCCACGCGGCAGGCCGCCCACGCCCAGCGCGAGGTCCAGCGAAAGCGCGCCCGTGGAGATAACCGGAATGTTGGCATGCTCCTCGCCGCCGAGGCGCATGATCGAAAGCTCGCCGAACTCCTTCTTGATCTGGCTCAGAACCGCGTCGAGCGCAGTGTTCGTCTTCTTCGCGGGCTCCGCCGCCTTGTCCTTTTTCTCTGCCATTTTGTGTTTGCTCCTTCTTCCGTGGTGACGGCCCTAATTATATCAAAAAGACGATGCACACGCCATATGACAAGTGCAAAATGAATGTCAAGAACGCTTGAACTTGCGGCTGAGGCGCTCGTAGGCGCGCTTGGCGCCGTAGGGCGCGCGCTCGGTGCGTTCGAGCATCTTGTCCGCCTCGGGGTCGTTCACGAACTGCTCCTTCTTCCAGTCCCACTCGAGCTTGCGGCCGAGCTTCATGCCGATCCAGGAGAGGAGACACGCCGTGCAGGAGCGGTGCGCCGTCTCGGCGGGCACCACGCTCGGCACGTTGGCCTTGATGGAGTCGATGAAGTTCTGGTGGTGGTGACCGGGGTTCTTGATGAGATTCGGGTAGAGCACCACCGAGGGCGCGCCGGCGATGAGCGAGGGATCGCTCGCGTCGAGCGCCTTGAGCGGCTTGCCGCCGATCACGGGATCGCTCGCCGTCGCCTTCGCGGGGCCGCGGCTCACGAATATCCAGCCCTTCTCGCCCACGAACCTCACGCCGCACGGATACTTGTCCCACACGCGAACGGGCGTGCCGTCGGGATACGTGAGCGTGATGTCGTATTCGCCATGGACGTCCCAGAGTCCGCCCGTGTGGAACTTGCCCTTGCCCTCGATGTACTTGGCGCCGATTCCTTCCCAGCCCATTCCCCAATGCACGATGTCGAGGTGATGCGAGCCCCAGCCGGTGATCATGCCCGCGCCGAACTGCTCGCACCTGAGCCAGCCAGGACGCGAGTTGATCGCCTTCCTGAGGTCTGCGCCCTGGCTGTGGACGCGGTCTTCGGTGTAATAGACCTTCGGCGTGGAGCCGAGCCAGAAGTCGTAGTCAAGGCACTCTGGCACGGGCATCTCCTTCGTGGAGCCGCCGGCGGGATCGCCGGGCAGGCCCACCTCGATGAACTTGATCTTGCCGAGGCGCCCTTCGCGCACAAACGCGCACCCCTTCTGGAAATGCTCCCACGAACGCTGCTGCGAGCCCAGAAGGAAGATGCGCCCCGTCTCCTTGATCGCGTCCGCGAAGAGGCGTCCCTCGCGGATCGTGAGCGATGCGGGCTTCTGCATGTACACGTGCTTGCCGGCGAACGCGGCCTCGATTGCGATCTGGGCGTGCCAGTGGTCGGGAGTGGAGATCGAGACGGCGTCGATGTCGCTGCGCGAAATCAGGTCGTGGAAGTCGCGCGCGCCCTTCACGGAATCAACGGACTTCTCCTTGTAGTGGCGAGCGACCGCTCGGCGCATGTCCTCGAGGCGGCGCGAGTCGAGGTCGCACGCCGCCACCACGCGCGAACCGCTCGCGCGCAGAAAACCGGGCGCGTCCATCGTGCGCCCGATGCGTCCGCATCCGATCTGCGCGATGTGGATTTTGCCGCTCGGCGCATCCTTGCCCAGCACGCTCGACGGCACGATCACAGGGAATGCCCCCGCCGCAATTGTCGCCTTCAAAAACTCTCTCCTCTTCATTGTCGTCTCCTTTTTGCTGCCTAGCGCTTAGTGCCTAGTGCGTAATGATCAACCTCAGAACCAGAAACTCAGAACACCTTCACCTCGTACTCCAGCTCCAGCTTCTCGCCGGGCTTGAGCGTGAGAGGCTTCTCGTACATGGGCACCGGGTTTGCGAACTCGTGCGAGGCCCAGGTGTAGATGCGTTCGGTGGGAATGGACTTTACGACGCGCAGCGTAACGCCGTGTCCCGTCGCGGGGTCGGTGTATGTGACGGACTTCATGCCCTCCGGACCGGCCACGTTGCGTTCGGGATTCGGCGTGCCGCCCTCTCCGCTCGCCTTGAAGCCGCGCGCAAGCGGCGCCAAGCGCAGCGAGAAGCCGCCGTAGCCCACCGGACGCCTGCAGTCGAACGTCACCTGCTCGCGTGCCGTGAACACGTGACGCGCGCTAATCGTGTAGCACCCCTTCTCGTCGGGCGCCGAGAATGCGACCTTGCGGTCCTCGTCTAGAAGCACCTTCCCAGGCTCGGCGCGCGGACCATACCACATCTTCAGCGACACGTCGCACGCGCCGCCCTTCGTGGCGATCGCCACGTCCTTCACAACGGTCATCCCGTCGGGGAAGAGGTTCTGCATCACTGGTCCGCGCGGCTCCCAGTAGTTGAGGCCGTTGATGAACTTCCAGCAGAACCAGAGGCCGAGGTGCCAGGGATGGTCCTTGGGACGCGCCATCGTTATGCAGCGTCCGTCGGGCAGCGAGAGCGGGTGCACGAACGGCTTCGCCTCGCGGTTCGCGATGTTGAACTTCCACACCGTCTTGCCGTCCTTCACGCACTCCGCGCCGTCGATGGTGCGGCGGGCGATGGCGGTTGCGGTGGCCTTCTGCACGCGGTCGGGACGCTCCCCCATGGCCCAGCGAGTCGCCTCGAGGAGGTGCATCTGCCACTCCATCTTGGCCCAGTCCTTGGGGTTGTGGCCAAGGGCCGTGTAGTAGATGCGCCCCTTGCCGTACGTCTTGCACCACTCGAGCACGTGACCGCCGATCTTGGGGCAGCCCCACTTGTCGGTCTTGCGGCTCTTGGGAAGAACGTCCTTCCAGTCGAGGATCAGGAGCGGACGCACCTTCTCGTCGGGATGGTTGAGGTATATCTCGTCGTCGGCCCACACGTAGTCGGCCGGAAGACACGCGATCGCGGGATGCGTGCGGTCGGCATGTGTGAAGGGAACGCTCTGGTGGGCCGCGTAGTGGCGTTCGAACGAACCGCCAAGGAAGTCGCGGAAACGCTGCTTGCCGCGCTCGTTGGCGCTCGCGGAGTGCGTGGCCACGAGGCCGCCGCCGTTCTCCACGAACTTGTAGAACGCCTCGCGCTGGGCGTCCGTGTCGAAGAGCTCGTGGTTCGTGGCGCAAAGAAGGATGCAGCGCACCTTCTTCATCGCCTCGCTCGTGAACACCGCGGGGTCGTCCGTCACGAGACAGCTGAGGCCGTTCGCGGTGAAGTAGCGGCGCACCTCCTCTGCGCCGACCTCAGTGGACTCGTGGTGAAACGCGCCTTTGGCCACCACTTCGCCTGTCTGCGGGTTGCGCACGTACTTCCAGCGCGTGTACACGATCACGTCGGCCGGCGCGAACGCCGCAGCGAGATTCATCGCCGCGGAACACGCGGCAAGCGCGATGAGCATTGTGAGTCTTCTGAAGAACGTTTTTTCTGCTTTCATTGGCTGATCACCTTTCCTTGACCTCGGTTAGTATTATATACGCATTCCCTGAATATGTCAATTCCGCAGCAGAGCATCGTCTTTGGATCGCCGTTGAACTGCAGATGCATGCAATCTACCGTAGGTAGATCATCGTTCCGCGCGGACGGAACACGACCACAAGCTCTCCATTCTCGACTAGCGGCTTTGCGATGAGATCCGCTGCGAACGCCGCGCCGCCGCACGTGGCCCTCGCCTCGAACCTCGCCGCGCTCGCCCTCGCAAGGCCTGCGCCGGACGTAAGCGCAAACGCCGCATTCGGCTCGACCACGGACCCTTCGGCGAAGGCGAGCTCCATCTCCACCTTGCCCTCCTCTGGCGGCGTTACAGCACATCTAGCGGACGCAACCGAACCGTCTGCCGCCACGGCAATGCGCACCTTGGCCCCCGCTTCTAGCGTAATCCCGCCTAGGGACGCGGCACCAGGATACTCGAGAAGTCCGCCGGACGCCACCGTCACCGGCCTTGCAAGCACACCGCCCTCGAACCTCAGCGTGCCAGCCACCGTGACTGGCGAGGCTGATATCTCCACGCTCGGCTTCACTACGGCCGTCGCGTCCGCCTCGACGAAGGTCGTTCCCGTGTGCTCGAACGTCGTCTGAGGATTGAACACGAACATGCCGTGCCCGCCGATGTTGAAGCGCCCAGTTCCCCTGAAGCACGAGTTGTTGCGGGTGGATGCCGACGCATTGCACGTCGTCTGGATCGTGATTGGCGTGCCATCTACGTTGTCGGTGGTCACAGTGGCGCCGACCGCCGCGTCGGTGAACTCGATTGTGACGGCCCTAAGAAGCTCCGTCATCGGATCGGTGAACCGACTGCCTATCGTGCAGCGGCCGGCAAGCAGATAGCGGTCCTTGCCGCCGGCCACGATCAGACCGTCCTTCGCCTTGTTGTGCGTGGTGATCCACACAATGGCGCCTTCGTCGAACTTCACCGGCACTGCGGCAGAGTAGGGATATATGCGCGACGTCAGGAACGAGCCCGGGCCGAGATAGCTCAGCGGCCCGGCGGACGCTCCACCGCCGTTGCTGTTCACAGTCACAGTGACTCCGCTTTCCGAACGGAGCGCAAGCGGCGAGCCGGAGTCCATCACCAACCTTCCGCCGATCACAGGATTCACAAGCTCCAGCTCTCCGCCGCCCGACTTGTTAAGGTCCATGCCATTCGAGTAGCCACGCACCACCTGGCGCACCGTGGAGGAGTTCGTGATCGCGTTCATTCCCTGCCCCGCGCCCTGCAGGTCAACAAGGAACTGCCCAGCCCCCTCTTCGAAGACCATTGACGGAAACGCCGTCGAGCCTGTGTTGTTCACGTTCGTGAGGCCGCGCGTTCCGTCGAACACTAGCGACGCGCCTTCAAACGGCGAAGCTGCTGCAACCCAGTTGACGGCCTCGCTCCAGTTGCCCGTAGCGCCGCGCCCAAGCCACACGTTTCTGCTCGGCATCACCTGCGACCCGTCGATGACAAGACGCACCATTCCTTCGTCCGCAATCGTCTCGAAACGTCCCGTGCAGCCGCTTCCCGCCTCGTCCACGAACGAGAACGCAAAATCCGCGATCTTCGCCGCCTCGTCCGCGTCGTACCCCACGATGTCGTACGTTCCGTTCGGAATCGCTGCCTTCATAACCACGCGCACAGGCGTCCCCTGCGGCATGTCAAGGGCGCAGCCCCTGAGATCGAGGAACGGCACGATGCATGCGCTCCCGCCGCCCGCTATGACTTCAATCGCCGATCCAGCGTCGCCGGAAATCCCGTTCGGCCTTATCGAGGTCACCGTCTCGCCGTCGCCGAACAGGACCTTCGCGCCTGCGCCAAGCGAAACCGACGGCATCTCCCCAAGCGCCCCCGCGAACTGGATCAAACTCCCCTCGCCGCTAGCGGTGAAGACGCTTGTGGACGATCTGCTCATCACCTTGATCGTGCCGCCCTCCACGCGCGTGGGGCCTGTGTACGTCTGCTCCAACGACATCAACAGCGTTCCGGGACCAGTCTTCGTTATTCCACCGTCACCGGAAATGAACGCCGTTCCATCAGTGAGGGAGATCGTGCGTGCGGTCACGCCGTCTGCAGCGTCAAGCGTGCAGAACGTCACGCCGCCATCTCTCAGGACGATCTCGACCTCACGATACCTCTGTACCACGCCAGAGCTCACATCTCCTCCGCACGGCGCAACCGTGGTGCCGTCGAACGCCAGCTTGCCCCAACATCCGGAGTCCGAGGTTGAACCGTTGTACGGCGCATAGAGACACGGCCCCGTGATCTCCAGCCTGTTCACGGTGAAGTTGAGCGTGGACTGCGTGCGCATGTGCATCTGCGGCACTCGAAGAACACCTTCGCCCGCGATGTCGTACACGTCGTTTCCAAGTCGCGCCCCGGTGCCGCCCAGCACGTATCCCACAGTCAGCGTGTTGTCGCACTCGAGCGTGCCGTTCACCGTGAAGCCTGTCACGTTGTTGGTCACTGTGACGTATGGAATCGTCTGGGCATGCACAGTCAGGCCGGACGGAATCACGAGGTCTGGCGTGATCTCAAACGTCTGCGCCTCAAGCGTTACCGCGCCACTCGCCGAAAGCTCGCCGTCGCATCTTGCCAGAGCGGTCGTGACGCGCGCGCCGTCGGCAAAACGCGCCGTCGCGCCGTTGTCCACACTGAACGAGCCCAGCGCCCCCGCCGCGCCTGCCACTTCAAGCGCGCCGCTCTCCACGCGCACGGACCCGAGGGCGTTCTGCTCGCCGCCCAGAACGAGCGTTCCCGCGCCACGCTTCACAAGCCCTCCCTGCGGTTCGAGACGCGACGCTATCACGGCCGTGCGCCCCGCAGGCACCGCGATCTCTCCCCCGCCAAGCGCGATGGCAGCCCCTGCCGCGCCGGAAAGGATGGACGCGCTTTCCGCGAAGCCGAGCGACGCCACCTGCACCGTCTCGCCGAGCGTCACCTCCGACCCCGTCTCGGTCGCGAACCTTGCCGCGGACCCGTCAACCCACGCCGAGCCGCTCCAACCGTCCGCATCTGCCCACGTTCCTGCGCCGCCCTTCCACACGCTCGCGCCCGCGCCGTAGAGCATGAGGCGGTTCCCTGCCGCTTCAACCGTTGCGCCGGCCGGCAGCCCCGTCACTGATATGCGGCCCGCGTCGAATCCTGTCAAGTCCTCGATCAGCACACTTGTGCCGGAATAGCTCTCCGGCGCGGCCAGGGCGATCGTCAGCGCGCCCTGCTGGACGCACGTAGACGCGGCAAAAGTTCCCGCCGCCCCGCCTGTCACGTCAAGAACGAGCACTGCACCGTCGGCAAACGTGAGCATGCCGCCCACAGTCACGCGAGCTCGGCCCGGAGCGAACGCGGCGCCGGAAGCAACCGTCACGCCGCCTGCGATTGTGCGCGTTCCTTCGAACGCAAGCGTGCCCGCCTCCACACTCACAAGCCCAGTGCACGGAAGATCCGCCGTCAATGTGAGCGTGCCCGCGCCGCGCTTCACGAGGCCGCCCTCGCCGGAGGGCGAGAAGTTGCATCCAACGTTGTGGCCGTCGGTGTCGAAGACAAGTCCGCCCGCGCCAACGGCAATCGTCTCGCGCTGGCGGCACGGACGCGCAAGGAAGAAATCATCGGCGTCCGCCAATGGCTTGAAAGTTGTGCCGTTGAAGAGGATGTCGCGGTCGGTCAGGGGGAACGTGTGGAACTTGCCGAGCAGAGCGGTGCCGCCGTTGAAGCGCAGCACCGCGACGCCATCGCCGTAATTCTGCCCGCATTTAACGGAGCCCACGATGAGCGAGCCAGAGGTGAACGTGCCGCCGTCCATCACAAGCTCGCCGTAGCTCTCGCATGGGTCGTCGCCCATTGAGTCCCACCTGCGGCCCATTATCGTGTTCGACGTGGTGAGCGCGCCGGCAACCATGTGCACGATTCCGGTCACGCCCACTTCGGGACGAGAACCGATGCAGAACGCAGGAAGCGTCTCGTCGTCAACCAACACCTCAAGCTCGCCGCCGAGAATCGTCAGTCTGTTGCAGGTGCCCGAATCCGCAGCGCCCACGTATGAGGACATTGTTGTGCCTGCGAAGCGCAGCTTGCCGCAGTTCTCGCCAAGAACCACATGGCCTCCACTGTACACCCAGAACCGAGCGCCCTCTCCGCTCACCGCGGCGCCGTTGTCATAGACGAGAGTTGAGCCGGCGACCGTGCGGAGCTGATTCGAGTTCATCAGCACCGTGCCGTTAAGCAGCACGTTGGTGCCGGCGGAGTTGGCGATGTTGCCCGAGACGATCGTACCGCCGCCAAGGCCGAACGTAGTGTCTGCGGAGTAGTTCACTCTCGCCACTCCCTCGGCAGGCTGGGAATAGACCACACCTCCGCCCTGCAGAGTGAAAGTGGTGCCGTCAGCCGACGACGCGTTCGAGAAGGCAACCATGCCACCGCCCGTCTTGACAAGCGTCTTCGTCGAAGGAACGTACTCCGGCTCGATGGCAACATCCGCGTCCGCGCGAAGGACGTTGTCTTCTGCGAGGTTCGTAAGCGTGCGCGATCCTGCAATCGTATAGGGTCCAAGGAACGAGAGGCTGCCCACGTTCACATCCTGGGAAAGCGTCACCGTTCCTCCGGCGGCGGGGAACGTTGCGCGCGAGAAGTCAATCCACTCGTCGTCGTTCCATCCGTCGGCATCGCTCCACGCGCCGTCGCCGCCCTTCCACACGAGGTCGAGATATTCGCCGATTGTTATGCGCACCTTGAGGTCGTTGCCGTCCATGAAGAGCTCGGCGGCTTTTCCGGGAATCAAGATCGTGAGCGTGAGATGCGCAAGCGCGTCAGCGCCCGCGTTCGCGAGCACGGTGTACTCGCCGTCCTGAAGCTTGGCCCCGCCCGCGAGCTTGAGGTTCACCGTTCCCGAGGAAGGCCATGCCACGCCGTTCACCGCCGAGAGAGCGCCCTTCGCCGTGGCGTTCAGGACGGGACTGAACGCCGAACCTGCCTCAAACGAGACCGAGCCCACTGAGCGTGTGGCGTCCACCACGGTCAGCGTGCCGCCGTTTTCGACCCTGAACGAGCCAGATGGCACAT
>JAEEGF011610525.1_pt1 | contig 13220 bp, 10 predicted proteins | sample 9134171 | NCBI WGS metagenome assembly JAEEGF01 (sample SAMN16246542, study PRJNA631951) | gut metagenome | biome: gut microbiome; feature: rumen; material: AP-attached | host: Bos | place: Iran: Karaj | collected 2018-10
CCAATTTTAGTATTTGACCCATGTGCTAACGAGGCTTATTATGTGGCGAGGCTTTGCGACGGAAACTATTGGATGCTGGATAATCTAAGGCTAGACCTCACTGATTCAACAGTGATTAATAGTCTCAGTGAGTCTAATACTAATGCTTCAAATACTGCATTGGGTTATCTTAAGAATGGTGGAGGGACTGCCTCAGACAAATATGCTATTACTGGACTTTCTGGTTCTAACTGGAATTCCTCTTCTTATAGCTTTTCAGAACCTCGGGTTAACGTCGGCGGGAATGCTGTTGCCGATAATGGTAGTGAATGGGTTGGTTCTTATACGAAAGACACTGTAGCGTCAACGACTTATGGGCAAGGTCTTGGTAAAGTAGGTGTTTATTACAATTATTGTGCGGCTTCGGCTGGTACTTTTTGTTATGGTGATGGTTCAAGTGGCACTGGCACTCCGACTACCGATCCAAATACTACTGTTGCACCTACTGCACGTGATATTGAAGGAGATATTTGCCCGAAGGGATGGCGCATGCCGACTGGTGGTGAATATAACTCTGTAACTGGTGGTGGTGAGCTTCAAAACTTGTACGATAAGTATAGTGGCGCTACGTCTGGTCAAATAGTGGCTTTTCGTAATGCTCTATCTACGGCATTTTCAGGTAGTTATTATAGTGGTTCTGTCCATAGCCATGGCACTAGTGCGGATATTTGGTCTTCAACTTGGTATCGCGAGCAATACAATTATGATATGGTGGTTGGCACAGCAAATGCACTTCCGACAATAATGACAAGTGTTCCAAGTGGTGTGTCTGTGCGCTGTATGCGTTATGATTCGGTTTCGATTACTGTGAATTTTGATAGTGGAACAAGAGGTGTTACCTTTATGGGTATAGATAATCCATCACGGATAGAAGTATCTACTAGTGGTTCAGTAATTATTTTGGAACGTGGTAAAAGCTACGCTATTGGTGGTGATTATGTTGTTAAACATGGTTTTTCTAGCTGGATGGCTACGGCTGGTACTATTGCCGATCAACGCCCAGTCGCAACTTATACAACAAATAGTAACGCAACTCTTACCCTTAGCAGTCAAGAAGCTACCACCAATATATCAGCTATATCTTCTTCTGGTAATACTCCAAGTAGCAACTGTAAAAATGAACCGCCTACTCCACAATTAGTTTATGACCCACGTGATAATGAAGCTTATTGGGTGGCAGAGCTTTGTGATGGTAAAGTCTGGATGCTGGACAATCTACGCTTAGATTTAACAAATTCTACAGTTATTAATGCTCTTAGTACATCTAACACTAACGCGTCAAGCACTGCTCTAAATTATCTTAAAAATGGTGGTGGTACTACTTCCGATAAATGGCCGACGAGCGGACTTTCCGGTTCCAACTGGACTTCTTCACAAAGTTATTCACAGCCGTTGGTAAATATAAGTGGTGTTATTTCTGCGTCTAGTACAAATCCATGGTCTGGTCCTTATAATAAAGATAGCATAAACCCAGTTTCCTATGGTCTAGGTTCTGGTAAAATAGGTGTCCATTATAATTATTGTGCAGCTTCGGCTGGTACTTATTGTTGGGGAAATGGAACTAGCAGTACTGGAGCCCCGACTAGCGATCCAAACACAAGTAGCGCTCCAACTGCGCGTGATATAGAGGGAGATATTTGCCCGAGAGGTTGGCATTTGCCAACTGGTGGCAAATATAATGCTACAACTGGTGGTGGTGATTTTGCGTACCTTTATAGTATGTATCAAGGTGCAACTTTAGGTGTCAATACGGCTTTCTATTCGGCACTTTCTACACAGCAGTCAGGTCCTTATTATAGTGGAGGTCTATCATCAGATGCGGGGTATTATTGGTCGTCTACGTGGAACAGTTCAAATGGTATGTGCGGTCTTCGCGTTGGGTATAATGGTATGTTGCTCACTGAAAATGCTTACACAAGTTTTTATGGTAATTCTGTGCGTTGCGTGCGTGATTCATAAGATTGTTTAGGCGGGAGTTAGCCTCCGCTTCGCTTCGGCTATTCGCCTTCGGCGAGCGAACCCGCTTCGCGGCTTCGGTCCCCTGTCGGGGACCAACCAAAGTAAACAAAAAGAACCCTGCGGGTTCATTTCGTTTACTTTGGTGATTCCGGCGGGAGTCGAACCCGCGATTTTCTGGATGAGAACCAGACGTCCTAGACCACTAGACGACGGAACCAAGTAGTTATATTTTAACACAAACTTATCTAATATTCAACACCACCATAGGTGGGGACGGCCTCGACGAAGGTTTGTCCTGGGGCAAGGGCGACTTCTTTTCCTTCCCCGTCAAAGAATTGAATCTGCTCTCCAACGGAGTTCTTTTTCCAGGTGCCTGCAACTGCGTCGCCGTTTTGAAAAATATATGCTGTACCTGAACCAATTGTGGTAATGTCTTCGTGATAACCATCCCAAGCTTTCTGTTCTTCTACAATCATTGCCACCACTACGGATGGGCTAAGTTGGGTTAAGCTACAGTTCGTATTCGGATTTACCTCACCTAAGTCTTCTTTTGGACAAGTATAAATTTCGTGTGCTGCACCGGATTCGTAGCTACGAGCATATTTGTTAGTTTCGGCATTATAAATGTAGCTTACATTGAAATTCGCTGAGCGACCAAACCAAATATTAATAATTGGAGCTTTAGGGGTGAGTTTAGATAAATCTTCAGTAGTAGATTTGGTAATGACGAGTTTTTCTTTTGTTTCAGCATCGACTCGGGATTTCAACGATTCTTCTGGTGTCATACGTTTAAACCCGACCACATTGGAATTTCCGTATCCCCATTCAGAGTTCATTTGCTGAAGAAGAGCGGAGGTGGTGAATAGATTATTCCAGGCTCTTCCCCCATTGTATTCACGATACATAAACCAATAGTTTTCCGACATATCTTTATAACCACCATTTCGTACCGCAGCAATTGCGTCGTCGGCGCCACCGGCGTGGACGATCGTACAATTAAATGGCGTATCCCAATGTAAATAATATAAGCGTAGTGACCGAATAGGGCCAATTACGGCTGACGAGGGATTTTGATAAATCGCGGCAAACCGGGTAATTCCCGCTTCTGCAATAGCTTCGAAAATAACGCCAGCTTCATCGAGACCGACTTGTGGTCTGGCTCCGTCGGTGCCGTTCGGTGTTTGAACACAATAAGTCGGTGCGGTGATTGCCGCTTCGTCTGCTACTGGTAGGCCAGTCAAAGGACTATAAAATGCATTTTCCACTTTAGCTGATGGTACTTCCGGAAAATCTAAATCTGGCAGAACTTCTTCGGGCAATAAAAAGACCACTAGAATGCAAGCTGCTCCGCCAAGAATCCCAAAAATACCAAGAATTAGAAAGACTAACCAAGCTTTGGAAATTTTTATCTTATTATCCTGTGGAAAACTTTCGTCCATTTCTTAAAATATCCATAACTATTTTCTATAATTTTAGCACAAAAATAAAAAGGTTGTGCTATAATGAGCTTATGGTCATACCAAATGTAACAAAAAATAAGATATTCTCTCTTGTAGTCGTCTTAGTATTAAGTTTTGTGTTTCCGATTAATGTTGCAAGAGCCGATGATACTACTTTTCAAGTAAATATCCAAGAAGTTTTAACAGTCTCGCTTACTCCTCCTGCCAACTGGGCCACTGGCGATGTTGACACGCTTTTACGTAATCTAGTAGTTCTAGATGTCACTTCAAATAATAATGGTGGTTTTACTGCTTCTATGACTAGCAACAGTACAACTGCAGCAGGTGCAGCGTTGACTAATGAATTAGCCTCTTTAACTAATGATCATATTGATATTTTAAGTTCGGATTGGACTCGTAGTAATACTTCTACTACGAATTTTTGGGGTTGGTCAATTAATGATGATAGCCAAACCGGTACTTATCACCGATTTGCCTTGAAAGATTCTGCTACTCCAGATATTTTGATGACGAGCAATGCAGCTGGTAGTGCAAGCAAAAACATTTACTTTGGTGCTAAAGCAAACTCCACGATTTCTTCTGGTACTTACACTGGTACAGTTATTATTAGTGTAGTTTCTGGTGCGGTCACAGACGAAAATGACGATCCAAATGATAACCCAGTTACTCCAACTAATCCATCCACGCCAACTAATGACCCAACCAATAACACTGGTGGTACCGCATCTTATAGTAGCTCTACTGGCACCACGGTTTATACCAATAATTATATTGATAGTAATTCTGGTAGCCACGTCAGTTATTCTGAAGTTAGCTCCGGTGATAATACTACAGTTTACGATAGCTATGTTGACCCACGCGGTGTCACGACCGTTAATGAGGGTACACCACTAGCAGCGGGGCTTGCTGCTACTTCCGTGATAGCTGCTACTACCGGTATTTTCCTATTAATCGCTGCTAAGCGCCGTAAAGACGAAGAAGAAGAGGAAGAATATTAAATAATTCTAGCTACGGCGTTAAGTCGGGCTAGTGATTTTTCGCGTCCTAAGACTTCGAGGGTGAGGTTGAGTGCTGGGCTAAATGGGGCAAATGAAATAGCGATTCTAATTAGAGAGAATAGTTCAGCTGGCTTTTTGCCGGTTTCGGCGAGTAGCTCATTTAGGGTATCCTGCAAGGCGTCTTTTGTCCATTCTTTGACGTCGGTTAGCTTCTTGATGGTGAGTTTTAATAAACCTTCAATTTCTGCTTCACTCATTTTCTTTAGGAATTTATTTTCTACAATCGCTTTAACGTCAACTTCTGGGTCGGTGAAGAAATAACCGGTCATAGTTTTTAGGTCGGATAAAGTTTTTAAGCGATCATAAATGATTGAGAGGACTTTCACGCGATATTCTTCTGGATAGTCATCGGCTTCTTTTGGCCAAAAATTGATAGTGCGATCATACAGGGCCCTAGCGCCTTGTTCGTCAAAGATGCGACGAATCCATTGTCCATTCATCCAAAGTAGTTTGGTTTCATCATAACGGGCACCAGAATTCTGGATGCGGTCGATTGAAAAACACTTAATCAGTTCATCTTTGGTATAGATTTCTTGTTCGGTGCCATCGTTCCAGCCAAGGCAGGCAAGATAGTTTAGCATTGCTTCTGGCAATACTCCATCGTCGCGATATTCGGTTACCGACTTAGCTCCATCGCGTTTGCCGAGCTTTTTGTTGCCGGTAGGTGCTAAGATGTGTGGTAAGGATACCAGATATGGTCTATCAAGTCCAAGAGCTTCATATAAGGCCAAATAATTTGGTGTGCTGGATAAATATTCGACGCCACGCATGACATGAGTAATGTCCATTTCGGCATCGTCTACAATATGAGCAAAATTATAGGTTGGAAAACCATCTTTTTTAATCAATATAATATCATCCAAGACTTCTGGCCCGGTGTGCATATCGCCCATTACCTCGTCGTGCCAATCATATGATTTTGGAATAGTTTTAAGACGAATTGGCATGCCAGGTTCCCATTTTGGTGGGTTTTCTGGGCGAAAATTACGATACAAAAATGGTACTTTTTTCTCATTGCATTCGCGTCTATATTCGTCAATTTTTTCTTCTGGGGTGGGATCGGCATAGGCGCGTCCGGCGTCCATCAATTTCTTGGCCCATTTTATATAAATATCTTTTCGTTCACTTTGGAAATACGGTTCATTTGGACCGCCAACGATTGGGCCCTCGTCCCAGTCTAGACCCAGCCATTTCAAGGTGTCTTCAATTAACTCGGTTGCGCCTTCTACATAACGTCCACGATCGGTATCTTCGATTCTAAGGATTAGTTTACCGTTGCTTTTTTTAGCAACTAAATATGGATAGATAGCGGAACGCACATTTCCGATATGAATATAGCCAGTTGGGCTTGGTGCAAAACGAGTAATAGCTTTTTTCATGAAAAATATTATATCACTTTTACGGCTAAAATCAACCTACACTCAAACTAGATATTTTGGCAATTGACAGCAATACTGACGATTTGTTTCTTGGTCAAGGAACCTGAAGTGGTCTTAATCTTATAGAAGATACCACCGTTAACCCAAGCAGCATCGCTACCGTCAATATAAATAGCTAGGCCTTGCTCTTTTACTACGGTATAATTGTCACCATATTCTTCTTTGACGAAATTATTAAGAAGGGCGTAAGAATCCCATGAAGACTTTTCTTCGGTTAAGGAGTAAGCATTGCCCTCTTCATTTTTGTAATTTAAGGTAACTTTACCACTTTCTGAAGTAATGTCAGAAATGTTATAGCCACGTGGTGTGTAAGTTGGATATGAAGCGTCAATACCGGTTTGTATGGCGGCGACTTTCAAAGAAATGTCTGGCGCGTTGAGTTTAACGAAATAGACGATGGCAAAAACGGCTAATGCTGAGCAGCAAAGAGCAAGTAATGTGCGCTTCAAACCAAAATGGAAATGAGTCTTCTTTTGCTTGGTAGAGCTAGTTTTAGAAGCGGAGGCGAGGGCTTTTTCAATAGCTTGCTGTTTTAATTGTTGAGCGGTTGGCCTCATGATTTCCTCTTGTTGTTTTTGCTGAATGTTTTCAATTACTTGTTGTTGGGACTTAGCAACTTGCGGGGCGTCTTGCTCGGACGTGGCGACTCTTCTTACCACAACCTTTCGGTTTTGGCCACTTAACATTTTACGATTAATAGTAGTAGAAGCCATCGGCTTACGGTGTGGCGTAATCAAACTTTGGCCTCGTTCTAATTCTGACATTTTTACCTCGCTTATTCTTATATTAATAATATATAACTTTTAAGAAAAACGCAAGAGCTAAAATTAGTGAAAATATGATATAATAAGCACATGGATTTAGAAAAGCGTGCGAGGCGCCAGAGTCTTCGTATTATCATCTCAGAAACAATTATGGTAATAGCGGTAGCTGCGACTGTAGCGGTGCTAGCGATGGTGGTTTCTGGTTATTGGCTAAATTCTGATTTTAAAGTTGAACGTCAGGGGATGCTTCAAATCAATTCCGTTCCGACTGGTGCGAAAGTGAGCGTGGATGGTGATGCTCCTTGGTTTCAGCGTACTAATACTAGTAAAGTTTTGTCTGGTGGTGAACATGAAGTAGCGCTTTCAAAAGATGGCTATGATACTTGGTCCAAGACAGTGAATATCAAGGAGGGCTTGCTTTATCGTTTGAACTATCCGTATTTGTTCTTGAAGGAGCGCTACAAGGAAAATGTTTATGATACTACTACTGCGACGTTTGCTACGGTTTCGCCTAATCACAAATTGATGCTTCTTTCAAACAATACAACCAAATGGGAGCTAATTAATCTAGATAGTGATCAAATTAAGCCTAGCGTAGTGGATGTTTCGAAAGTTTTTTCAATTGCTAGCCCGCTAAGTGAGACAGAAGTCGGGTTGTTTAAAGGTGAGATATTAAGTGCTGAGTGGGATGGCGCTAATGAGCATGTACTTTTTAAGGTTAGAATGGATGATGGTATCAAATGGGTACTTTTAGATGTTAAAAACGTTTCAAAAAGTGTTAATCTAACTCGTGAATTCGCGGCGGAATTTAACACGGTAGATATTTATGATTATTCGGCAGATAATCTGCTGGTTACACGGAGTGGGAATTTACATAAAATAGACGTAAACTCTCGCCAAATTTCGGCGATTTTAATCTCTGATGTTTTAGATTACGATTATTATGAATCGGAAATTGTTTACGCGACGAAGGATTCAGTGTTTTTAGGGAGGCTTGGCTCGGATGAGCCTACGTTAGTAACCGCTATCAGTGATAAAACGCAGGTTTTGATTAGTAAGTTTTATGATGAAAAGTATCTTTATATTATTGAAGGTATCAACGTGTCGATTTTTAAGAAAGAGAGTTTAGAAAAAGTTGCCAGCTTCAAGCTTGGTTTTATTCCGGAGGCGGTTAAGGCTGGTTATGGTGGTGAGTTTATTATCATGACGGCAGGAGACAAAATCGCTACGCTTGATATGGAAGCGATGCAAGTGCGTGAATGGGCGACGGGTTCAGCTTATTATGGTTGGCTCAATCAATACATGGTTTATGCAGTAAAAGATGGCGGGCTTTCTGCGTATGATTTTGATGGTTTTAATCATCGGGTTTTAGCAGCGAACGTCTCGCATCGTTTTCCGGCCACAATTACTAGTGAAAAATGGCTATATTATTTTAGCGATGACGAATTAATTCGTGAATGGCTTATTGCCCGGTAAGCCAGTTCCAAATTCCTTCAAAGAATGATGGTTCGTTGGATGGAAGTTCGACATTGTCGTCAATAATTGGTTCGCTTGGTACGTCTGGACCTGGTTGGTCACTGTCGTTATTCGGTGAAATCTGTTCTCCAGTAACCAATAAACGATAACGAGAAGTACCTAGCGGTGTGCAGGTTACGAGGGTAATTAGTTTTTTATCATTACCCATCACTAGAGCTGATACGTTGGATGGTTCGACAACTTGTTTTTTAATAACTTTGTAGGTATAGCGCACGGAGTTATAGTTAACATAGATCAAATCACCGTCTTCTAGTCGCTCTAAGCCGGAGAAGATATATTTATATGGATTGGAGCTATAAACGTCACCAGCTGAGTGCCCAGTGATGATGAAATTGCCATTTTGCCCAGGATAGGCACTGGCACCATTGATGCGATAATGTGCAACGCCGTTATTCATAGCACTCATGACGCCAGAAAGTGGCACGCCAAATCTGATTGGAACATCAATATTAAGTTTTGGAATAATTAATCTCGGGTCGGCTGAGATGGTTTGGGTGATGGTTGGATCTAGGGCTTCAATTTGTGAGGCTGGCGCATTGCCTGGTGAGACATAAGCCATAATAGGAGCAAAGATTAGACGGTTGTACTGGAGGAACAGAATAGTAAGGGCGACCGCAAGGCCAGCGAAAATCGGAATGAATTTACGCACTCGGCGTGATTTTTTAGCGTTGTCGGTGGCTTTTTTGCGAATTTTGAGTTTTAGCTCACTTTCAGGATTATTTTGGTGAGCGGCGATTTCTTCTTCCTCGGCTTTTTCCCTCGCTTCTCTCAGTTTTTCTTTAGCGATGTATTCACGTGCGGCATTAGAATAATAATTACTATAGTATTTTTGATAATAATCTTGCCAAGCGGTGTGATAGCGCCGCCACGATTCGGAATTGATTTTGGATTGGACAGGAGTGTCTTTTAAATGCTGTCCAGGTTGAGCGGTGGTGCCAGCTTGAGCTGCAGCTTGCTGTTTTTTGGCTGCCTCAAGATAAGCCGCCAAAACTTTACGTCTGGCAATTTGTGCCGCGGCTTGGCGTTGGAGGTCACTTGAAGACTGCCCACCGTTATCTGAATCCATAGGATAATTATAGCATATTAATCACTTTCGTGGTATAATGCTTTAAGCGGGCGAGTGGCGGAACTGGTAGACGCGCTAGACTCAAAATCTGGTTCTCGCAAGAGAGTAAGGGTTCGATTCCCTTCCCGCCCACCATTATTCTAGTTATGAAAATTGCTTTCTTTTCAGATTGTTTTTTAGATTTGACCGGTGGGATTACTTCTTCTATTAAAGCCCAAAAGGCTGCTCTTGAAAAAAATGGCCACACGGTTTATGTGTTTAGTAGTGGCTATCCAAAAACTAAGTCAGAGTTAAAAAAACTCGCTGAGCAGAATATTTTCCAAGTGCCGAGTTGTTGGTTGTGTTTTAGAGGGGCGGCGCCAGTTTCGCATCGTCCAGCGATTGTTGAGAGGTGGCTTGTGCGCGAACATCCAGAGATTAAAGATTTTGATATATATTATATACACTATGAGGCGGGCTGTTCGATTGCCGGACTACGTCTTGGTAAAAAGCTCCATATTCCTACTGTGCAAGTAATGCATGGCCGCGAGGATATGGGTGAAGGTAATATAATTCCCTTTGGTTTCCGTACGATTGTAGCGGTTTTATTAAATTGGTTCCATTCTTGGTATCTTCCGCATTCGGTTACAGTTCGCCGTGATGATTATCTAGCCGATAATATTGCCAAGGCTAGAATGTGGACCATGATGATAAATCATGCAAATTATGCAGATTTGGTGCTGACTCCTTCTGCGCATTTTCGTGAAAAACTGATTCATTACGGCGTGAAAAAAGAAATTAAAGTTTTCCCTAATGGTTATGCAGATCAGAACTATCCTGAGAATCCTCCGTTGAAAACTTTGGAGCCGGGCGAAACATTGAAAATAGTTTGGCATTCACGCGTTTCTGGTGAAAAACGGATGATGTCGTTTCTTGATGCTTTGACTCAGGTTAGCGGTAAATATCAGATGGCGGTATATGGTAACGGACCAGATTTTATAAAAGCTATTAGTTTTGTAAAAACACATCATTTGCCAGTAAAGCTTTATGGTAACGTCAAGTTTGAGAAATTAAAAGAAGCGATTGCCGATTCACATCTTGATGTTTTAGTTTCTTATAACTTTGATACTTTTGGCATGACTTTGATTGAAGCTGAGGCATTTGGCGTGCCGGTTTTCTTTTGTGATCCAGATATGAAGGAGGTTGTACCGGCGGGAAGCTATGTGATGTCGAAAGATCCTTCCCCATCCGAAATGGCGGCTTCTTTGAATGAGCTATTAGGGTCTCCAGAAAGAATTGCTGAGATGAGCAAAGTGATGCTTTCGCACCGTGAAGAGATATTGATTTCGCGTCGCATTAAAGTTTTAGAAAAAATCTTTGATATAATAAAATCATGAGATACTTAGCGGATTTACTTACATTATCAAGATTTATTTTGGCGAGTATTTTACTAGTGCTAGCTTTTGTCGGTAGCCCGGCTGAGAATGCGTTTATTATTTTCCTTACTGCAGAACTTACGGATACTTTTGACGGAACTTGCGCGCGTAAATGGCCATTTCCAAAAAACAAAACTCCGAAATACCGCAAGTATGCCGCACTTTATGATATGGTGTCGGATGCACTCCTCGCCGTGGCGCACGTTTTGTTCTGCACGCTCCAGGTGAATTGGATTGTTGGGCTGGTGGTGATTATATATTATATAGTGGTTTGTGGTACGATTGAGTTGATTGTTTATGGTAAATTGTTTGGTCACCCAGATAACTGCACTAAGAATTCATTAACTAAGCGTAATTTTCCACTAGCTAAGAAACTAATTCTTACACGTCGCTATTTGTATACGATTTGTCTTGGTATCGTGAACGCCTTTATTCTCTTTGCTACTAGTTGGCCGGAACCGGTCAAATATGGTCTATTTATCTTTGGCTGTTCAATCTTCGTGTTTATTTGGTTCTTCTTGAGGCAACGTCGTCAGCACGTTTCGCGCGATGCCGTGGAAATTGAAAAACAATTATCTCGTAAATAGAGCTACGGTTGTAGCTTTGTTAAAGTTGTTAGGGTTGTAGAGATTTAGTGCCATAATTCTGGCGGCGAGTTCGCCATCCCAAATGGAGAGTGGTGAATACTTGGTGCTACTTAGTGGGATTACATTTAATTCGCCGTTTTTTGCGATGATGATTTGTCCGTCATGTAAAGTGATGATGGAAACTGGATAGCTTAAAGTGAACTTATGAATTGCCTCGGCAACTTGCATAAGTGATTGAGTGAGTAATAAAACTTTCGGATAATAAACTGCGCGGAAGATTTTCTGCAGTTGTGCCATGGAACCCATGAGGATTATATTTTCGTTCATTAGAATTTGTTCGGTTTTTCCTTCGGTGAGTAAATCTACGGTGTCGCGGGTGACGATAACGGGCCTTTTAGTTTTTTGGCAGGCTTCGGCGATAGCTTGTGCAGTGATGGAGTTTTTGGAAAGGTCACCGACGAGTAGGTTGAAGTCTGCTGAGTCTAACGTGTTGGTAATTTCGGTAGTGTTTGCCAGCGAGCCGGAATCAGTAGAGCTTAAGAAAACTAGATTTGGCAAAGGTGGGAGTTTGTTTTTTAAAGCGTCAGGCAAAACTACGTTGATGGTTTTCAGTGGATAATTTGCGGTTAAGAATTCGGCGACCTTGACCGAGGTGCGGAAGTTTTGTAAATTGCCGCCAAGAATGTTAATATCGCCCTGCTTTTGCTCTGGAATATTCCATAACAAATCTTCTCCCCCTTCGAGCTTTTCAATTTTGTGTAGATATTCCATCAGAACTCCAAATCAATTGAAACTGGGCAGTGGTCGGAGCCCATGACATTTTCGTAAATTTCGGCTGATTTTAGGTTTTTTTGTAGAGCTTTTGAGATGAAGAAATAATCAATTCGCCAACCGACGTTGTTTTCGCGGGCGTGGCCCCAGTGGCTCCACCAGGTGTAGCGTACAGCGGTTGGATTTAAGGTGCGGAAGGTGTCGATAAAACCGGCATTGACTAGATTGGTGATTCCCTGCCTTTCCTCGTCGGTAAAACCAGCTGAGTGATGATTGGTTTTTGGACGGGCAATATCAATTTCCTCGTGTGCAGCGTTGAAGTCGCCACAGACCACGACGGGCCTTTCTTTTTCGAGTTGTTTTAAGTATTCGCAGAGGGCTGGATCCCATTCGTGTTTACGAAGATGAAGTCTTCCTAGTTCGTTTTTACTATTTGGCACATAAACTGTCACGACGAAAAAACGTTCAAATTCTAAGGTTAGAATACGGCCTTCGTTCATTGGGTCGCCAAAAGCGTCTTTTTTGACGGTTAATTCTGGGCATTTTTCAAAATCATGATATTCGTTTAGAACTTTTAGTTCGTTTTTGACAAAAATTGCGGTGCCGGCATAGCCTGGTCGCACAGCCGAATTCCAATGTTCTTCGTATTCTGGTAGGTCAATTTCGGCTTGGCCTTGTTTGGCCTTGGTTTCTTGCAAACACAAGATATCTGGTTGGTATTGTTTGATGAAATTCTGAAAGGCACCCTTTTTGATGACGGCGCGAAGGCCATTAACGTTCCATGAGTAAATTTTAAGCATATCTTCCCCTGTCTATATCGCGTTTTTTGATGGTTTCGCGTTTGTCGTATTTTTTCTTGCCTTTGCCAACGGCAATAACTAGTTTGATATGGCGGCCACCACCAAGGAGTTTAACTGGTACAATGGTGGAACCAGCGATTTTTTCACGTTCTAAGGCGTGGATTTGTTTTTTAGTGGCAAGTAGTTTGATGTTTCTAGCAGTGTCAGCGCCGAGAGTTAAGTTATTCAGCCAGAGTTCACCGTTTCTAATGGTTACAAATGAGCCTTTGAGTTGTACGTGATGATCGCGAATCAAGCGTACTTCAGGCCCGGAAAGTGCCATGCCA
>JAEEGF010591989.1_pt1 | contig 13219 bp, 12 predicted proteins | sample 9134171 | NCBI WGS metagenome assembly JAEEGF01 (sample SAMN16246542, study PRJNA631951) | gut metagenome | biome: gut microbiome; feature: rumen; material: AP-attached | host: Bos | place: Iran: Karaj | collected 2018-10
TATTTGATAAATATTATGATTCATTGCAGAGTTATATGAAAGTTTATTATTCGGAATTGGAAGCTCAGTATTATTATCTTATTAATTTGAATTTTAATCAACGTGCACGAAATCATGATATAAAGGTTGAGCAATATGGTCAACAAATGTGGAATGTATCGCGTGTATTAAACGCGACGAAGTTAGATGATATTATGGATGTGATGTCGTCGTATCTTTATTTAAAGCAGCAGTTAAGATGAAAATAGGGATAATTAGTTCTGGGATAGATACATTGGCATTGTTCCAATTTCTGACACGTTATGATAATGAATATTTGGTTTATTGTGATCAAACTAATTTCCCGTATTGAGAAAAATCACTCGATTTTGTATTAGATAATATTGAAAAAGCGGGGGAGTTTTTGGCTAAGAAATGAGCTGAAATTATTATTGTGGATCCGGTCTATGAATTGGCATTGAAACATTCAAATAAAAAACTTTGATTTAAAGTTTTACCATTGTTTCAGAAGTATCTACGTGAATATGCATTCAAACATTCATTGGTAGGTAAAATCTGAATTTTATCTGATTTTTGATCTTTTTGAAAAGTTCAAGAATTACTTGAAAAAGAAGAAAAAGACTATAAACCGACAGATGAACAGAAATCGATTAAAAAATTTAGTTATCCATTTCATTATCGAGTAAAATCAGTTAGTTCATGGGTCGTAAATATAAATGATTTGGGAGTTCATAACCCATATTTGATACGTACGATGAAGAATGATTTACGTTATTTTAAGGATGCATATGTGGATACAATTTTGCCTATGCATTATCATTATTTTCGTATGCAGAGGACTATAAAATCGTTTTTCAATTTTCATAAGATTAGATTTCATGATTTTTCGGTAATTGAGGAATGTTTTAATAATTTAATAGAAAAATCTGACTGAAAATATTGAGTTAATGTGTGGATAAACCAGCCTTCAGAATTTTTGATTCGTAATAAACAGTTGATGTGGCTGATGCAAAGGTGAAAATCTGTAAAGGTAGAGATTGAAGAAATCTAAAACAAGTTGAAATTGGATAGGAAAAGACTATAAGGTAATCACAAAATATGCCAGGGTGATGGAATTGGTAGACATGCTAGACTCAAAATCTGGTGACTTCACGGTCGTGTGGGTTCGAGTCCCATCCCTGGTAAAAATGGGTACTTCAAACTATAAAGGATTTAATCCTTTATTTTTTTAATATGAATTTTATTTAATTATAAATTAATATTCACTTGATAAATCAAAAAATATTTATATCTTGGTAGTAGTTTTGAATTTTATTTTTTAATTTTTGTAAAAATGAAAGAGTTCTTAAAAAAAGCTAAAAAATTCTTTTCAAAGTTGTACACAAGGTTTCTTAATTATAAAAATACGAAAAAATGGTTTGTGCTTTATTTGGCGGTTTTAGCTTTTTGTTTATTCCTCTTCCCAGTAGTGGATGCAAATTGAAATGGAGTTAGATTTTTGCTTTCATGAATGCTATGGAAATCGTGATTAGTAATGTTGCTTGCTATGATTGGATTATTCTTGTGGAATTTGAGCATTTCTTTCAAGGGATGGATTACTAAATTATGTGCATTACGTGAGGATGAGCCATTAGTTGATTTTATATTGTTGTGGGTTGTAGTGAGCGTATTTATGTGAGTGTTGGATTGAGCTAATATAGCAATGATGAGTGGAGTAACACAGAAAGTTTGAATTTTAAACTGACAAGTAGCAATTGATGGATTGTTGTTATTGTGATGATTGGTTTGGTCTTTTATATCTTTACGAAAGATGTCTCAAAAATCTAATAAGAGAACTAAGATAGTAAATATTGTAGAAGAAAATCATCAAAAACCAGAATCTCAGAAAATTAGTCAAAATACACATCTCTTTGATAATTTGGATAACGAAAATTAGAATTAAGAATATGAAAAAATCCACTTCCAAAATGGTTGTGGATTTTTTGGGATTTAATTTACAGACTTATTTTCTTTTCTCATTGTTTAAATATAGCCAAGCATCTTCTACTCATTCTACTACTGTTCTTTTTGCTTCCCAATTTAGTAGCTGTTTTGCTTTTAGTGGGTTAGCAAGAGATACAGCAACATCTCAAGGCCTTCTAGCTACGATTTCGTAAGGAATTTCTTTATCAACTATCGTTTCAACTATTCATATCATTTCTGCTACAGATTTTCAGTATCATGTTCAAATGTTGCATATTTCAAATACAGGTTCTGCGGTATACATTTCACTAGTTTCATTGATTTCTACTCTATCAAATAGATATTTAGCAGCAGAGTAATGAGCTTCAGCAACATCCATTACATGAATATAATCTCTGATGCATGTTCAGTCTTCTGTTTCATAGTCATTTCCAAATACACTTAATTTTTCAATCTCTCATTTAGCTACTTTAAGCAAGAATGGGAGTAAATTAGTGGGTACTCACTTAGGATTTTCTCATAGAATGTGAGATGGATGAGCTCCAATTGGATTAAAATATCTTAGAGCAATTGCTGAAAATCATTTTTGCATTACCATATCGCGAAGAAGATTCTCGATTACAAGTTTTGTGGTTCCGTATGGATTAGTTGTTTTAGTTTTGTCTGTTTCGCTAAATGGTGGAAGTAGGTTTTCGGCGTCATATACAGTAGCACTACTCGAAAATATAATCTGATTTATGTGATGTTTATTCATCACTTTGAGTAAGTTTATTGTCCCTAAAATATTATGATCGTAGTATAGGAAAGGATCCTGGCAACTTTCTCAAACGGCTTTTTTTGCTGCGAAGTGGATAACTAAGGCGATATCACTTGCATGTTTTTCAAATACCGAATCCAAATCTGAATAATTCCTGAGATCCAGTTCATAGAATTTAGGAGTTTTTCATGTGATAGCCTTGATTCCATCTAAGGCAGATTCATGAGAATTCGATAAGTTATCTACGATGATAACGTCGTATCAGTTTTCAATAAAAACTGTGGCAGTATGAGAACCGATATATCATAGTCCTCATGTAATAAGAATCTTTTTTTTCTGTGCCATGTAATGTAATGGAAATAAAAAATTGACAACGACTATTATTAAATTTGAATGTATTCTGAGAATGCGGTCATTTCGTAATCTTTATATTCGTCGATTATAAATCTTTCTACAATATTAGGGTTATTATCATCTTTTATAATGATAGTTGAATCGTCTTTTCAGAAGTATCGATTATAATATCTTACGCCACTAATTCCGACTCTTTCTAAAGAACCGTCAGAATTGAATGTGAATTTTTGTTTGCTGATTTCTTTGCTTCCATATAGGTTTCTATCTTCTCACTCTTTATTTTGTATTTTTTCATAGAAAAACCATGGTTTATCACAGAATTTGCAGTCAAATTCTCCTTTTTGATCTAGCTTTATTCAGAAGTATTGTTCAGCCTCATCTAGAAAACTGATTTTTTCGTGAGTTCATCAGTATTCTAAAAGTCTCCAGTTTTTATAAGCATTATCTGAGAAAGTAGATTTTACATATAACTCGCGTGTGCTTCAGGAATTAATGCTATAATAGTTTGATACATAATATCAATATTTGTTCTCCGTTAGTGATATAATAATTGGTAAAGATGAGAATGAGCAACTGCTACTTAAATTTCATCTTTCATCTATGTAATATCATTGTCAATTGGCTGTAACGTAGAATTCGAAATCTCCGTTATCATTAACAGCAGCTCAAAGAAGTTCATAATTAATAAAAGTCTTATTTGCATCTGTAGTTAATCCACAGTTTTCATGTTGATGAATGGCGTTTTCGATGAAGTAATCGGTATTGTAATTTCTTAATGATGTTTCTTTATCTGCTTTTATGAAGTGGGCTGCTAATGTTACACAACATACTATTCATAGTATTATTAGAAGAATTTTCTTGTGATCTTTTTTAGGAGCTTGCTCCATAATTCTTTTTTGATGACTATCCATTCGTATAATAAAAAAATAAACTATTTAATATCAGGAAAATATCTCATAACCTGTAGTACGAATTTATCTGCAAGTCTGTATCTCTTTTCTCGTTCTTCTGCAGACATAAATACTACTGAGGCATTTTCGATAAAGAATTCTCTAAACAAATTGGCAATTCATGTTTTTAGTTCATCTATTTGTGGCTTCTCCATGTGCTGATAGATTATAATTATGTCCATATCAAGAGGTATACCAAATATTTTTCATAAAAAATATTTGTTTATCATTACTGAATATGTCTCAAATAGATTAGTAAGATTAGATTTTAATGCAGTGAAGAATATTTCTTTGAATAATTCAAAATATTCTTTTTTTATAGAAATAGAAAAACCTGAATTTTCCTTTTGGATATCTAATACTCATGATTCTTCTAAAGAATCAACTTGTTTTTTGATTGCTGGAAAAGTCCATCAGATTTCGCTTTCAAGAGCTCTCATCGATACTCATTGTCTACGAAAGACCAAGTATTTTAGTATGTCAACTTTGGTTTTGCTTCCGAAAAGTTTTTCTAAATTCATTCTTGAAATAGAAATAAATTCTGTTGATAGGATAAAAATATTAAATGAAAATACAAGATGAGGTGTTTGAATTTTGTAATTTTTTAAATTTTAAGCAGCTTTGTTTTGTTGGTTTTCTTTTATTTTTTCTCTAATTAATTCAAAATTGAGTTCTCATTTTTCTTCATTAACGAAAAGTTCTGGAGGAAGACGTCATGTTTTTGAGTATTCTTTGGTTTTTGTTAGGGCCTTAATATAATCGAAAATATCACTTGGAACTTTAATTCCACATGGTTCTTCAATATATTCATTATTAGGGTTTGCATAAGTTATTTTATTTGCTAGAAGATTGATTATTCGTTCGTTGTTAACTTTATTTATGTCGAATTGGTTGAGATGCATTGTTACATTTTTTCATTTATTCATTGAATAATTATTGGTAGATGTGTCTCAATCAGGCTTTTTTATTTCTGCTGTGTTCGTTGATATTGATAAAACTTTTACTCATTGTTTTGATAAATCTCTCATGTATCAGAAAGTTATCTTGTTAGATATTTGTGTTTCATCTGGTATAAATATGTAAGGTTTTTCGTATTCTCCGTTTTTAACTCGATGTATTACATCTCTTGTACCACTAGGAGCCCAAATAACAAGGCGTCATTTGTCATTTTCAGGTGATAATATTTTATTTATATAATTTGTAGTGTTTTCTCTACGTTGTCTAGCTATTGGGTTACCTCATTTGATTTTGCTTGTTGTAGGACTTGTTGAAGTTATATTTGATAATGAATTCATTGCTGATTCTTGTTTCTCATTACACATAATTAAATCTCATATTACAGTAGTTATGAGTTTACTTATATCTTTAATTCATAATTTTTGAGCAGTTTTCATTATTTTTATTATTACAGCAGGGATATTCGCAAAAGTATCGTGGTTTACCATGATTATATATTTTTGACCTTTTTTAATATTTTTGATAACTTCTTCCAATTCTCTTTCTTCTCCCTCTGTCATGTCTAGTATGTTGGGATTATATTTGAATTCAAGTATATGTGGTATAATAAAGTGTGATATTAGAGGTGAGGCGGTAGTTATGAGAGCTTTTATAGTGGTGTCTGATACGTCAAAACCAAGAAATTTATTAATAACTTGTTTAACATCTTCAGGGGCATATTTTTTGAAATATTCTAAAGCATCTTCTTTTCGCTTCCTTTCATAAGATCGATTGGATCGCTTTTCATAGTCTTTATTATATATAACTTTCTTTTCATTCCATTCTTTTAACTCTTTATCGTATTCATTTTTTGAAGAAAAATCTTTTTTTTGAGGTTTTTTGGGTAGGTCTTTTGGTTTCTCTGGCATTGGTTCGTATAGTTCGGGAACTAATAATTGTTCTATGTCATTGCCATCTATGATCTGAGTTTTTCGGAAACTGTAAACATATGCATAGAAAAATAGTCCCAATAATTCTTCGGATGATAATTGTTCTATAACATTTTGTATTTCCTCGTTTTGAAGTGCTTTATCATTTTCTGATGATTTTATTTCTATAATTTCTTGGTGTAGTTTCCTAAATTTTTCTTTGTTTATTAGATAATCATCATTTGTGAGAGCCTCTATTAATCTTTCAGGGATTTTCCTTAGATTTTCTTTGATTTCGTTATTTTTTTCAGATGTTTCACCATTTTTTTGAGAGGTTTCATGATTTTTTTGTTGAATTTCGTTGTTATGTTGTTCTAATACTTTGTTATTTTCATTAGATGATTCGCTATCTTTTTGTTGAACTTGGATATTTTTTTGTCATGTTTCATCATGGCAGGAGTCAAAAAATACCTCTAATGCCTCAAAAATATCCTGATTTTTATATTTAATTCAAAAATCTTCTAATTTCTTTCGTTTTTTATTCTTATCTCATGTAGGCTTAATATGATTGAGTGTTAATCTCTCTGCTTTAGAAATTAGAGACATTTGAAATGAGACGATATATAAAAAATATAGTTTTATGAGTTTATAAAATTTAAAAATATTGTCAAGTTTATTGACGATGTGTGTGAGTTTTGCAAGTAATCCTACATATTCTTATATGAAAAAGTAAAGGAGAAATTTATATGAAAAGGTCAGATTTTTTGATTTTTTTATTTATTTCGATTATAATTGGAGTGTGATGATTTTAATTTGATATCTATGATATGGACGGATATATACCAGAAGAACTAGAAAAGGAAATTCTTCAACTCGCTGAATCATGAAATTATGATGAAGCTATATCATTGGTAAATAAAATTTTGGCTAGAGATCCTACAAACGAGCAGGCTCTTTTGATGGTCACAGATATTCAATATCGTAAGTGAAATATGGATTGAGCTGATAAGGCTGTAACTTTCCTGAATTCAAGAAAGAAGGATGATCCACTATGACTTTATGTAAAGTGATTACTAGAAATGGAAAAAAATAATTGGAAAGAAGCTCGTTCATATCTCAAAAAGGCGATGCAGGTTACTAATTGAGAAAATCATGAAATAGTACGTTGTTATGGATTGAGTGAGTATCGATATGGAAATCGTGAAAAATGAAGAGAATTTTTGAGAAAAGCCTTCAAACAAGATTGTCTAGATGCAGAAGTATTATACAATATCATACAGTTAGCTATCTTGGATGAAGATTATGATGAATCTACAGATATGATTAAATTCTTTTATGATCATCATTGAGAGTTGAAAGTGGTAGATAAGCCAATTGAATGGTATGATAAGAAAATTGTTTTATTTGAAAAATTTATGTGAGGGAAAAAGTATTTTAATTTAGAGAAATAAATTTTATCTTTATATAATGTAAACAAAATGAATCTTAAAAAAATTAAAACATTATGGCAGAAAAAGAAGATTGTATCATCTAAACCTTTTATCGATGATATAAAATCGATTTTTCGTACATATAAATGACAGATGATTTGGATTAGTGTATTATCTGGTTTTCTATTGTTTTTGTTGAATATTTTGATAGGTGTTTCTATGTATGGAAACACGCTTAATGATAGTTTGAGAGATAAATTGTGAATGTATTTTTATCTTAGAAATGATGTGGAAAGTGAAAGTAAAGTCTATAAGCAAGTTATTAGATTAAAAGATAAACTTGAAAATGAATGATTGCAAGTAAATTTCCTTACAAAAGAGGATGCAATGGACTTTATGATGAAAAGATTACCTGAATTAACAGGAAGTTTAGAAAAATTCTGAATGCAAAATCCATTACCAGCAACATTGTATGTAACATTCTCTGATAAATCTCAGTACCAAGTGTTGCAAGATGTGATGCTGGAAAATAAAGATATAGTTCTAAATATTCAGGATTTAGACCAGATTGATAATTTGGAAGAACAAGAAAATAGGATAGTTAATGTAATTAAACTATCTAATTTTGTTCAGATATTGGCTATATCGTTAGTGATTGTAATTGCTGCAGTAATTTTGTCATTCTCAATCTTTTTCTTACGTTCAATATTTACTAGATTCTGGAATGATATTCAAGTTAAAAAATTATTATGAGCTTCTAAAGCACAAATTATTATGCCATTCTTGTGGTTAGTACTTTATGCAATTATTGGAGGTTTCTTACTTTCATTAATATTAACTTTATCATCATTAGGTGTGTTTGACTTCTATATGTCACAGTTATTTGGGTCTACCTTAACATCTCATTTGTTTGCTAATTGGTGATCTATCTTACTTTTATTTATTGTTGAAATTGTAATGATTATTTGATTATTGATGGGGATTTCTTATGTCTTTGTTTCAAGATTACATAAAAAACTTAAATAAAAATTAAATTTCTTGTATTTATCAAGATTATGCAATTAAGATTCTTTCGTGAATGGACGTTGCATAATCTTTTTTAATTTTTTAGAAAAAATTACTAAATAGTTTATTTGTTTTTTTTTCGTTTCTGAACTTTTTTGGTTTTGTTTCAATATGCTTCTGCAAACATTGCATTTAGTTTTCATTGATTTGCAGATTTAATATTAGAGTACTGGTTCTTTTTCTTTGGTTTTTTAGTATCACGTTTTGAAGATTTATTATCCTTTCAATTGTTAGGTAACTTCTCATCATCAGTTGGAAATTTCTGACTTTTTGTTTTTTTAACTTCATCGTATTTGCTTACATGTTTTTCTCGTTTACGAACTCATTTGTTTGTGTAAGGATTTCTTTCAGTTTGATCAGATTTTCTAGATTTTTTTGCATGTTCTTCTTCATAATCATCTCATGGTTGAATGGCTTCAAGTCATGCATTGGCTACATCTTCTTCATTATATTTAACGAATATATCGCGTTCTTTTCAGCTTTCTCAACGATTACGATATTTGATTACGATAGGTACTCCAACGAATCAAAAATTCTTTCTGATGCTATTCTCAACCCATTTTTTGAATGCAAAATTAGCACGAGCTTTGTGATTAACAAAGACTATAAAAGTTGGTGCATCTACAGCAATTTGAGTAGCATAGAGTATTTTACAGATTTTATTCTTTGGAAAGCGAGGAGGACGTTGAATCATTTCATGCTGTAAAGCTTCATTCAAATCTCTTGTTGCGATTCTCTTTGTGTTCTCTTTCTGTAGTATCGACACAAATTTCATAACATCATCAACTCATTCTCATTTTGTAGCAATCATAGGAACGATTGGTAAATATTTAGCAAAATCCAAATAAGTTTGTGTGTTTTTTATCATCGCATCTACAGCTTTTGGATTGACCTGATCCACTTTATTTAGCACAAAAATCATAGGCAATGCTAATTGATGAACTTCTTGGAGTAATGTCATATCACGGTGGGTGATTCATTGTGTACAATCAACCATAAAGATTACTACAGGACGGACAAATTCTAGCATAGCTTTTGTTTTGTCGTATGCTATTTTTTCTATTCAATGAATCTTTCAACGTTTTTTAATTCATGCTGTATCGTATGCTATATAATCTCTACCTTTCCAAGAAAAATTTCATGCCACATAATCTCTAGTAGTTCATGCTACATCTGCAACTTTAGCTAGAGGTTTTCATACTAATGTATTTAATAGTGTAGATTTTCAAGCATTAGGTTTTCAGAGGATAGCTAATCAAATTCTAAACGGTTCTACAGTTTCTTCTTCATCTTGGTGAGATTTTTTTCGCTTATTATAAAATGATGTTATATTTTTTTCTATTTCTCAGAGATTTCTTTCATGTTTTGCAGATATTCAAACGACATTAGATAATCATAATGTGAAATAATCAGATGTAGCTAATTGGGTTTCTGATTCTTTTCGTTTTACATCAAGTTTGTTTACGATAAGTAATGTGCATTCTTGTTTTTTCTCTTTTCTAATTAATTCTAAAATATGTTGTTCTTTTGCTGTAATTCATGCAGTATCATCAATTAGAAATAATAAGTAATCGGATTCTTTTATGATCTGTTCAATATACTCTAGTTCATCTGTAAAATCTAGTAATCCAGGGGAATCAAAAAATGTAAAAGATCAAGAGTCGGATTGAACTTTATGTTGAATTATATCAGTTGTGGTTCATGGAATATCTGTCACAATCGCACGAAATTGTCCAATCAATCTATTGAATAGAGTGGATTTTCATACATTTGTAGCTCATACTAAACCTATTTTCATGATATATGTTTTTATATAAAGCTGTTTTTTACAGTATATCGATTTTCTAATTAAAAGCAATTATCGTTTTTTTATATAATGACATATTTTTATTTTGTTTATCTCTTGCTTTTTATATTTGAAAATTTACATTGAAGATAGTTCAGATTTTTATCTCTTAATTTATAAAAGATGAAAACTGTTCTTATGATTGTCGCGAATAATTGATTTCAGGATTATGAATTCTCTGCGACTTATGAAGCTTTGCAAGAAGCTAATGCACAAATAACTATTGCTGCGTGAAAAAAGTGACAGTGTGTTTGAGTATTCGGGTTGAGAATTGAAGCAGCTTATAGTTTAAATGAAGTCCATTGAGATAAATTTGAAATGGTGATTTATGTAGGATGAGGATGAGCATTGACTCAGTATTTGCACAATGATGATTATTTACGTATAGCTCAGGAGGCGAAAAAGCTGTGAGCAATATGTATAGCGCCAATGGTGGTTAGTGAGAGTGGAGTATTTAATTGAAAGATAGTTACTTCTCGGGATGATGAATGATTACAGAGGAAGTTTATAGAGTGATTCGGTTGAGCTTGGCAGGATGAGCCAGTTATTCGTTATGGAAATATAGTTACGGCAAATGGTCCAGAAGCAGCAGAGATGTTTGGTAAAGAATGTGTGAAATTGTTAGAAGAATAAGATATAACATTTATGTGTTAATTATAATGGGATGATAAATATTAATCAACCTAATACATCTCAAACTCTGATAAATAGATATGGTAAAAGTAAGAATATCTATAGAACTACCTCGGATAATTTGGTTGAGATATTTGATTTATGACTACAAGAGTGAAATATCATTATTATAGATTGACTTAAATATCATTATAATTGAAAAAAAATGTTTGTTATAGATAAAAATGCTAAGAAGTCAGCAGATATTCAGTGAAAACAATATAAAGAAGTGATAAAATTTGATTATTCTTCCTATGCATTACGAAATATGCAATGGTTTATGCAAAAAATGTATCCAGAACTAAAAAGTATAAAAGATACGGATAAATTTAAAAAGGCACTTAAAAGTATATTACCTTGTTTTGGAAAAATATTATAATAGGTTATTTCTAAAATCATTATGGGAAATATAAAGAATTAGTGTTTTCTTCTATAGTATTGTATAAATCATTTGAATTAATGTTTAATAATTCACAAAGTTTATTGTATACATAAGTTATGTAAGCTGGCTCGTTTTGTTGTCAGCGCATTGATTGTGGTGGTAGGAATGGAGCATCTGTTTCTGTAAGAATTTTTGAATTTTCTATATTACGGATGGCTTCACGTATTTTTTCTGCGCTAGGATATTCAATTACATTAGTACATCATATCCATAGATTTGGAAATAATTTTTCAGCCTCTTTTAATTCATCTTTTCCATATCACCAAGCATGGAAATATATTTTTAAATCAGAAAAATCTTTAAGAACTTCCATAGTTTCATGAAATCCATCACGAGAATGTATCATTAATGGTAAATTTAATTTTCTAGCTAGTTCTGCTTGTAATTTTAGAGCATTTTGTTGAATGGAAAGTGTTGGATTGTCTGAGAAATGCAGATCAATTCCACATTCTCAAATGGCTACTATGTATTCTTTGTTTGTTTCATATAATTCTTCTAATTCGCTTAATAGTGGTAAAAATTCCAATTCATTGTGTGGTATATCACATGGATGTCGTCAAATGGCCGTCTTTATTGTTAAATTTGGAAATGCTTTAACTGATTCTTTTGCAATTTGAATTCATTTTTTGTTATATTCATCGTTTGCTCATGCATTGACTAGGATTTTTCATCAGATTTTTTCAAAATTCTCTAAGTATTTTTTATAATCAGAAAAAAGTTGATCAGTATTTAGGTGAGTGTGAGCATCAATTATCATATTTACAATATTGTTAAGGTTAATTCTAATTAACTAATTTATACGTATCTTTAGCAATCATTAATTCCTCATTAGTTGGTAATACATAAACTGGTATACTACTATCTGGCGAAGTAATGATACCTTCATGTTGTTCTTTATATGAGGCTATGTTATTATTAGCTTCTACATTTAATTTAATTCCTAATGGAGCTAGTTTATCTAAAACATTTGCTCTAAATTCTGTACCATTTTCTCCTACACCTGCAGTAAATACAATAGCATCTACTTTACCTTCTAATTCTATATAATATTGAGCAATATATTTAGCTACTCTATCATTGTACATTCTTTGAGCAAGTTTAGCATTTTCTTCTCCACGAAGAGCTGCTTGTTCTACATCTCTTGAATCACTATAACCAGATACTCCTAAATAACCACTTTGTTTATTTAAAGCATTGGTAACTTCGGAAATATTCATTCCTGATTCTTTGCATACATACTCTAAAATGCTAGGATCAATAGAACCACTACGAGTACCCATCATAATACCATCTAATGGTGTTAACCCCATGGTTGTATCATAACATTTACCATCCTTGATAGCTGATAATGAACCACCGCTACCTATATGGGCAATGATTAGATTGACATCATCTTTATTTAATAAATGTTTCATTTCTTGAGTAATATATTTATGACTAGTTCCATGGAAACCATATTTTCTTACTCCATATTTTTCATACCATTCCATTGGTACGGGATAGATGAAATTATACTTAGGCATTGTTTGATGAAAAGCTGTATCATATACTGCTACCATTGGTACATTAGGTAAAGCCTCTTTTAAAGCTTTAATACCAGCTAAATTTCCTGGATGATGTAATGGTACTAATTTAGTTAATGATTTAATACTATCAATTACTTCATCATCAATTAAAACAGAATCAGAATACTTTTCACCGCCATGAACAACACGATGACCTACAGCTTTAATTTCAGATAGTGATTTAATTACTTTATTTTCTAATAATTCATCAAATACTACTTGAACAGCTTCAACATGATCCTTTAAATATCTTTCTTTTTTTATTTTTTCACCATTGATTTTTACATTCCAAAAACAATCTTTTAAACCAA
>JAEEGF011884436.1_pt1 | contig 13219 bp, 9 predicted proteins | sample 9134171 | NCBI WGS metagenome assembly JAEEGF01 (sample SAMN16246542, study PRJNA631951) | gut metagenome | biome: gut microbiome; feature: rumen; material: AP-attached | host: Bos | place: Iran: Karaj | collected 2018-10
TTCAATCAGGAAATACAATCTGTGCTCCAAAAGAAGTATGTAAAAGCGGGTACGTGTTTGAGGGATGGTATTATAATAATGGTGATGGTCAAGAGAGAAAATGGAATTTTGAATCTGATACGGTAAGGTCAGATGTAGTGCTTTATGCTAAATGGGCACCGGTAAAGAATAGAATAACGCTAATCTTGAATGGTGGCCAATGTAGTGTTAGTTATATTGATGTATTATATGGAGAGGAGTATCATTTACCCACTCCGGAGTTTAAAGGGAAGTATTTCTATGGTTGGTTTTTAGGAAATGATAGGCAATATAGCGGAAAGTGGATTGGGAATATAGATATTACGCTAGAAGCTAAATGGCTACTTTTTGATCCTGACAATTGCCCTACATTTGGAACGTATGAACAGGACGGAGTCGAAGAAAATGGAAAAGAGCCTATAGAGTGGATCGTCTTAGATGAAAACGAATATGGTTATCTTCTTGTTTCCAGGTTTATTCTTGATGCTAGAATGATGGAAAGTGGTAATACGCACAAGTCATATAAAGATTGTGAACTTAGGAAGTGGCTTAATAGCAGTTTTTACTATGAAGCATTTTCTTCTCTTGAAAGAGATTTGATCATAGATACTTTTATCGATGATGCAGGCGTTTCTGACGGCGTCTTTTTACTTAGTTTTAGTGAGGTAAATGATTATTTTTACCAAACTGATTTTGCAGGAACCGTAGGTACAACATATGTTCAGAGCAGTGATCTCGAGAAAGTACATGTAAAATATGATTCATGGTGGTTACGTAACGTTTTTAAAAAAAATGTACCTTATCAGACATATCTTGCTTTGATTTGTTATGGTTCTTATACTGGCACAACACTAGGCAGGGATGTTTATGGTGTTCGGCCTGCCATATGGGTTGAAAAAAGAGCAATAGATATAGATATTGATTGAGATTTGATTGGTATGTTGAAAGAAAAGAGTAAGCTGAATTATACAAGTATACTACTTTGTGCTATGCTTCTTGTATTAACCTTGTCATCATGCGGTAAACCTTCATCAAGTCTTGATGACCATATTACCGGGGTAATCAAGCCGCACATCCAGGAGTATAGGCATTTCATATATACAGACTTTGGAGCAGCAAAAAAATACGATATTCAAAATAACACTATTTCAGACGCCTGCACTGATCGGGAATGCGATGGTGATTGTCCACTTGACATGAGTACACTGGTTAAAACGGTATATGATGAAAAACTGTTTTTCCTGTCTTTCAAATCATTTTCCCAGGATATGTACATTGGATATCAGGATCTAAATTCTGGAGAATTAACTGTGCTGGTCCAAACCAGTGTAAAGGATGGGACATATGATGATGCCATTTTTGTGTCGGACGGCTATTTGTATTACGTAGACAAACTACCCAAATCAACTAACAACCCGCGGTTCAACACCTGCGTGTTCAGGGTTTCACTGTCGGATGGCAAAGTAGAAACTCTGTTTGATATTGATCAAGAAAAACTGTTCATGGTTGCTGAGGGCATCATCGTCACATACAGTGACGGGATCTTATACTCAAGAGATATAGACAGTGAAGAGCGTCGTATCCTGTACGATATGTCAAATGACGGATTCACAACCATGCATAGTGATCCATATTACGTTAATGGCAGATTGTACTTCTTGTGTAATTCTGCGGGAAATGTGTACTCTGAATACAGAAATCAGTATTTCATTCCTACCTTTCTCGTGTCTGTGAATATTAAAACCGGAGAGAGTCAGCTTATTAAGGAAGACCCGGTAGCGAGCTTTTGCCCGACAGATGGCGGAATTTATTACTCACTATATCGGCTCAGGCATATGTACATACCGGATAATTACAAAGAAAACCCTCAATCGGTTGTAATTTTTCTTTCGGACGAAAACATCCACTTTTGTGATTTTGACGGTTCGAACGATTGTATAGTATATACCAACGAAAAAATGGATTTTACTGGTTCACGAACAGTTATTGACGGTGTCCAGTATGGATGGCTGTTTGATTACAGTGATAGTGAACATTCATTTGGACATGTTTATTTCGGTTCAATAGACTATAGAACAGGTAAAGTCACAAAAGCAAAAGATTGTACCAGTAAATAGAACAGGGAGTATCAGTATCTGATCCCTGTATTTCTTGTAACAGGAAACCAGAGGTGAGTCATGGTTAGAATAAAAGCAACGCATCGAAAGGTGTTTTTGTTTTTCGTCTTGTGTGTTATATTGGCTAGCTGTGTTTGCTGTGGCAAAAGCGGGCAAACAAACAATTCGGACAACGACGGAACAATTCTTAGAGAGCATATGCAGGATTATGGCAATTACATCTACACAGACTTCGGCGTGATGAAGCGGTACAGCATTAGTGCGAATACACTTACAAAAGCCTGCCTCGATCCGGGATGTGACGGATCCTGCGCTCTGGAGATGCAGACTCTTCTGAAGGGGGTGTGTGGCGGAAAGTTGTTTTTCCGGGCAGAAAAGATATTTGCGCACTCCATATATATAGGATATCAGGATCTGGTCTCGGGCGAGGTAGCCATTCTCAAGGAAACGAGCAAAATCGGAAGCACATTTGATGATGGTGTGTTCGTCTGCGGCGGGTATCTGTATTACGTTGATAAAATTCTCAAGAACGGGGGATCACAGAGCAATCCTGATGACTACATCTCGTATGTGTGCAGAATCAGTATAGATGGTGGAAAAGAGGAGCACCTGTTTGTGGTTTCCAATGAGAAACTGTTCATGGTATGTGAAGATGTAATAATCACACTGGAGGACCCGAACATCCTGTATGTGTATGAGATTGGGGATTATCAAAGAAAACCGTTGTGTGATGTTACAGAGTCAGGATATCTCGGTATTGTAAATACTTCAACTTACAAATCCGGAAAGATATACATAAGGTGTTCTTCGGAAGACAAGGAGTATTCGGAATACAGCAACGGTTATTACGGACTGTACTACCTTGTTTCTGTTGATGTTCACTCCGGTGAGCTGGAACGCGTAATTGATGAACCGGTCTACAACTTCTATCTGTCTGCTGAGGGAATATACTATGTAAGAATGAGACTGAGACATATGTACATTCCTGAAGACTATAGAGAGTATCCCGAAAATATCAGGGTGTTCATGGCAGATGATTCCATCCACTTCCGCAGGTACGACGGGGCCAGTGACGAAGTACTGTATACCAATGAAAACATAAATCTCGGTAATTTCTGGGTCATCAGAGACAACGTGCTGTACGGAGACCTGATGGATTTCGATGAAGAGATCCATACATTCAGCGGAACCGCGTACTTCGGTGTCATAGATTTTTCGACCGGAAGCATAACCCGGGTCGAAGATCAGACGAAGAAACAGTGATTATCTGACAAAAGAAAGCATGTCGCGAGGAGGAACCGGATATGCGTTGTCTAACGTCAACAGAAATATCAAAAGTTTTGTCCTCGCGTTTCATTATGCCCGCCATCCTGTTCCTTGTCGTATGTGTTGCCGTCATTTCCGCATTTGCATCATCAACAGTACAGAATGATTCAGCAGCGAGAAATGCGTATGATGCCATTATCAATGATCCGGAAGGGACAGCTGAATACTATGAAGATCTCGGCCGCCTGACCAGGGAGCAGCTCCTGGATGATTCATACCGTGGACCTTCAACGTACAGTCCTGACGGGTCGGTCGAAGACCTTGCTTCGCTCACAAGTGCGTATGCCCGTCTTGACTATCTTGATAATCACGAAAAAACTATAAGCAATTTTATAGAAGCGGCCAAGATCCGCATACTGGATCTGAATTCATACGGTTTTGACGACGATACGTATGAAGTAAGGTATCAGAAAGCTCTGCTCAGCAGGTATGAACAGGTCCGAGGGACAGTGAGCCCGGAATCAGAGTACGCTTACGGATATGACAAGTATCTTAACATGAATATCACCTCGGTATTCGTGATAGTTGCCGTCACCCTTATTGTCTCGTATATCTTTTCGAACGAGCGGTACACGGGCTTTTCGCATATTCTGAGAAGCACGAAGAGAGGCAGAGGTCATACAATTGCAGCCAAATTATCCGCTGTGCTGATCATATGCACCGCTGTCTCAGTTCTGTTTTACGCGGTCTCTTTCACGACCATCGGTCTTACTAACGGATATTCCTCGGTGACCGCTCCGGCACAGATCATTCCTGATTTCTATGCCGTTCCGTACAAAACCAGCATTCTCGGGTATCTGTTGCTGAACTTTTCAACGAAGCTGACAGGTTTTCTGGCATATGCCGCATTTCTCTCAGCCGTATCTTGCGCCTTTAAATCATATGTGATCAGTTTTGCGGCAGGCGGAGCATTCTGGGCAGTAAACCTCATACCGTATTCCGGACAGTATTCCGGCACTGTTCCGGCTGTCAAATACACAAATTACGCAGCGCTCGTTTGGGGGAATGAGAACAGTCTTTTCTACCGGTGCGTTAGTGTTTTTGGGTATCCTGTCTCGCACACAGGGCTCATGTTGATGATATCTGCCGGCATCATAGTCATATGCGCGGTATTCTGTCTGATTTTCGATTTCAAGACCCGCAGTCTGAAAACAGGCGGGATCATGGAAAGAAAGATAAAAAAACGGAGCGTATCCGGAAACAAAAGGACACTCAGCACATCCCTTGTGGTGTATGAGTTTGCAAAGATCCGCGGTCCTGTCATAATCCTTGTGATACTCGTTCTGCTTGCTGTCAAGGCAGTGTATATGTGCGTTTCGGTCCCTGACATGAATGATTACGGGGAAGCACTGTATTACCGGTATATAGAAATAATCCACGACATGAATCCGGAAGAAAGATCCGCTTTCCTTGAATCCGAAAGGTCACGAATCACGGGAATAATCAATTCATACGATGAGAAAAAGGCGGACTATGAATCGTCACTCATATCGGCCGGTCAGTACAGTGATTACCTCCGCGAATACTATCAGGCAAGAGCCGATCACGAAGTTTTTCAGAGAACTGAGTCATATGTATACTATATCGACCTGAAAAACGAAATAACAGGAAGATCCGAGAAACCGATTTATTCCACCGGATATGAGAGCCTTTTTACTGAAAACGCTGACTGGTTCCTCATGGCAGCTTTTATAGCAATCGGCTTTTACTCATTTGCGGTGGAATACTCAGGCACAAGCTCCAGGGAATGCAGTGCAAAGATACTTAGGACGACAAAAAAAGGCCGTGATCCGACTTTCAGAACAAAGGTGCTGATCACAGCAATAATGTCCGGAGCGGCATCCGCAGTGTTCCGTATAACAGATTTAATAGTCGTATCTGGTAAATTCGTCATTCCAAACACTGATGCAGCCCTGTTCTGTGTCGAGTTGTTCGACAGAACCTCACCGGTGATCTCAATACTTGCCTTTATCATGTTGGATATAGCGTTAAGGATCGCTGCAGGGATGATGCTGGCTGTCCTTATATGCTCGATTTCCTTGATTGGAAAGAAAACAATCTCGGTTCTTCTGACCTCAACCGTGGTTCTGGCCATACCTGAGATTCTTTCTGTAACAGTGTTCCGGGGGCATCCAGAGATAAGCCTCATGACAACCACCTGTCTGTACAGGCTTCTTATTAACGCGCCGGAAGTATTCTCCGGTACAGGTGCGGCAGTGATCTGGTTCACGATATGCATCATTATGATTGCCATTGTGGCAATGGCCGCATATCTTCTATACGTCCGTTCCGGATATATCACAAAAAGGAGGAACGAGTCATGACTCTTACCATGGACAGGATCTGCAAATCCTACGGTAGCACTAAAGCTCTGTGTGATTTTTCCGCGACGCTTGAGCCCGGCATATGTGCTCTTCTCGGTCCAAACGGATCGGGTAAATCAACGCTTATGGATATCATCACGGACAACCTCCGCGCCGATTCCGGTGAGATCACATATTCCGGAGATGACGGCATTAAAGAGAACGTTATTGATATGGGAGTCAGATTCCGTGAAAAACTCGGGTTCATGCCCCAGTATCCCGGACTGTACCCCAACTTCACATTGGAACAGTTCCTAGAGTATATGGCTGTTCTCAAGGACGTAGGAGCAGAATTTAAAGGAAAAGAAAAGAAGGAATACATTAGAGCCAGAACGGAAGAAGTGCTCCGGGCGGTGGAGCTTGATGATGTGGGAGACCACAGGATAAAGACGCTGTCGGGCGGCATGAAACAGAGGCTGGCGCTCGCTCAGGCAGTGCTGGGGGATTCAGAGATACTTATTCTTGATGAGCCGACAGCAGGACTGGATCCGAAACAGAGGATAACGATCAGAAATTATATTTCGGAGATAGCTCTCGACAGGATAGTTCTTATTGCTACGCATGTGGTATCAGATGTGGAATTCATAGCCAGTAAGATCATAATGCTTAAAAAAGGTGTTGTAGTCGATGACGATGTTCCTGAGAAACTGCTTGACAATATAAATGACAAAGTCTGGACCGTTTCCTGCCCTGAGAACCTGATCCATGAATATCAGGAAAAAAGCAGGGTGATCAGTATAAGCAGGTCAGACAAGCCTGACATCGTCTCCCTGAGGGTTTTGTCGGATGGCTGCCCCGGAGAAGGAGCATATAATGTCAGTCCTTCTCTTGAGGATTATTACATGTATGTTTTTGGGGAAACTGGTTCAGTTGGCTGATACGGGTATGGAACCATTCAAAGGGCGCGGTAAACGATTTTTGGAACTTATATGGTTTGGATTTGTAAACGGTCATCATGCCCCAATGCTGGGCAAAATCGGTGCTCCTTTCTGAATAGTTCAAAATAGAATTCTCAGACTGGTGTAAAAACAGCGAGCTTAGAATTATGAACACTAGTCATTTTTTGATATGATTTCAGTACAAAGGAGTGTGTAATGCCACATGCATTATGTTAGCTATCCGGCCGACCGCACATGCGTGTTATAATAAAAATGGAAATGGTAGTCATCTTATGAATGGCTAGAATGAACTAGGCTCTGGTGAATTGTAATTACAAAAGTGAAACGGGACTAATTTTGCAAAAAACGCACATCATGTGCGTGGTAAGGTTCCGTAGGGAGTTTAGTTGATTGCCTGACGATGCGTGACGGTCGTGTCGATGTTTTAGAGACAGGGGGCGGTGTCAAAAACACCGTCACCATCGACTCGGACCGTCACGGAGGTTCAGCGGGGATGCAAAATGGATTTTTCAAAGTTCTCTCCCCGCCGGAGTAACCTCCGTAGAAAAAATATAAATCTTGCTGACAAGGGGTGTCGGATTTTTCTACACGCTTGGGCAGGGAGAATAGAGAAAAAGTATAAATGACTAAGTGGCGGAAATAGTAGTTTTTTGAAAATGGATGTAACGAGAATTATATAAAAAGCGCTGGAACAGTGCGTAGCCAAAGATGAAATCTTTGTCTAAGGGGTTTGGGGATGTTGCACCAACAAGCGAAAACAGAGCACCGTGCTGATGCTCTGTTTTTTGACTTTGGCGTCCCAAAGGCATTGCTTGCTGAACGTATCAGGAATTCCTGATACTGTTTGTTATCAGGAATTCTTTGTAATCAGGAATTGTTCCAAAATGGCCCAGTTTTACTGGATTTCTTCATGGATAATTCCTGATTACATTTTTGTTTTTTCAACGCCAACACGGAGTGACTGAAGTTTCGTATCTGATATTTCCTGATTACATGATATCTGTAATAATATAGGTGGCAGGTTGTTAATACCTGACTTTTCGATACGGAGGATATCATGAATTTACAGGATTTGATTGATCAAGTGCTGAACGAGGCAATGCGCCTTGGCCAGAAACCACAGGGTGCATACAAGAATTATTGGAGTGTTTACAACCCGATTGTTTCATTTTTCCGATCAAAAAAGGTGGATGACTATTCGCCGGAAGTCCTTCAGGAGTATATTGACGATTTGACAGTAAAAGTCAATGATGGTAGTCTCAAACGTAAACGTTACTACTTGTTGACATCAACTGCACGGAGAGTTGATCATTTTGCGAGGACTGGAACTTATCTTTGGGGAGTTCCAAAGCGAGGAACCAGATACGAGTTAGATTCATACTATATGAAACTCGTGAATGAGTTTATTGCCAGTGATGATTTTCATCCAAATACAGCGGGTGATTTGGAGTGGGTGGCAAGACGATATTTCTACTGGCTATGGTGGAATGATATCAAAGATGTAGGGTTAGCAAATCAAGAAATCATCCAGAAATACCTTCATAATTGTTTGGAGGAAATGAAACCTGCATCTGTTTACAATGTCCATCTCTATTTGAAGAAGTTATACCTTTTTCTTTTTGAAAGAGGGTACACAGATAGTTCATATGCAGAGTTTTTCGCTTTCAAAATCTGTCGAGAAAGCAAATTGTACCCTGCAGCAGATGATAAAATGGTGAATGCTATTCTGAATGTTATAGATACGCAAACAATCACAGGGAAGAGAGATTACGCCATAATTCTTCTTGGCTATGTTCTTGGAATGCGTTCTATTGATATTGCCCGACTTAAACTTTCAGAAATTCATTGGGCAAATGGTGAAATTCGTTTCACGCAAAAGAAAACAGGTAAAACAATAGTTCTTCCACTCACTACAGATGTTGGTGAAGCTCTGCAAGACTATATACTTCATGGAAGGCCTAAAACAGATTACGAAGAAGTTTTCATCAGAGCTCTTCCGCCATACTTGCCATTTAAGGATCCTTTCTGTATCAATAGTCAGTTTGGCGTCTACTGCAAACGTGCCGGAATTGAACGTAAAGCAGGGGATGGATTAGGATTCCACTCCCTTCGCAGAGCTACTGGCAAAAGGATGGTTACGAGCGGAACCACCATCAATACTGTTGCACAAATATTGGGGCATACGAGCATTGAATCTACAAAAAAATATATTGCCTTGGATAGTGAACATCTCGCCGAGTGTGCTCTTGACTTTTCGGGCATTGATGTGGAGGATGGAAATGAATGAATTTGCTAGTAACATTGGTCCCTATATTGAAAGGCTTTTTGATTATCGTCAATCTCTCGGATATAGTCAAACCTCACATAAAGCAACCCTTTTGAATTTTGATAGATTCTGTGCGTCATATTATCCAGACGCCAACTTTCTATCTGAGGAAATGGTCCTTTCATGGATTAAAGGTGACAAAAAAACCGTATATGAAAGATGCGTTGCCATACGATTGCTGGGAAAATACATGAGTGCTATAGGGAAGCCGGCATATATTCTTCCGGAGAAATTTGTTTCGCTGAAGCAGGACTTTTCACCATACATTTTCACTGATTGCGAACTCACCCGTCTGTTTGCTTCAATTGACCGAATCGATTCAACAAAAGAAGAACCATATATCAATGTCATGTCACCGATATTATTTCGTTTGATTTATACTTGCGGGTTAAGGCCTAATGAAGGGCGAGAAATCAAATGTGATAACGTACACTTAGATACAGGTGAGATCATGATCACAAACACGAAGAAGAAAAAGGATCGGGTAGTTGTTATGTCCGGTGACATGCTTTCTTTAATGAAATCGTATTATGTAGAACGTTCATTTTGGAAGCATGAAAATGAGTATTTGTTCCCATCAGCTACGGGAGGTCCTATATCTTCTGCGGTCCAATCAAGAGTATTCAAAAACGCTTGGATTGCAGCCAATCCTGATGTTCCGAAATCAGAACTTCCGCCTGTTCGAGTCTACGATCTAAGACACAGATTTGCGTCTGCGACATTGGTGCGTTGGTTGGAGAGGGGTGATTCTCTAAAAAACAAACTCCCTTACCTTTGTAAATACATGGGTCATAAAAGCTTACATGAGACACATGCTTACATCCACATACTTCCCGAAAACCTTACACAATCATCCGCCATTGATTGGTCGGGATTCTATGACCTTCTTCCGGAGGTGCCTCATGAGTAAAAAGAAAATTCCAGAGCTCTTTCAAATGACTCAACGCTATTTCTTAGAATATCTTCCCGAACAACGGAATTCTAGTGTGCATACTATCAGAGCCTACCAAAAAGCAATCGATCAGCTAATCGAGTTTATATCAAAGCGGAGAAATGTTCAGCTCTGGAACGTTGACTTTTCAATGATTGATAGCACTATACTCGCTGATTTTCTCGATACATTGGAAAAGCAAGGGAACAGTATTGCAACAAGGAATCAGCGCTTGAAGGGGATCAGAGCATTTTATTCGTATGCTGCTATGATGCGGTCAACTCTCATGGGATTCTGTGCAGAGATTAACAAAGTTCCCTTTAAAAAGGAGGTATCAGAACAGGTGATTGATTATCTGAGTGAAGAGGCTATCAAATCCCTGTTGGACCTTCCGGATGTTACTACGAAAAAAGGGATTAGAGATCAGTTTCTACTTATTTTTATGTACGATTCCGCCGCTCGCGTACAAGAGGTGGTTGACGTTAATCTCAAAGACATCCATACCGGCAAAACTCCTGTTGTAATTCTGCACGGAAAAGGCAACAAGGTTCGAACAGTACCCTTGATGAAAAAGACGATGGAGCATTTTGAATACTACCGAAGCATATTCCACCCGGGCGAAACCCCATACTCTGACCAACCTCTTTTCTATACCATTAGAAATGGCACTCAAAATCGCATAAGCGAGAGCACCATTCGTAAAATGGTTGGTCAGTATGGCAGTAGCGTAAAACAATCATTTCCCGATGCCAGAGTCTCAATTCACCCGCATCTGCTACGTCATAGTCGCGCTATGCATCTGTACCAGCATGGAATGGATTTAACGCTCATATCTCAATGGCTTGGACACGCCAACCTGGAAACGACTTTGATTTATGCCCACGCAGACACCGAATACAAGCGCGAGGCAATTGCAAAGGCTACAACTTCAGATAGTCCTTTGGTAGATAAAATACATTCTGACAGATACACTGTGACAGATGAAGATACTCTAAAACGTCTCTATGGGTTGAAGTAATATGTCATACTGTAATCAGGAAAAATACTAGAAGCTGTAAATTTACGTTGTTTGAGAAAAAGGAATTTATGAAATGTAATCAGGAATTATCCATGAAGAAATCCAGTAAAACTGGGCCATTTTGGAACAATTCCTGATTACAAAGAATTCCTGATAACCAATAGTATCAGGAATTCCTGATACTGTTTGCAAGCAATGCCTTTGGGACGCCAAAGTCAAAAAACAGAGCATCATCACGGTGCTCTGTTTTCGCTTGTTGGTGAAACATCCCCAAACCCCTTCGACAAAGATTTCATCTTTGGCTGCGCTCATAAAATGAGCTAATTCGGTTTTGAGTGTATATTGGCATAACGTATTTCAACATTCAATAAACGAAATACACATTTATGAATTCTAATGTGGAAAACTCCTCTGTTCGATGTTTTTTGAAAAATTGACTTATCTCAAATAGCAAGATTACACTTTTGTGAACGTGATAGTATCCTCCTGACAATCCGCTTTAAGGTTGAGCTGTTCACAAATCTTAACGAGTTCGGTGCATATCGTCGGAACAATCATCTGAGCGTTTTTTCCCGTAACAGAAAGCACATATCTCAACAACTGTGTGCCAAAACCATGCCTCTGAAATTGCGGTTCCACATATATGTTATCTATCTTATTCCCGTAAACCGATGCAAAACCAATTGTGTAATCTCCAACCCTTATTGTATACAGACGTCCTCCTTCCCGCATATGCTGCTCAATGCTGTCGATGATTTCGGTTGCTTTTCTGTCAACAGCCGTTATATAATCCTGACGGCTTTTAAATACCATTTTATGCTTACGTCCGAAATGATATATGGCATTTGTGCAAATGAAAGGGATGCGATACATATCGATCTTTTCAGACTCAGCGCACACAATATCAATTCCCATAGACGACAGGAATATCGAATCCACATCACTCACCCCAAAGCAAGCATTGAATTCGTTACTGGTAATACTATTGTCCAGATTGACTTTATAGTTTCCAACCACTTTGTATTTGCGTCGCCTGAAGTAATACATACTGCTTTCACAATAGAAACAAGAATAGAAACATGGCTGCATTCCATTCCCGTCAATTATATTCGCGACCTTCAGTGTCTCAGGGTTTATGTTACATGGAACTTCATCATATACGCCGTCAAACAGTCTGAATGTAGCCCAATAGTCTTTTACTTCGGGAACGATTTGTGAACTCCAGGATGAGCGACAATACTGAAGCTGTATCAGAACATATTTTCCATCATATGACTGATATTCATCATCGGTCATCTTCCTGTATTTGTCTCTGGAATAATTCTTTCCGGCAGTCTGCAGCTGTATCGCTACGATGTCACCGTCCTCAAATATGCGTTCGGTATACGCATTCGGCCGGATTTTCTTTTTCGGCGGCATAGGAGACAGCAATTTCGCACGGAATTTAGACAGCTCCTGCTTTCTTTTTTCAAGTATCTTGTCTCCGCTTTCCGCCCAGATGTCCAGGCCAAACCCAGAGTCAATCATTTCAACCGCCTTGTTCCTTATCTCATCTGTGAGGATTCCTTTTCTCCACATATAGTCTGCAAGAGAATAAAAGTAGTTGCACCATTCGCCTTCATCGGTTTCATCACATATCTCCGCCCTGACATAGGCGTCGATTTTTACAGTTGCTTCCTGCGGCTCATATTTGAAAAATGCCGCGGAATACTCACTGAGCAGATCCTGAGCGGCATCATTGCCGGTTATACTTACACTCCATGTTCCCATAGTGTCATTCTCCTTTTCGATCAGCATTCCGTATGCAGTATACCATATGCATAGTGTATTGGCAACGATTTGGCTATTCATATTATGGCTGTCCTTTCGTGTCGGTTATAACGACATGAACAACCATCACCCCGTCATTTACAGTTTTCGCTTTCCCTGATCAAGCGTGTAGAAAAATCCGACACCCATTGTCAGTGAGATTTACACTTTTTTATTCAGAGGTCACCCTGGCGGGGAGAGGACTTTGAAAAATCTCTTCTGCATCCCCGCCGAACCTCCGTGACGGTCCGTGTCGATGGTGACGGTGTTTTTGACACCACCCCCTGTCTCTAAAACATCGACACGACCGTCACGCACCGTCACGCAATCAACCAAACTCCCCCCCGGAACATGACCTGTCTGCCTGCATGAATGCTCTTGTATCAGTACAGAATTCCATATTGATAGTTTG
>JAEEGF012318396.1_pt1 | contig 13219 bp, 11 predicted proteins | sample 9134171 | NCBI WGS metagenome assembly JAEEGF01 (sample SAMN16246542, study PRJNA631951) | gut metagenome | biome: gut microbiome; feature: rumen; material: AP-attached | host: Bos | place: Iran: Karaj | collected 2018-10
TACGTTATCCAGGACTTTTACGGGATTATCCTTAAAGTCCGTCGATCCGGTGCCCAGCTGGCCCCGGTCGTTCAACCCCCAGGTCCAGAGCGTGCCGTCCTTCTTGACGACCGCACAGCTGTAGCCGTTGGTGCCGACGGAAGCGGCGCCGTCCATCACTTTCGTGGGTTTGTCATGATAGGTGCGGACGGGATTTCCGCCTTTGACGCCGTCAAACTTGACCAGTCCGATATGCCAGACCGAGCCGTCCGGCTTGACCGCCAGAACGCCGAACGAAGAAATGCTGAAGGATTCGACTCCGTCCATCAGTTTGACCGGCTTCGCGGTATAACTGTAGGTGCTGTGGAAAGCCAGATTGCCCCACGCCCACAGACTGCCGTCCTTTTTCAGAGCGCCGGCGCTGTCGGAATTGGCCTGGATCGCGGCGACATTATCCATCAGTTTCACGGGAACCGCCGTATTTTCGTTGGTGCCCAGACCCAGGCAGGAAGTCCTGCCGCAGCCCCAGAGCGTGCCGTCATATTTCAGGATGAGCGTATATCCGTTGCCGCAGGAGACGGCCTGCACGGCGTCCATGACCCGGACAGGCGTGATAACGGGGTCTCCGGCAGCCCCGGTCCCCAACTGGCCGTTGTAGTTCTTTCCCCACATCCAGAGCGAAGCATCCGGTTTGATGAAGCCGCAGTGGTCGCTGCCGTTGCTGACGGAGACTGCGCCATCTGCCATCTTGACCGGAGCCGAATCTCCTCCGTTTCCGTACAGGGAAGAACTGCCCCAGCCCCAGAGCGTTCCGTCCGCCTTGATGACCGCGGTCTCTCCGTACTCCGTCGAGACCGTATTCACATACCGCTCTTTCGCGAATTCCGAGCCGGCAAAAACCGGGCTTGCCAGGCTGAAAACAAGCGCGAGCGCAAGCAAGATCGTGAGTGTCTTTTTCATTGTTCGTCTTCCTTTCTTGCCTATATTTTACCCTTTTTGGAGTCCTTTCCGCAATAAAAATGGAGCCTTGCCGGGCTCCGGTACAAATGCATTTCCTATGATTCCCTGCCCAGCGCCGCTGCAACGGTTCTGCGCATGGCAGGGATATCTTCTATGATAGTATTCCATATCCTCTCGCGCTGCACTATCACATAAGCGTGTGCGATGATGTTCCTGATTCCGTAGATCTGCGGCCAGGGCAATTCGGACAGTTCTTCCTTCACTTCGTCGCTCAGCGAATGTGAGATTTCGCCGATCTGGAACAGATTCATGCAGACAACGTCCTGGTAATCCGGGTCCGCATCGAAGGATTCCGGGTCGTCACCATAACGGGCTCTTGCTGCCATGATCCGGTCGCACAGTTCCAAGATCCGGACCAGCACGTCTTCATCCCTGATGTCCAGTTTTATCATATACAGTTACCCCTTCCTCCCGGATATGTGCCAGCAGTCTGACTGACGACTCTGCGCGGGACCCTTCCAATGCGCCGGCTTCGACCAGATCCACATCACGGCCAAGGGCTGTCTTCAGATCCTCGACTGCTTGTGAATAACGATACAGTTCCCTGATGTCCCCGCCTTCCGCCAGCAGATCGACATCGCTTTCTGCATTGGCGTCTCCTCTTGCATAAGAACCGAACATCACCAGTTTATCAAATCCATATTTTATTGCAATAGGTAAAATAAGGATTTTTATGTTCTGCGTCGAAAGCACCCCTCCCTTTTGCTGCAGGTCCCTGCGAATCAGCTCCTTGATATATCCCTGGCGGTTTCCCACCACCGCTAACTGCTGCAGGATATCCGCATCGTTTTTTTTATTCAATTTAAGCGTAACCGCCTCGGCATGGGTCTTATCGTATCTGGCGGAAGCTGCGATCTGGGCCTTGCTGGACATAAAACATATTCCTCCATGATATATAAGTATATACTTATATATCCGTCTGTCAATGCACCAAAAAAGGAGCCCCTTCCGGAGCTCCGTTCTGTTTCTGATTCGTCCTAGAAATACTCTCTGTCGATATATTCGCTGGTGAACAGCTTCAGCAGCGCGCCGTAGTCCAGGGAGAAGTCCACGGTGTCGCCGAGCTTGTAGTTCTCCTTGGTCACGTCCATGATCAGGTGGTCGGAGGACGCGCCGAGAACGTCCGCCTGCGTGTTCAGCGGCGTCAGTCCGTCGGGGTTCATGTCCTGTTTGCCGACAGCGAAAATGGCGCGGTCGATCCAGCCGCGGTCCTCGTAGACCGGCACCTGGCCGAAAGCGTCCACGCCGACTTCGCCGATGGGAAGCGACGGTTTGTGCTTCAGCTCGATGATCTGCGCGCGCAGGGTCACCGCGTCGTTGTACGTGCCGGGCACGCGCTGGCTGTAGGCCGTCTCGTTGCCCAGGATGAAGGACTCGCCCAGACGCACGTTGTTGATCTTTTCGGGCAGCTCGCCCCTGGGGATGAGGTAGATCGAAGAGCTGTTGCCGCCGGATACGATGTTCAGATGCGTGGAGAACTTCTTCTCGATCTTCTCCGCGATGGCGCACAGGCCGCCCAGATTCTCGGGCTTGGGGATGATCGCGCCGTAGCAGGACAGGTTGACGCCGATGCCCTCGAGCACGACGTGCTCCATCTTCAGGATCTCGCCGCACACGTCCAGGATCGCGTCTTCGCCCTGATAGAACATGCCTTCGCGCAGGTCGCCCATGTCGATCATCAGGATGACTTTATGCTTCTTGTTCTGACGGGCCGCTTCCGCGTCCAGCAGGCGTATCGTCTCGATCTCCGAGTTCTGGGAGATGTCCGCGTAGCGTACGACGTCCTCGATCTCGCACATCTGCGGCAGGCGCAGCAGCACGGTCTCCTTGCCGGCCATGTGGACCTTGTCGACGTAGCTCGCCAGATTCCTGACCCGCGAATCCGCCAGGTACGACACGTAGTCGTTCTTCAGGATCTCGCCGACGATGTGCTCGTCCGCGCAGAAGCTCTTCGTAACGATCATCAGGGAACAGCCGCCCTGCTTGGCGATGGACACCACCGTGTCCAGATTCTTTCTGATCTTTGCCAGATCGATCCTCAGCTGGGGATACATGTTGGCTCCTTTCCGGGGTTGACCCTAATAATTCGTGTTGCGGTACTGGCAGTGGATGCGGCTGCAGGTCTTGCACTCGTGCTTGCAGCCGGGGATCTTGCCTGTCGTGGGATCGTATTCCGCTTCGCCGCTGCCGTGATGCGCGTCCGCGGCCTCCTGCATGGACCGTTCGCAGTCTTCCGCGAATTTCTTGGACTGCTCCAGATCGATGACGGCCTTGCGCATCTGTCTGTCCTTCGCCAGCGCCTCGCGCTTGATCTCCTCGTATTCCTCCTTGGAGACGTTGCCCAGCACCGGTTCGGGATTGCGGTATTCGCTCATATCGTAGCCCATGTCCTCCATGGCCTTGATATGTTCTTCGCGCTCCTGCTCCTTCTTCAGCTTCTCCGCCTGCATCGCCTGCAGTTCCTTGACCGCGGAGAACTGCTCCGCCTTCACGTCCGCGAAGCGCTTCTCCGGGAACCGGATGCCCAGCGACTGCTCCAGCAGCTTGATCGCGCCTTCTCTGTGGGTCTTGGACAGAACGCCCAGAGACGCCATGATGTAGTCGTTGTCCACGAGGAAGTCCACGCCCTCGCCGGGGTAGAGCTTCATGCCGGTCTCGTTGTCCTTTAAGATGTTCTGCATCAGCTCGATGCGGTGCGGCAGGCGCGTTAAGGCGCCGCCTGTGCCCACGATGTGGCGCACCTGCGTCAGGTCCTTGCCTTCCGCCAGGGTCACGCGGCCGGAAGGCCCGTACACGTAGCGGATGGTGCCCGCGTGGCGCTCGACCGCCTTCAGCACGGCTTCCTTCGTCAGGCGCTCGACCAGCTTGAATTCGTCCTCGTTCTTGGGGATGGCCTTGTAGGTTTCCAGCGTCTTGTCCGGATCCACGCCCATGGCGGCCATCTCTTCGCGGAATTTCTCCTCGCCGATGGATTCGATCACCTTGTAGCGGTTCACGTACACGCCCAGGTCGCCCTCGACCGTGCGCTTCGCCTTGGGTTCGGGCGCCGTCAGGATGCGGGCCACCATGTCGGAATCCTCGGTGACCGAGTGCAGGTCCGTCGTCGCGCCGCCCACGTCGAGCACGATGCAGTCGCCGATGCAGTCGTACAGCAGCTTCGTGCATTCCATGACCGCGCCGGGGGTCGGGATGATGGGACCGTTCACCATGTCGCGCACGTGCTCCATGCCCGGCGCGCGGGTGATGTGATCCTCGAAGGCATCCTGGATGACCTTGCGGCAGGGTTCGACGTTCAGTTCGTCGATCTTGGGATAGACGTTTTCGATATTGTAAAGAGGCATGCCGCTCTCTTCGTCGAAGATGAGCTTCATTTCCTCCTGGTTTTCGATGTTGCCTGCGTAGACCACGGGCACCTTCAGTCCCATGGAGCGCAGCATTTCCGCGTTGTAGATGGCGGTGTCGCGTTCGCCGTAGTCCACGCCGCCCGCCAGCAGGATGAGGTTCGGCTGGATCTCCTTGATCTTCGCCAGGTCGCTTCTGCGCAGCCTTCCCGCGGTCACGTAGTGGATGATGCCGCCCGCGCCGAGCGCCGCTTCCTTCGCGGCTTTCGCGGTCATGTTGTAGACCAGGCCGTGAACGGTCATCTTCAGACCGCCGGCAGCGGAGGATGTGGCCAGCATTTCGTCGTACTCCAGGGAATCGATGCCGGCCTTCTTCTTCAGGTCTTCGATGGCGCCGGACAGGCCGATGCGCACGTCGCCCTCCAGGACGGACGTGGGCGCCTGACCCTGCGCGAAGAACACCGGATGGTCGGAATCCAGATCCTTGAACGCGTTTACGACTGTTGTGGTGGAGCCGATCTCGGCTACTAATACGTCTACTTTCATAGATTATCCTTTACTAAGAAACAGGGGACGGGCAGACGCCCGCCCCCTGAAAGCGATTCGCTTATTCTCTCTCGCCTCTTCTTCTCTGGCGTTCTTCGGCCAGGAAGGTGGCGACGTCGATACCGTGGGAGTTTCTTCCGAATCCCATGTCGATACCGGTCTTGACGGCGTCTTCAGGAATGACCTGCGTGCCGCCTGCGCAGAGGATCACCTTGTCACGGATACCCTTTTCCACGCAGAGCTCATGGAGTCTCTTCATGTTCTTGTAGTGGATATTGTCGTGAGAGATGATGGTGGAGGCCAGGATGGCTTCCGCGTTTTCTTCGATGGCTGCGTCGACCATCTTTTCCACAGGTACGGACGTGCCGAGGTAGATGCATTCGATGCCCCACTTCTCGATGCCGCCGTGCTTGATGTTCATGATCTCGCGCATACCGACGGAGTGTTCGTCTTCGCCCACGGTGCCGCAGATGGCCTTCATGTGCTTGACTTCCTCGAATTCGTGATACAGTTCCGCGTCGGACATGTAGTGCGGTTCTTCGGGGATCTCGATCTCGTTGATGTCGATATCGAACGCGAGCTTACCCTTCAGTTCGATGCGGGTGCCTTCGGCTTCCTGCAGCACTTCGCGGGAGATGACTTCCGGATCGATCAGACCCAGCTTCTTGCCGATCTCTACCGCGACAGCTTCGGAAACGCGCTTGTTGGTCGGGATGCACATGGTCATCATGACGACGCCGTCGCCGCACCATTCCATTTCGGGCTTGATGGTGTGGCCGTCTCTGTACTTCGCGACCTTTTCCAGACGTCTGTCTACGCAGTCGGTCTCGTCCAGTTCGTCGATGTAGACGATCTTGGAGCGGTCTTCGAACGTGCAGCCGCCGATAAGGGCGGACGGGTTCTTCGGGTCGCCGCCGTACTGCTCGACGTTGTTGTAGCCGTAGTGAGCCGTAACAGGAGCCATGTAGTCCGGATCTCTCTCGAAGATCTTGCCGACGCCTACGCCGCCTTCGATCTTACGGGCGATACCGTCGCCGTTTCTTTCGGGGTACTTGGCGGAGTCAACGAAGAAACCTTCCTGGACTGCCTTGAAGTAGCCGCCGACTTCCACGATCTCTTCCATGAACAGCAGCGCTCTTTCCTTCAGGTCGCGTACGGTCTTGCGCAGCGGGCCGTTGGGATCGTTGTTCAGCTGGACCATCTGCATCAGGCCGTCGAGACCGATCAGCGTCTGCTTCGCGGTGTCGGTAGCTTCGATGTTGTAGATGTGCCAGGGAACGTTTCTGCCTTCGTCCGGCGTGATGGTGGACTGAATGTCCGCGCTCGTGAGCTTGGAGATGAACATGTTCATAACGTGGGTAACGGTCGCTTCTCTCGCGGAGGAGTCGATGTACTTCGTGTTCATCTGGGCTCTCATCTTATATCTGCCGCACATCTCTCTCAGGGCGACTGCGTACGGCAGGTCCATGTACATGCACGGTGCCGGCGTTGCGCTGGGAGGTACGGTGGACAGGGAGATGTTTTCGGGCTTCTCGCCGACCTTTTCGGAGAACAGCGAGTTGATGGAGTGCTGAACGATCAGCTCGGGCATGACCTTCCAGGCGTCTCTTGCGGTCGCGTTCGCGTTGTGCGCGCCGTCGATCTGCAGCATGTCGGCCCAGGCCATGATCTTCTTGGATTCGCAGGCGTCTACGAAGGATCTTACCATGTTGACGTCTCTGTACAGGACGTTGTACTGGGGATCCTGGTGCGCGCCGTTGATGCCTTCTTCGGCGAACATGACCGCGATGTCGGGGCCTGCGACGCCGGAGATGTAGGAGTGATAGTTGATGGGTCTGCCGACTTCATCCTCGATCAGGTCCAGGGCCTTTCTCTGGGCTCTGACCTGCTTTCTGGTGACGGGGATGCCGCCGATACCCTGCGGGGTACCTTCCATCAGGCCGTCGATGTGGGACTGACCCATGTGGCGGATGACCATCAGATGGTCCGCGCCGTGCCATGCGGCCATTCTCATACGGCGGACGTCATCCTCGAATCTGCCGGACGCGATCTCCGTCGTGATGGTGGGCATGGGCTGGGGATCCAGACCGTCGAAATATTTTGCCGGGGGAAGGGGCACGCCCTGCTTCAGGGGTTCGGAGATATCGTGATACTCGAACGGTCCCATGTGCTTGTTTTCCGCAGGCTTTCTCCAGGTCCAGCCTCTTCTTCTGGGTTCGTACTTGTCGAGGTCCTTCAGCAGTTCAACCACGTCAAGCTTTTCATTGGGCTTTAAAGGTTCCATGCTTATTTACCTCCTCTGAACGCTGCAGCTACGACGTCCCAGCCTTCGCCGTTGGCGAGCTTGGTGCCTGCTTCGGGAATGGTGATGTTCTCGATCTTGGACAGCTTATACACGCAGTGGCCCGCGCCCTTGCCCATCAGACCGTGATCCATGCAGCCGTTGACGATCTTCTGCGTGTCCAGGGAAGAGATCCCCATGCGCAGCAGAACGGAACGCTCCACGGAAGGTGTGGTGTTCTTGTAGCCCAGTTCCAGAAGAGGATCCACGACCTGCGCGGTCAGCTCCCAGAATCTGTTATACAGCTCTTCGTCGGAAAGATTCGCGATATGCTTTCTTCTTTCCTCGAAATCGTCTGCTCTTTTCATCCTTTTTCTCCTTCAATCTATGCCTATAACTTACTTCAGATCTTCGACTACGCCCTTGACCCATTCCGGAGTCGCATTGACTTCTTCGGCCAGGAACGCGATATCGTCTTCATCGATGTCGAAGGTGCCGTACTTCTTGCAGGCCTTCTTGATGAAGGACTTTCTCATGTGATCCAGATCCATGTCCACAGTCTTGATGTAGCTGGGATCCTTGGGCAGAACGATGTTGACGCCCGGCTTGTCTTCGGCGTTCGGATCGCCGAACTTGATCTCGATGCCGTTCTCTCTTGCGAACGCGAGCTGCGGCTGGACGTGCTTGCCGGCGCCGGTGTACTCGGTCTCGGAGATGATGATGTATTCGTCTGCGGGCAGTTCCTGAGCCAGGGAGAACGCGGCTGCCAGAGCGGTGTTGCCGGCGGGGCCTCTCTCGATGCCTTCCAGGTTCGCCAGAGCTTCGGTGATGTACATGACGTCGCCCTGCTTGACGGTGACGTATCTCTCCATGTAACGCAGAGGTCTTGCGGCGCTTCTGGGTACGTCGGAGTGATCCGGGTCGACGGCATAGGGAACGCCGAAACCGGTGTGGCCGGTGGTGCAGCTCTTCTTATTGAAGGCCGTATCGGATGCCATATGCAGACCGGTGAGGTCGATGGATGCCGCGATGCACTTGGTGTTGGTCGCGCCGGCCTTGATGAGGCCTCTGGCGGTACCGGTCATCATGCCGCCGCCTGCGGACGTGCAGACTACGACTGCGGGATCCTTGCCGTACTTCTCTCTGCACTGCATGGCGATCTCGTAACCGAGGGTCTCGACGCCGGCAATGCCGTAGGGGGAGTACAGGGACGCGTTGAAGTATCCGGTGTCTTCCAGGATGGACAGGAAGGTGTAGAACAGTTCGGGACCGACGGTCAGCTGAACGACTTCAGCGCCGTAGGCTTCGCACTTTCTGGCCTTCTCGATGATCTCGGGCTGGCCTACGCCGTGGGAGTCGAAGCATTCCTGCACGATGATGCACTTCAGACCCTGCATAGCGGCCTGGGATGCGACGGCTGCGCCGTAGTTGCCGGAAGTGGCGGCCATAACGCCCTTGTAGCCCATCTTCTTGGCGGTAGCGACTGCGCAGGCAGCTCTTCTGGCCTTGAAGGAACCGGAGGGGTTGGCGGCCTCATCCTTTGCCAGGATGGTGGCGCCGTAACCGGGCTTGGCGTACTTTCTCGCCAGCGCGGTGAGGTTTCTGAGCTCCAGGATCGGGGTGTTGCCGACGCCTGTCGCGGACTGGACCTTCTCGATCTCCTCGAGCGTGTAGCCGGTGGAGGCCATCAGTCCTTCGTAGTCGAAGCGCATCTTGCCGGATTCGAACTTGTCGTAATCCAGACCCATGGCTTCCTTCATGATCTCATTGTTTCTTCCCATTACGGAAGCGTAGTCTTTAGCCAGTGCCATTATTCTTCACCTCCGAACAGGATCTCTCTCAGCTGGCGGTCGATCTGGATGAGTTCCGGAACGAACTTGCCGTAGCTGTGCGTGTAATAGGGGTTGACTTCCACGAGGGTGCCGTGTTCGATGCGGTTGGTGGCGGTTTCGACTTCTACTTCGTCACCGATCTCCGCGTCTGCGCACAGCGTGCCCTTGACCCACATCTCGAGGGGTACCTTGGCGGTATCTGCGGGCAGATTCGGGTTTCTGCCTTCTGCGGGCAGCACCACTCTGTGGATGCGCACCCAATCACCTTTCTTTGCCATTTTATTCTCCTTCATATTGGGAGCGGTCACCGGAAAAGGTGACCGCTTCCAAACCATAGTGCTTTCGCTTTAAACTACTTTACGATCTTCTTCTCTTCTCTGATGAGGTTGCGGAAGTCGCCCATGATAGCTCTGGGAATGGGCAGGTCGATCATGGTCTTCAGACCAGCTTCTGCGTTGATGACCATGGGGATCATGTTGACGCACATAGCGATGGTGCCGAGGCCGCCTTCGATCTCCGGGCTGTTGCAGAGGTTGACGTTCGGGGTGCCCTTGATGATGACGTAGTCACCGGTCTGGACGCCGACCTGTTCGGGTTCGATCTGCTGCGGGTGATCCATGTGTACGGGGATACCGTTGGACAGCTTGGCTTCTGCGGTCATGGCAACGCCGGCGCAGGAACCTGCGGCTGCGAAGCCGTAGGGGCTCTTTCTGTCGACGTCAGTGGTGATGGGGTTCATGTCCTGAGCGAACTCAGCAACTTTCAGACCCATACCTTCTGCCATCATACCGACGGATTCGGCGAAACCGACGTGGCCGGACATGGTGTGGTTGGCCTTTCTCTTCTGGAATTCTTCCACGGAGATGCCGATGCCCTGTTCTTCCATAACGACGGGGCCGAACGGGGACAGGGAGTTGACTCTTCTGGAGGTGATCTCTTCAACGTCGGTCAGAACGCCGGTCATAACGAGAACGAGCAGGTCCATGATGTGGCCGGGGTTGACGCCGGTGCCCAGAACGGTGACGCCGTTCTTCTTGGCGCATTCGTCCAGCTTAGCAGCCAGTTCGGGCTCCTGAGCCTTCGGATAGGACATTTCCTCGGCGGAAGTGATGACGTTGATGCCCTGTTCCATGATATAGACGAGCTTGTCATAAGCGTTTCTGGTGAAGGAGTCAGTGCAGAGCAGTACGATGTCTGCAGCGCCGGGCTTGATCACATCTTCATAGGAGCCGATGATGACGTCCTTGCGGTCGCCCTTTTCGGTCTTGATGTAATCGAACATGGACTTGCCGATCTTGGCGCCTCTGCCTACTGCGCCAACGATCTCAACGCCTTCCTTCTTGAGAAGCATGTCGGCCATACCGCCGCCCATAGCGCCCAGACCCCAGATAATTACTTTAACTTTTTCCATACCTTTTTCCTCCTTGTGGTACAACGCGCCCGCCGCGTTCCGGCGCCGTGCGCAAACTTAACGATTTTGGCAACAAATATACAATGCAAGAACCGTGCCAAGACGTTTTTTCGTCTTTTTTACGGACTGCCCGTCCACATTTTGTGCATGACCCACGAAAAACCACGAAATCGTGGAGGGGTGGACGCGGATTAGCCTTGATTAACGCAAATTGTTTTGCAGTTGCCGCAAATAATTTTGCGTATTTTTGCGTTTTTTACGATTCCTGCTGGTATTTGCGGATCTTGTGCTGCAGCGTCTGCCGTTTAATTTTCAGACTTTCCGCCGCTTTTGTGATGTTTCCTCCAGAAGAAACTAAGGCGTTTTCGATCATTTCCCTCTCGATCTTCGCCAGATAGGCATCCAGGCCGCCATCTCCCAGGTTGTAGACGTTCTGCGCAGGAAGACTTTTTCTTCTGTTGATCACGAGGTCGTCCTCGCCCACGACGTGCTCGGCGGGTTCGAACATGGACAGCGCGCTCATGATGATGTTCTCCAGTTCGCGCACGTTGCCCGGGTAATCGTAGGACAGCAGCTTTTCCTTGGCTTTCTCGGAGAACAGCCAGGCGGTGCGCCCGTACTTCTCGTTGTATTTCTCGAGGAATTTCTCCGCCAGCAGCACGATGTCGTCCTTGCGCTCGCGTAGCGGCGGGATGTCGATGCGGATGACCGCGATGCGGTAGAACAGGTCGCGGCGGATCAGGCGCTTTTCCAGCAGTTCCTCCGGGTCCTCGTTGACGGTCGCGATGATGCGCACGTCCACCGGGATGTCCGACCTGCCGCCGACGCGGCGGATGTACCCTTCCTGCAGCACGCGCAGCAGCTTCGTCTGCAGATCCAACGGCATGGAGTTCAGCTCGTCCAGCAGCAGCGTGCCGCCGTCCGCCTGTTCGAACAGGCCCGGCCGGTCCACGGCGCCGGTAAAGCCGCCCTTGCTCGTGCCGAACAGCAGGCCTTCCAGCAGGTTCTCGGGCACGGCGGCGCAGTTCTGCGCCAGGAAAGGCGCGGACGCCCGGTCGGACGCGAAATGGATGCTCTGGGCGATCAGTTCCTTGCCGGTGCCGGTCTCGCCGTAGATGATGCAGCTGGCCGGCGCCCGGGAAGCCTTTTTCGCCAGCTCGACCGTCTTCAGAAACGCGGCGTTCTGGCCGTACAGGTCGGAGAACGCGTAGTGGCGGATCTGTTTGTCGCGCGCTTTGCGGGGCGTGTCGATCTCCTTGCGCAGCTCGATGATGGTGCTGGTCATCTGCTGGATGTCGGTGATGTTCTTGGCGATCTCCACGGCTGCGATCACTTCGCCGTCCGCGGTGACGGGCACCGTCGTATTGACCGTCGTGATCTGCTTGCCGTCCTTGTTCAGATAGGTCTGCTCCTTGCGCCAGGTGCTGGCGTGGTTTTCCAGCGCCTGCAGCAGCGTGGAGTTCTCGGGCGTCAGGTCCTTGAACACCTCGGAAAAGGGCTTGCGGAGCACGTCGCGGGTCTCCATCTTCTCGAGGCGGGCCATGGCGCGGTTGTACACGATGCTGCGGCCCTCGGTGTCCACGATGTGGACGCCTTCGTCCATCAGCTGGAGCACGCTCTGGATGCAGGTGATAAAGTCTCGGTTTTTCATCTTTGTTTGACCCTCAGAAGCAAAATTCTGTGCGGTAGGTGCAAAATTATTTGCGGCAATTACAGTATATCATATGCGGGGGCGTTATGGTATACTGACGCCGGAGGAAACCATGAGGATCAGAAAAGAAACGGACAGTCTGGAAAAGGAAGAGATCGAACTGATCGCCCAATGCTCCGACGCGCTGGCGCATCCGGCCCGCGTCGAGATCTTCCGTTTTATCTATAAAGCGAACATGGCGCGGGAGACGGCGTGCAACAAGGATATCGTCGAAGCGTTCGACTACGCCCAGGCCACGGTATCGCAGCATCTGTCGCGGCTCGTGGGCAGCGGACTGCTGGAAACGCAGAAAAAAAGCAGCCGCACCTACTATTTCGTCAACCTTGGCGTGCTGCAGAAATACCTGAACGCAGTCAAAAAACTGAACGAATAGAAAATAGCACAAGGGGACAGGTACAATGTGTCGCAAAACGACACATTGTACCTGTCCCCTTGTGTTGTTTTATCATTCGATGGAATACGCTTCTGCGAAAACGGCGGTGCCGAAGATGCGCACCTGTCCTGCCGGATCCGCGGGCACCAGCGTCTCGACGATGCCGTCCTTGCCGATCTCCAGGCCCTGCTCGTTCACGACCAGGAGCTCCTTGTCCGGTTCCTCCGCGACGTAGCGTTTGTAGTACGCGCCCATAACGCCGGACGCGGTGCCGGTCACCGGGTCCTCGCCGATGTTGTTGCGCGGCGACGAGAAGTGCCGCGCGTGGATCATGGCGCCTTCGTAGACCGTCTCCAGGCAGAAAGGATGCATGGACGCGTAGGGCTCGTCCGCCAGGATGCCCGGAAAACTGTAGTGGTCCGGTTTCATCTTCGCAAAACTGTCCAGATGCTTCACGGGGATGGCCACCGTCCACAGACCTGTGCAGCCGTACACGATGGGGTAGCGGTCGTCCAGATCGTCTTCCGTCAGGCCGATGGCCTCCGCCAGCGCCGCCTTATCGCCCCGGAAGGGCTTTTCCTGATAGGCTGCCTGGGTCATACCGATCTGCACCCTGCCGTCTTTTTGCGCGATCGTGATGGGCAGGATGCCCGCCCCGGTCTCGATCGTGATGTCCCCTTCCGCGATCAGGCCCTTTTCGCACAGCGCGTACAAAGACCCCACCG
>JAEEGF011213942.1_pt1 | contig 13218 bp, 12 predicted proteins | sample 9134171 | NCBI WGS metagenome assembly JAEEGF01 (sample SAMN16246542, study PRJNA631951) | gut metagenome | biome: gut microbiome; feature: rumen; material: AP-attached | host: Bos | place: Iran: Karaj | collected 2018-10
TGGGCAGTATCATGTAGGGCAGGAAGCAGAACACCATACCCGTTATTACAGCTCCCGGGGTGTTGATCATGTGGAAGGCGGGCAGGTGCAGAGCCCCAAGCAGGGTGTTTATGATGCCTGTGTCCTCCAGAATGGTCATCCAGGAGTAGGTGGTTATAAGAAAGTTCATCCACAGAGGGATCATTATCAGAAGTATCATGGTCCTCTGGGTCTTGGCGCTGGTGCGGCTAAGGATGTAGGCCGTGGGGTAGGCTATGACAAGGCATACCACCGTGGCGATCAGGGCTATGCACAGGGAATTGGTGAAGATCTGCACATAATTGCCCACGAAGAGGCGGGATATGTTCTCGAAGGTGAACCCGCCCTCCAGGTCCGTCAGCGAATAGTAGAACACGAAGATCATGGGGGCTACTATAAAGAGCACGCTCCAGACTATGTGAGGAGATGCCGCGGCCCGCTGGATAAAGCTTTTCTTCATCAGTCGTCAGCCTCCTCCTCTCCGATGTTCTGGGACAGCAGCTCGTGTTCCTCGGAATAGGAGCTGTAGTCTCCGAACATGTCGGAATACTGGCTCTTTTTCATAACGTGGAAGGCGTCGGGCTCGATGTAGATGCCGATGAAGCTGTCCGGCGCCACATAGTCCGTGGTCTGTATCATCCACTTGAAGTCCGCTATGTCCACGATCACCTCGTAGTGGACCCCAAGGAAGGTGACCTCGGTAACCATGCCTGTCAGCTGGCCGTCCTCTGGCTTAACCACGTCCACGTCCTCGGGACGTATGACTATATCCACAGGCTCGCCCTTTCCGAAGCCCTTGTCCACGCAGTCGAAGAACTTGCCCGCCATGTAGACCTTGTAATCCTCCTCCATGTAGCCGGAGAGTATGTTGGATTCGCCTATGAAGTCCGCAACGTAGGCGTTGGCAGGCTCGTTGTATATGTCTATGGGGGTTCCGATCTGCTGGATCTCGCCGGCGTTCATTACCACCACGGTGTCGGACATGGAGAGAGCCTCCTCCTGATCGTGGGTGACGTAAACGAAGGTTATACCCGTCTGCTTCTGCATGTTCTTAAGCTCTATCTGCATGTCCTTGCGGAGCTTAAGGTCCAGGGCTCCCAGAGGCTCGTCCAGAAGCAGCACCCTCGGCTTCATGATCAGAGCTCTGGCTATGGCCACACGCTGCTGCTGGCCGCCGGAAAGGGTGGTGACATGGCGCTTTTCAAAGCCTGAGAGGTTGACAAGGGCCAGCATCTCCTTTACCCGCTTTGATATCTCCTGCTCAGGAAGCTTCTGCAGACGCAGGCCGAAGGCTATGTTCTCGTAAACGTTCAGATGGGGGAACAGAGCGTAGCGCTGGAACACCGTGTTGATGCTGCGCTTGTAGGGTGGTACCTGGCTTATATCCTGACCATCGAAAAAGACCTTGCCCTTGTCCGGGGTCTCAAAGCCGCCGATTATGCGGAGCGTGGTGGTCTTGCCGCAGCCGGAGGGGCCCAGCAGGGTTATGAATTCGTTGTCATAAATGGTCAGATTGATGTCGCTGAGGACAGTTTCGCCGTCATAGATCTTGGTGACCCCGACCAGCTCAATCAACTTGTTCTTTTCCATATCCAACCCTCCTTAATGCATTTATGAAATCATCCGGAAGAGGCGCCTCAGCGCTTATCCTGCTGCCATCCGAGGGGCTTGTAAGCACCAGCCTCGCGGCGTGCAGGGCCTGCCTTGGCATCCATTCCGGGGGAATGTCGTATCCGTAGAGCTGTCCGTACAGCTCATCGCCCACCAGAGGGTGGCCGATATGTGTAAGATGGACCCTTATCTGATGAGTCCTTCCTGTATCCAGCTTTAAGCGCAGCAGGCTGTAGCCGTCTATCTGCCCGGTGGTACCGGGCTCGGCCTGTATAGCCGCCAGCCGCAGGTAATGGGTGACGGACGGATAGCCGTCCTCTCTTACCATGCGCCTTGCCACGTGATTCGGGTCCTTGTCTATGGGCAGATCGATGGTGCCCGAGGGCTCCGTTATGCCGTGGACCAGAGCCAGATACTCCTTCTGCACCCTGTTCTCCTGCATCTCTCCGCTCAGAAAGTCCTGAGCGTGGGGATTCTTTGCCACTATCACAAGGCCCGAGGTATCCCTGTCCAGCCTGTTCACAAAGCGTATCTTCCAGGGCTCCTCCCCTGCCTTTTCCCGCTCTTCTATGAGCTTTGCCAGGGCATTTGCCAGAGTCCCACTCTGGTAGTTTTTCGTCGGGTGCACCACCAGGAAGGGAGGCTTGTTTACTATAAGCAGGTCCTTATCCTCGTAGGCTATGTCCACCGGAATGTCCTCCGGCTCGAAATAGCTGGATTCCTGAGGCAGCCTGACCGTGACCAGGTCTCCGGGGTGCAGCTTTATATTCAGCTTTGCGGGCCTTCCGTTGAGTTCCACGCTGCCGTCGTATCTTATTTTCTTCAGCAGCCGGGAGGAATAGCCCAGCCGCCGTCTTATTATCTCCTTTATGTACAGGCCTTCGTCCTCCGGAAGGGCTGTGTAATTTATCGTTTCTGCCATTTTCAGCCCTCCGGGCAGCCTCTGTCCTTATCCTTAGAAGAACTTTTCCTTTACATTAGTCCAGAAATCGTATTCGCTGCGGCGCACCACCCTTATGCGGCGGTCTGCCAGGTCCACCTGCAGCTTCTCCATGTTGGTCATCTGGTACTCCGCACCGTCCACTATCACCAGCATCTTATCGATGAACTTGTACTCGGGATAGATGGTGATGGTGTTGTCCGGGGGAAGCAGCACGCTGGAGGTAAAGGAGCGGTAGGACGCTGTGTTCATGGGTGCGATGGGCGCCAGCTGCAGCACCTCGACCCTTGGGTCCACTATGGCTCCGCCCACGGAATAATTGTAGGCGGTGCTGCCTGCGGGGCTTGAAATAAGCACGCCGTCGCCGCTGAACTTTTCAACGAAGCTCCTGTCGATGTTTATCTTAAGGTGAACGATGCTGGAGGCGTTCTTCCGCACCACTATGTCGTTGATGCCGTAGTAGGTGATCATGGACTGATTCTTCTGCCACACCCTGACCCTCAGAGGCCTGTGGGACTGAAGGCTGTAATCACCCTCGCTTATGCATTTTATGCAGAGATCCAGCTCGTCGTGCATAAACTCCTGAAAGAAGCCCAGGTGACCAGTGTTGATGCCAACCACGGGAACATCAGGGAAGTTCTGATAGCGCAGGAGACGCAGAAATGTGCCGTCCCCGCCCACGCAGATCATCATGTCCGGCCGCTGCTTTGGATCCGGCAGTATCTCTATGCCTGCTGCCAGCAGCTTTTCCCGGAGCACCGGCAGGGTGGCCCTGGTGACCTTCGAATCGTTGGAATGTATGTATACGGATCTTACGCTCTTCATCGCATATCCTCTTTCCCGGAGCGGCTTCAGTTCCCGCTCTCTCTTCTGAGCTCCGCCATTATGGCTTCGGGCTTAAGGCCTCGGCGGCTCATGTCTATTATTTTTTCCAGCACGGGAACGGCCTGGGCAAAGAAGCTCTTAAGGCCTCTGCACAGGTAGTACTGACCGTCCTCTCCGTCTGAGCTTTCCCCGAACCGGTCCTTGGGACAGCCTCCGTTGCAGAATCTCAGGTAGGGGCAGGCCCTGCATTCCGCGGTGAGTGAAGTCCTTTTGGCGTCCCCGAAGGCGAACTGTACCTTGCTGTTTGCCAGGCTCTCCAGCCTGTTTTTCTTAAGGGAGCCAATGCGGTGACCATCGTCCACGAAGTGGTCGCAGGAATAGACCGCGCCGTCCTCCTCGCAGATAAGCACCCGCCCGCAGGTGGGAGCCATCCAGCAGAGGCTGGCTTCTCCTCCTGCCATTATCCTGGCCATCTCGGCAAAAAGCTGCACGTCCATGCGGCCAAGATCGTTCTGAGACCATTCTCTGAATACGGACGCAAGGAATTCTCCGTAGCCCTCCGGGCTTACGGATTCCTTTGAAAATTTCGCTTCCGCAGAGCCTTCACCGCCATCCTCACGGACGACTATGGGTATGAACTGGACCCAGCCGGCCCCCGTCTCCCTCAGCGCCCTGTAGACCCCCAGGGGATCCGCAGCAGAGGCGGAATTAACGGTGCACAGCAGGTCCGGCTCTATGCCGGCCTTGCGCAGCCTGTCCAGAGAAGCTCTTATGCGCCTCCAGGTGCCCTTTCCTCCCAGGTCTCTTCGGTTCTGATCGTGCACGGCCTCGCTGCCGTCTATGGACAGTCCCACGTCAAAATGATTGTCCTTGAGAAAGCGGCACCATTCATCGTTTATCAGAAGGCCGTTGGTCTGAAGATTGTTCCAGGCCAGGGCTCCCTTAGGCAGATATTTTCGTTCCAGGGCGACGGCTTTTTTGTAGAAGTCCAGCCCTGCCAGCGTCGGCTCGCCGCCGTGCCACACAAAGGACACTGTGGGGGCATAGCTTTTGGCGCCGGCTTCGCCGCCCGATTCCGCTTCAAGAGCCCCTGCAATGGTCTGCTTTATCATGCGCTCCAAAAGCTCAAAGCTCATGCGGGACTGCTTTTCATGCTCGGAAAATCTGCCCTTCTCCAGGTAATAGCAGTAGGCGCAGCGCATGTTGCAGCGGGAGCCCACGGGCTTTGCCATCACCACGAAGGGTTCTTTTCTTTCAGCCGCGTTTTTCTTCTCTTCCGCAGCGCCGCCGGCTGTATTTTTCAGCTCTGCCATTTCTATTTAAGGTATTTTTCAAAGAATGCCAGGGCTTTGTTCCACGAATCCATGGCCTGCTCCTGGCGGTACATGGGTTTATCGTAGTACCAGATCCCGTGTCCCGCGCCTTCGTAGCGGTGGAATTCGTAGTCCTTGCCCAGCTCTTTGAGGATCTCCTCCAGCTTGTTAACGTCCTCGGCTGTGGGATTGCGGTCCTCGTTGCCGAAAATGCCAAGCAGCGGGCAGGACAGGTTCTTTGCAAAGTCCACGGGAGCCACCGGTCTTTCAGGCGTCAGCGCCTCGGGAGGAGCTATAACTCCGCCGCCCCAGCAGTCCACCGCCGCGTCAATGCCTTCCAGCGTGCAGGCTGCCAGGAAGGTGTGCCTGCCGCCGGAGCACATGCCGATGACACCGGCCTTGCCGCTGGCGTTCACCTGATTCTTCAGGAAGGACAGGGAGCCATCCACGTCCTCCATCACGTCCTTGTCCTTGGTGCCCATCTCTCTGGCCTTCTGCGCCACCTCTGCCGCAGGGCCTTCTCCCGCATCCTCATAGATGTTGGGGCATACCACGCTGTAGCCGTGCTCGGTGAACCTGCGGGCAGTCTCCCTGCACCACTCGTCCCAGCCGGGCATGTGCGGGATAAGCACTATGCCTGGGAAGGGACCGTCGCCTATGGGCCTGGAATAGTAAGCTCTGATGAACTTTCCGTCGTGTCCCTGAATGCGCACGGTCTCGGCTATCATGCCGGAATAGTCGAATACATTCTTATCGTTCCACATGATTTTCTCCTTGTCTCAGATATCCTAAACAAGTTACAAAAACTCAAAGTTACTATACCACACTTCACCCTTATTGTCTAATATGACATTGGGGGCGGTTCGAGACGTTCCCTGTCCCGGCAGCCTGTCTCAAACAAATAATGGACAATGCACGTCCGAAGTCATATAATATTATGAATACCAATCAAAAGGAGGCTTTCATGGACAACAGACCCATAGGAGTATTCGATTCAGGCCTGGGCGGGCTCACCTGCGTCAGCCCCATCAAGAAAAAGCTCCCAAAGGAAAGCATCATATATTTCGGCGACACCGCCAGGACCCCCTACGGCTCCAAAAGCCCCGCTACCATAAAGGAATTCTCCCTTCAGATAGCGGATTTTCTGGTGAAGAACGACGTTAAAGCCCTGGTCATCGCCTGCAATACTATTTCATCCCTTGCCATCCCCGACCTTGAGGCAGCCTTCCCGGGCATCCCCGTCATAGGCATAGTGGATTCGGCTGCAGAGGAGATAGCCAGGACCTGCACGGAAAAGGATTCCATAGGCATCATTGCCACCAAGGCCACCATCAAGAGCAAGGCCTATAAAAAGGCTGTGGAATCCATGTCCTCCGGCCTCGCCCTGTACCAGATGGCCTGTCCCGCCTTCGTGTCCCTCATAGAGGAGGGCATCATAGAAAACGAGATCATGGACCTGACCATCCGCTACTATCTGGACAATTTCGTAAAGTACCACGGCCTCAACACCCTGGTACTGGGCTGCACCCACTATCCACTGATCAGGGACAACATCGAAAGGCTCTACCCCCAGCTCCGCATAATCAACCCCTCTGAATGCCTGGCCAACGCCGTGCAGCAGACGCTGTCCGAGGAGGGACTTCTGGCAGAGGACAGCACACTTCAGAGCACCTTCTATGCCAGCGACCTTTCGGAAAACTTCGTCAACATGATCAACCGCATCGACACCGAGGACCAGATCAACATTTCCCTGAAGAAATTCTAGCCCTGGGCTGCAGAAATCACAGAATACATACAAAAGGACTATAAAATGACCACAACAAAGCTTTACGATCTGCTCGAGATCGACAGTCCCGCAGATTTTCAATATTTTGAACAGCTGGCCGAGCTGCTGGAATGCAGCGAGGAGATCAGCGAGGAGCAGTTCATGGACGTGCTCTCCCAGGTGGACAGCCAGACCATGACCGAGCTGGTGGAAAACTACTTCAACGAGCTCACGGCCCATCTTCCCGATGAATCCCAGGAGCTTTTCTCCCTGGTGGATTCCATACAGCAGAGGCTGATGCTTCTGGCCGACGGCATGGAGGACGGAAGCTTCCGCAGAGATCTGGCGGAGGAGCTCTGGAAATTCAAGGACTGGTACACGGATCAGATCAAGGTGCTGGTGGACAACGAATACTACTCGGTATTCGAAGCTGTCACCCTGCGCCGCGAGGAAAAGCTGGGAGGTCCCAAGCACCGTTACAATTTTGATGAGGCCCTGGACTACCAGCTGGAGGAGCTCAGCATGAATCTGGGAAGAGTAAGCTACTCGGAGGACAATTAAATGAACAACCACATCATTACAGAACCAAGCAAGACCATCAGAGCTCTCGGAAGGCAGACCCTTCAGGGCTACTGGGGCACTGCACTTATAGTGGTGCTTCTTGGCACAGCCATCACATCCCTGCCCGGCTTCATACTTGGAAGGCTCACCGATTCCAGCATTCTGCATCTGCTGGAATCCATATATAACATTCTTGTGACAGGCCCGGTAAACCTGGGGCTGGCCATATTCTTCCTGAAGCTGTTCCGTCAGCAGGGACCCCAGATCAACGACCTGGCTTCCGGCTTCGACTTCTTCATGAACGCCACCTCCCTTTATCTGAGCGTCATGGTACGGGTACTGCTGCTTTCCTTCCTGTTTGTGATCCCCGGCATCATAGCCTCCATACGCTACAGCCAGTCCTTCTACATCCTGGCAGACGATCCCAGCAAGCCTGCAGCCCAGTGCATGTACGAAAGCGCCGTAATGATGGAAGGCAACAAGGCCAAATTCTTCTGGTTCAATGTCAGCTACATCGGCTGGTATCTGCTTGCAAATATGCCCCAGAGCATGGTCACCATGCGCTACATGCCTGACATCACCATGTACAGCCCGGAGCAGATCTACAATGCGGCAGCCTCCATTGCCTCCAATCCCCTGGTGACCCTGGCGGGCCTTTGCACCATCTTCGTGACGGTCTACGTTTCCGCAGGCCATGCGGCCTTCTACGACCTGGTCAGCGGCAATCTCTACGTGCAGCAGGATCCGAATCAGGTCAATTATTAGAGTATTACGGGAGGACGAAGGCCCTCCCTTTTTTAGAGGAATATCATGAATTACGAAAGAAAGATCAGAAAACTGGCAGAATACATCGACGCGCTGAGGAGCGAAGGCGTTTTCATAAGCTTCAGCGGTGAGAAAGACGCCTTGGAAAGGCCCGTGGAATTCATAACCTTTGATTCCAGAGAGGCCTGCGAGGGCAGCCTCTTCGTCTGCAAGGGAGCTAATTTCAAAGCCGAATACCTGGATAAAGCAGCGGAGGCAGGAGCCTTCTGCTATGTTTCCGAGACAGCCTACGAAAGTCCCCTGCCCTGCATTCTGGTCAGCGACATACGCCGCGCCATGGCAGTTCTGGCCAACGGATTCAACGGCCGCGCCTGGAGAAACTATAATCTGATAGGCCTTACCGGGACCAAGGGCAAGAGCACCACTCTGTATTACATCAAGGCGGTCATCGAGGCCTACACGAAGAAGAATGGTCTGGGCGGCTTCGGCTTTCTTTCCACCATCGACACCTTCGACGGCATAGAGTTTTTCGAATCCCATCTTACCACCCCTGAAGCCCTGGAGCTTGGCAAGCGCCTGGAAAACGGCGCAAAGGCAGGCCTCTGGGCCCTGGGCATGGAGGTCAGCTCCCAGGCCCTTAAGTACGACCGCAGCTACGGCCTTGAATTCAACATAGGAGCCTTCCTCAACTATGGGGTTGACCATATCGGAAGCACCGAGCACCCCACGGAGGAGGATTATTTCCAGTCCAAGCTGCGCTTCGTGGACCAGTGCAGGACCCTCTGCATCAATCTGGACAGCGCCAGGATAGACGAGATTCTGCCGGCAGCTCAGAAGGGCAGGATACTGGAAAAGCTAATCTGCTATTCTCCCTCCGGACAGCGCAGCGTATGCGGCCGGAACGCTGACTATATCGCCCTTAACGGACGCAAGGAAAATGGCCATATAGCCTTTGAGATAGCACAAAAAACAAGGCTCCTTGACCGCCGTGCAGAGGGCGCGGAGCCCGGCCCCGATGTCCTGGACTACGGCATCATAGGAACCATACGCCTTTCCATGCCGGGATTTTTCAACATCGAAAACGCACTGGCGGCCGCTGTCATCTGCCTCGAGCTTGGCATACCCTTTGATGACATCGCCTCAGCCCTGCTGGAGGCTAAGGCTGCAGGCCGCATGGAGATGTTCCAGATGAAGGGAGAAAAGGACGTCAAGATAATCGTGGACTATGCCCACAACGAGCTGAGCTACCAGAAGCTCTTCGAATCCATAAAGGAGGAGTTCCCCGGGTACAGGGTGGAGATAGTCTTCGGCTGTCCCGGCGGCAAGGGCCTTGACCGCCGCGAGACCCTGCCAAGAGTCACCGCGAAATTCGCAGACTACGCCTGGATAACCGAGGAGGACCCCTTCATGGACGACCCAATGGAGATATCTAAGGAGGTCCTGGCCAATCTTGAAAAATACGGCGGCAAGGGAGAGATAATCGTAGACCGTGAGCAGTGCATCAGAGAGGCCGCAGCCCGCGCCGCTGACAAGACCGTCCTCATCCTTGCGGCAAAGGGCCGGGAGCTCTACCAGCACCGCGGCAATGAATACGTACAGATAGTCTCCGACGCCCAGCTGGCGGAGGAGCTCAGCAGATAAAATATTACATGAGAAAGATATCCCGGAGCCATAAAGCCCCGGGATATCTTTTGTTATAGCTGTATAGCCGCCGGCGGATGCCTTGCCTATCTTTTTCTCAGGTAAGCATCAAGAGCGGCTTCCTTTTCGCTCAAGGCCTCTGTTAAGGGCATCAGAGAGCCCTCAAGAAGCTTTTTGTAGGCCTCCTCCTTCATGTTGTAGCGCAGCCAGTCCGCGCCGCTGAAGCTTGAGAAACGCTCGGGATCCTCGTAGAGCTTTATCTTCTCCTGAGCCCTGAGAGCCCCTGCCGCGGCAATGGGCCACAGCCTCCTGTAGCTGTCCTTTCCTATATCTGTGAATATGGCATGGGTATCGCAGGATACTACGCGGTGCTTTTCCCTGTCTATCCTTACGGACATGCCCTCCCAGCTGAAGCTGTCCCCGTCTATGGAGAGCTTCACCAGCTGGCCCAGGTCGGTATACACGTGCTGCCTCTGGTAATCCGTATCGAACACGAAATTGCCGAGAGAATAAAATATTATCTTATCCCCCACAGTCTCGTAGTTCTGCACCACGTGGGGATGATGGGACACCACGATGTCTGCGCCGTACTCCAGGAATCTTAAGTAGCGCTGCCTGTTCCAGGGCTCGGGCATGTCGGTGAATTCATCACCTCCGTGGGGCATTACTATGCACCAGCGGGCTTTTGACTTCACCTCCCGGATCTGCCGCTTCACCTCCTCCTCGTCGTCCCAGAGCAGGATGCCCACGGTTTCCGGCATCTTGACCGTAAGCTCGCTCACGTAGCAGCAGTTGACTATGCCTATGCCGCCCTCCTCAGGAAGGTAAAGGGGCTGGGGATAGCGGGTTTTGTCCTCCACAGCGCCAATGCAGACCGCGCCATGCTCAGCTGCGATCTGCTTAGTCTGAAGAAGCCCATCGATGCCGCAGTCCGCCACATGGTTGTTGCACAGATTCCAGATGTCCGCCCCTATCCTTTTGAGCCAGGCAGCAGCGCCGGGGTTGCTGGCATGGTTCAGCAGCTTGGCAGCGGAGGCGCCGCCGCCGAACAGCGGCCCCTCCACATTGGCTATGCAGTGGTCGCTCTCCGAAAGAAAGCTCACCACCTCCGGGGACATGAGATCCTCATCCTGCCAGGAATCCCTGAAATACTTTGAAAAAGCGATGTCTCCTGTGAAAGCTAAAGTCGTCATAAATTCTCCTGAATCTCAGCTCTGTAGGCTGCCTGCTCTGCCTCGTTGGCAAGGACCCAGTGCCCCTCCTCTATCTCGGTCCAGACAGGCTTATCCACGGTATAATCGTGGACGGAGGGATCGTACTGCAGAACAGTCCTGTTCCTTTCGCTCAGCGGATCCGGCTGGGGTATGGCGGAAATAAGAGCCTTGGTATAGGGATGCAGAGCATGCTGGAATACCTTTTCAGTCTCACCCAGCTCAACGATCTGTCCCTTGTAGATGACCGCCAGCCTGTTGGTGATAAAGCGCATGATGGAAAGATCATGGGCTATGAAAAGATAGGTCAGGCCGTACTGCCTCTGAAGGTCCATGAGCAGGTTCAGCACCTGGGCTCTGATGGACACATCAAGAGCCGATATGGGCTCGTCCGCTATCACAAGCTCCGGATTCATTATCAGAGTCCTTGCGATACCTATCCTCTGCCGCTGTCCACCGGAGAATTCGTGGGGGAATCTTGTGGCGAACTCGGGAGGAAGACCCACGTCCATCATGGCCTTTCTGACCTTTGCCTGTCTGTCAGCCTCATCTGTGAAGCCGTGGATATTGTACAGGCCCTCGGATACTATGTAATCCACCTTGGCCCTTTCGTTAAGGCTTGCCATGGGATCCTGAAATATCATCTGGATATTCCTGATGAGCTCCTTGTTTGTTTCCTTGTCTATTTTACCGCTTATACGCTTTCCTTTAAAGATTATTTCACCCTTTTCAACGGGATTTATTCTTATGATGGCTCTGCCTATGGTGGTCTTGCCGGAGCCCGATTCGCCCACGAGGCCGAAGGTCTCACCCTTGTAGATATCGAAGCTGACGCCCTTTATGGCCTGGAATTTTTTCCGCCCTTTACCGAAGGAGACCCACAGATCCTTTACTTCAAGAAGCTTTTCCCTTTGGATATTTTCGCTACTCATTGGTATAGACCTCCTTCCATCTGTCCAGCATCCTCTGAATGGTCTTGGGCGGCTCCGCCTTCGGAGCCCTGGGATCCTGCAGCCAGCTGCGGACCTTATGGGTGGGAGATACGTCGAAATAGGGCGGACGGATCTCGTGGTCGATATTCAGAGCATAGGGATTTCTCGGCGCGTAGGCATCGCCCTTTATCTCCTTGAAGAGATTCGGAGGCGTACCCTTGATGGAATACAGGGGCTCGCCCTTGATGCCCAGCTGGGGCAGAGAGCTGAGCAGCGCCCAGGTATAGGGATGCTGCGCGTTGTAGAAGACCTCGTAGGCGGTGCCTACTTCAATGATGTCTCCCGCGTACATGACAGCCACCCTGTCCGCCACCTTCGCCACAACGCCCAGATCGTGGGTGATGTAGATGATGGTCAGATCATATTTGCGCTGCATGTCCCTCAGCAGCTCTATTATCTGGGCCTGAATTGTCACATCCAGAGCCGTGGTGGGCTCATCGCATATGAGTATCTCGGGATTGCAGGCCATGGCCGTGGCTATTACAGCACGCTGCCTCATGCCGCCCGAAAACTCGTGTGGATACTGCTTATAGCGCCTTTCGGGGTCTGGTATGCCCACATCCTTCAGATACTCTATAGCCCTTTCTTTGGCCTCGGGGCCCTTCAGCCCCTGATGGAGCACTATAGCCTCCTGTATCTGCTTGCCCACGGTCTTAAGGGGATTAAGAGAGGTCATTGGGTCCTGAAACACCATGGCTATCTCCTTGCCTCTGATGCCTAGCCATTCCTTCTGAGTCTTGTATTTAGCCAGGTCCCGGCCCTTGTAGAGGATCTCGCCTCCGGTAACCTTTCCGTTCTTATCCAGCATTCCCATGAAGCTTTTGGTGAATACGGATTTTCCCGAACCGGACTCACCGACTATGGCCAGGCTTTCGCCCTTGTACAGGTCCATGGATATGCCTCTGATGGCAGTAAGGGTCTGCCCTCTGAGGGTAAACTGTATTTCCAGATCCTTTACGGAGAGGATTATCTCTTTGTTTTCAGACATCTCGCACCTCCCCTATACATGATTCTTGGGATCGGCGGCATCCGAGAAGGAATTGCCGATCACATAGAAAGAAATGGTTATCACGGACAGAACGATGGCCGGGAAGATCAGCTGGTAGCGGGAGCTGGCGCTCATCATTACCGCCCTGCCCTCATTGATCAGATTGCCAAGGGAAGGCATGGTCACCGGAAGCCCCAGTCCTATATAGGTCAGGAACACCTCGCTGCCGATGGCTGCGGGGATGGCCAGAGAGACTCTCAGGGTGATGACGGAAATCAGATAAGGCAGCAGGTTCTTGGTGATGATCCTGCCCGTTGGCGTGCCAAGGCAGCGGCTGGCCAGATTGTATTCCAGGTCCCTGATGGTCACTATCTGATTTCTTATGAACCTTGCCATGGGGAGCCAACCTGTAACACACATGGCGAATATGATGGTCCCAAGGCCCGGCTTTATCAGATAGGAGACCAGTATCAGTATTATATTTCGCGGGATATTGTGCACCACGTTGTAGACCTCGGTAAGGGGCCTGTCCAGATAAGGCACATAACCCCAAAGGGCGCCAACGCTTATTCCTATAGTGGCATTTAC
>JAEEGF010374559.1_pt1 | contig 13217 bp, 12 predicted proteins | sample 9134171 | NCBI WGS metagenome assembly JAEEGF01 (sample SAMN16246542, study PRJNA631951) | gut metagenome | biome: gut microbiome; feature: rumen; material: AP-attached | host: Bos | place: Iran: Karaj | collected 2018-10
GGCAATATCGCGGAGGAGGAAGGAACCATCGATAAGCCGATCGGCAGGAACCCACAGGATCGAAAGAAAATGGCCATCGTTCCGGATGGCAAACATGCCGTCACCCATTACCGGGTGCTGAAACGATTCGGCAAATATACATATATCGAATGCCGGCTGGAGACCGGACGCACCCATCAGATCCGTGTGCATATGGCTTCCATCGGACATCCGCTTTTAGGGGATTCGGTCTACACCAATGCAAAATGGCCCTGGAAACTGGAAGGACAGTGCCTCCATGCAAAGACACGCGGCTTTATACAGCCGACCACGGGAGAGTATATCGAGACAGATGCTCCCCTGCCCGAATATTTTGTTCATCTTCTCGAAACTATATAAATATTTTTAAATTTTCACAAAATGATAATTTTGTACAACAATTGAGCGAAGTTTATTGCTATTTTGTGAAAAATGTCCTATACTTTAAGAGAAAAGATATACCCACTCTAAAGGAGGGCACCTACATGAACACAGTGATCACCATCGGAAGACAATTCGGTTCCGGAGGCCGTGAAATCGGAGAAAAGCTGGCGGATTATTTCGGCATAAAGTGCTATGACAAGGAGCTCTTAAGCCGCGCTGCCAAGGAGAGCGGATTCTGCGAGGAGATGATACAGAATCACGATGAGCGTCCCACCAATTCCTTTTTATACAATCTGGTAATGGATACCTATTCTTTTGGTTATAACGCCTCAAGCTTTGTGGATATGCCAATCAGTCACAAGGTATTTCTTGCTCAGTTTGATACTATCAAGAAGATTGCTGATGAGGGTCCCTGCGTAATAGTTGGAAGATGCGCTGATTACGCGCTGGCCGACTATGACAACGTGTTGAATCTCTTTATATGCGCCGATGAGGAGGCTAAGATAAAAAGACTCAAGGAGCGCTTTGATGATGTCAAAACGGACGAAGAAGCCCGTGATATGATGAATAAGAAGGACAAGCAGCGCCAGAGCTATTATAATTATTACTCATCCAAGAAGTGGGGCAGGGCTGACAGCTATGACCTTTGCATCAATTCTTCAATACTTGGTATTGAAGGAACTGTAAAGTTCATCATTCAATACATACAGGACTTTGAACAGAATAAGTGATCAATCATAGGATTATCGAACCCTTCATGTAAATGAGGGGTTCTTTTTTGTGTGTAAAAAGAACTGTTACCGAAAGACCTTTTTCTGAAAATCATATTGTGCAATATACTAGAAGCATCAAGGCGTTTAGATGATTAAATTGTTAAACATTTACATTAAAAATATAGTAATTTATAAACTATTTGTTATAATATTATATAAAAGAAATAAAAATATCTTTATTGGAGGACAAATTGCATATGTCTACTAGAGTTTATGACTGCCTTAAGGCAATAGGAGAAAAGATCATTGAAAACAAAGATTTTCTGACTGATCTGGACAGAGAGATCGGCGATGCAGACCACGGAGTAAACATGGCAAGAGGCTTCCAGTCTGTTATCGAGAAGGTTTCACAGGAGGATCCCGATATTGGTGCCGCACTTAAGAAGACAGGTATGACGCTTCTTTCCACAGTTGGTGGTGCATCCGGACCGCTTTACGGAACCGCTTATATGGAAGCTGCTAAGGCGCTTGCAGGAAAAGAATCTCTTACAGCCGAAGATCTGAAGGCAGCTTTTGAGCTTGCCATCGCAGGTATCCAGAAGAGAGGAAAGGCAGAAAAGGGCGAGAAGACCATGCTTGATTCCTTTATTCCTGCATTAGATGCATATTCTGCTAAGATCGCAGAGGGCGGAAGCATCAACGACGGCATGGATGCAGCATGCGTTGCAGCTAATGAAGGAATTGAATTTACAAAGACCATAGCTGCCACAAAAGGCCGTGCAAGCTATCTTGGAGACAGAAGTATCGGACATCAGGATCCGGGAGCAACTTCACTTACAATGACACTTGAAGTTATCAGAGACTTCTTAAAGGGGTAAATCATGGTAGGAATAGTAATAGTTTCTCACAGTTGTAAAATTGCAGAGGGAATCAAAGACCTCACTGACCAGGTTGCAGCAGCCCACAAGGGTATCATTGCTGCTGGCGGTATGGAAGATGGCAGTATCGGTACTGATTCCGTAAGGATATCCGAAGCCATAAAAGAGGCCAATGACGGCGACGGAGTTGTTCTTCTTGCAGATCTCGGCAGCGGCATCATGAGCGCAGAAACTGCAATAGAATTATTAGACGGAGAGGGCATAGATGCAAGACTTGCAGATGCTCCTATCGTAGAGGGTGCTATAACTGCAGCAATAACAGCTGTATGTGGAAGCCCAATAGACCAGGTCATTGCAGCCGCAGAGCAGACGCGGACTGTCAAAAAAATAAACTAAAACTATAAGGAGGCTGGAAATGAAGAAACTAATCAATGGGGTTGACAACATAGTTGACGAGATGCTGGATGGAATGGTTGCAGCTTTCCCTCAGTATGTTAAGAGACTGGACGGCTTTGATGTTCTCGTAAGAGCCGGAGGCTCAGAGGGCAAGGTAGCTCTCGTTTCCGGTGGTGGAAGCGGACATGAGCCTGCACACGGCGGTTTCGTAGGAAAAGGAATGCTGGACGGAGCAATCGCAGGCGCAGTATTCACATCACCTACACCCGACCAGGTTTTCGAAGCTATCAAGGCAGCTAATGGCGGCAAGGGCGTTCTTCTTGTAATCAAGAACTACACCGGCGACGTTATGAACTTTGAGATGGCTGCTGACATGGCAAGAGATGAAGGCATCGAAGTTGACCAGGTTATCACAGCTGACGACGTTGCAGTTGAGAACAGTACATGGACAACCGGAAGAAGAGGAATTGCCGGAACAATCTTTGTACACAAGCTTGCAGGCGCATGCGCAGAGGCAGGTGGAGATCTGGCTCAGGTTAAGGCTGTTGCAGAGAAGGTTATCGCCAATGTTCGTTCAATGGGTATGGCAGTTGATGCCTGCACAGTTCCCGCAGCAGGAAAGCCCAGCTTTGACCTTGCAGAGGACGAAGTAGAGATAGGTATCGGTATCCACGGTGAGCCCGGTGTAAACAGAGAGAAAATCAGCCCTGTAAATGATATTGTTGATAAGCTCCTTGCAAAGATCCTTGCAGAGGGCATCTACAATGCAGGCGACGAAGTTGCAGTTATGGTTAACGGCATGGGTGGAACACCTCTTATGGAGCTGTTTGTAGCTAACAAGCATCTCTCCGAAGAGCTTGCCAAGAAGGATATCAAGGTTTACAAGACACTGGTTGGAAACTACATGACATCACTCGACATGGAAGGTTTCTCCATCACACTTCTTAAGGTTGATGATGAGCTCAAGAAGCTCCTTGATGCTCCCGCTGATACACCTGCATTCGTTCAGGTTTAATTAGTTTTAAAACGTTCTGCCTAAAATGATAAGAGCCCTGGATTCCGGTAAATCCGGTTTTCAGGGCTTTCTTTTGGATATAATATGTAAAAACTTATTGATTTTTCTATTGTAATGATTATAATAGTAATGCTCATCACTTTTGAGCCAAGCAGTTCGGGTCCGATATCCTGCTTGTAAAACCTAAAACCAAAGGAGTTTTTTTAGTATGCAAAAATTTAAATCTTTCTGGAAGAATTACATAATTCTTCTTCGCAGTGTACCTTCACTGGTAACATCACTTTTCGTTCTGTCTGTTGTATGCATGAACCTCATGGCAGGAAGAGAGCTGTACAGGTCAGAGCTCTTTTGCATCAACAGCGGTCTTGCTATTTCCTGGATATCATTCTTATGTATGGACTGTGTCTGCAAGAGATTCGGCGGCAAAGCAGCTACCATGATTTCCATGACTGCAATGACGATCAACATCTTAACAACGATTGTATTTAAGCTGCTGTGCATGACACCCGGCAAATGGGCTGCTTACTACATGTCTGATGAAGCATCAACAGCAGAGCTTCTCAGCGCAGCAGTTGACAGTACCTTCGGAAATGCCTGGTATGTTGTAGTTGGATCTTCAGTTGCCATGCTGCTTTCAACACTGGTTAATTCCAGTCTCAATCAGTTCTTTGGCCACTTTGACAAGGGCAACTATCAGGGCTTTGCCACAAGAAGCTTTATCTCTACTCTGGCAGCCCAGTGGGTTGACAACTTTGTCTTTTCCGCAATGGTTTCACATGTGTTCTTCGGATGGACATGGGTTCAGGTACTCATCTGTTCCACAACATCCATGTTTATAGAACTTGCCTTCGAGATGATCTTTTCACCCTTCGGATACAGGATTTCCAAGAACTGGGAAAAAGACAACGTGGGCAAATTGTACCTTGATACATTGAAAGAGGCAGCCTGATACGGATAAGGAGCCGCGATGAAACTTGAGAGATTATCCGGCGCGGAGCTGGGAAGAGAAGTAAATAGCGGAAATATCACACCTACAGAGATTATAGAATACTTTGCGGACAGGATCGAAAAGAGAAATCCAAGCCTCAACGCCTTTGTGTACACCAAGATAGAAGAGGCCAAGGATGAGGCAAAGGCATTGGAGAAAGCTCTTTTACATAAAGAAAAAGAGCTGCCTCTGGCCGGAGTTCCTGTTGGATTAAAGGATTTCTTACCCTCTAAGAAGGGATGGACCAATTCCCACGGCGGCGTTAGGTCACTTGTACGTGAAGATGGCGACGATTCCATGTTTTACAGGGCAGCAAGGGAAAACGGTGCGATCGCAATAGGTAAGACCAATGCACCTGCTTTTGCTATGCGTGGAACCTGCGACAATAAGATGTATGGACCCACATCTAACCCGTTCGATACAGACTACAATTCCGGCGGATCATCAGGCGGAACAGCTGCGGCAGTGGCAGATGGACTCATCCCCATAGGAGAGGGGTCAGACGGCGGCGGATCCATCAGAATTCCATCATCCTGGTGCGGATGCTACGGTTTCAAGGCATCTGTAGGAACAATCCCCAGCGTATGCAGACCCGATGGCTGGACGGCTACCCATCCATACTGCTTTGACGGCGCCATAACCAGAACAGTGGAAGACAGCGCAATAATGCTGAATTCCATGGCGATTTACGACCCCAGGGATCCTCTTAGTCTTGATCATGGTAAAAGAGATTTTACCGAGCTCATGAAAAAGCCTGTGAAGGGATGGAAGATCGCATATACTTCTGATTTTGATATTTTCCCCGTGGACGATGAAGTGGCTAAGATTGTCGAGAAGGCTGCTTATTCTTTTAAAGAAGCCGGCTGTGAGATCGAGCCTGTTCACTTTAACTTCAAGCATTCTGCAATGGATTTTGCCAAGCTCTGGTGCAGGAGCATAAGTATTGATACATCAATTGACCTTGAGATGTGGAAGAGAAGCGGTCTTGATCTTGTGAAGGACCACAGGGATGAGCTTCCTGAAGAGTTTATCTACTGGAACGAACTTGCTTTTAATTCGTCCGTAATGGATTACAGATATTTCAATGACCTCAGAACTGAGATGTTAGACGCCCAGCAGGATATATTTGATAAATATGACATCATTATTTCTCCTGTAACGATCTGTCCTCCTGTTCTTAACAGTGATGACGGAAACACCAAAGGACCCGTGGAACTTAATGGGCAGAAGGTTGAACCTCTTATCGGTTTCTGTGAGACTTTCTTTGAGAATTTTACAGGAAATCCTGCGGCTTCAGTTCCTGCAGGCCTGACGGAAAAAGGCCTTCCTGTCGGCATGCAGATAGTGGGAAAGAAATTCAGGGACGAGGATGTTCTTGCTATGTCACATGTCTTTGAGCAGATAAGACCCTGGAACTATGAAGTGCCCCTGAACAGAGAAGTATAGACTTATTTTATTAAATCTTCTTAGTAACTTAATCATTTGTAATGCGGCTTTCTGTTATAATAACAGAGATAATGATTGTTATTTAATGGGAAAATAATTATGACAAAACGCCGCAATCTGATCGACAGCATAATGTATTTTCTTCTTCACAACAGTTTTATGTTCACTGTTGTGATCATGTGTTTTGTTCACGCAGCCCTGCTTGTACTGACTATTATTGCAGGAGTGCGTGAACTTGTTTATTTTAACATTTTCAGTGTCATCATCTACCTTATCTGTATAGTTCTATGTAAGTTCGGTCATATTCTTCCGGTCTATGCCGGTATCTTTTTTGAAGTCACCTGTTATTCTGTTACTGCGGTCAAGTTTATAGGGTGGAACAGCGGCTCCTATAATTTCCTGTTCTCTATTGCTCCAATACTGATATTCTTTGGAAGTTATACCTTTAAAGGTAAAAAACAGCTTATTATTGTTTTGGCCCTGGTCATAGACTTTTTAACATATGCTCTGATGTATATAATGCATTGGGGAGCTACCCCCGTCTATGAACTGTCAAATGTAATGAGAACCATAATGATGCTGTTTTCGTCTTTTGTAATGTATTTCTCCGTGATCTTCTATGGTTCGATATATATTTATTCCAGCGAACTGGAGAAGAACAGAATAGAAATGCTCAACGAAAAGCTTTCTATGGATGCAAAAGAGGATTCATTGACAGGTCTTTTAAACAGAAGAGGATTTATCCCGATTGTTGCAGATCTCATGAAGCAGGACTGTGCAGGACATTTTTGCATAGCATTTTGCGATCTCGACAACTTTAAGCGCGTCAATGATTCCTATGGCCACGACTGTGGCGACGAAGTCCTTAAGCATATATCAAGGATATTGAAAAGAGAGCTTCCCGAATGCGATATCTGCAGATGGGGCGGGGAGGAGATGGTAATACTCCTCAATGAATACAGCTTCAACACTGCCCGGAAGAAACTGGACAATATAAGGAAGATAATAGAGTCAACTCCGACGAAGTTTTATAACAAACGAATAAATGTAACTATTACAATTGGACTTGAAGAATACAGCCAGAAATACGTTGAACCTGAGGAAATAATCAAGGTTGCTGACGAGCGAATGTATTACGGGAAGCAACATGGTAAGAACGTATTGGTATGTGCATAAAATGAAAGCTGCAGCCGGCAAAGGCTGCAAGCCCATCACGACCCAGCTTCCGGGAGATAAAGTAGTCAAGCATTACCTCCTGCAAAAAGTCATAATTATCCTTGCTCAAATTCAAATATTTCCCGATCAAAGCCAAAATCTGCAAATTTCCGTGGGAAATGTCCGCAGCTTTTCCAAACCAGCCACAAATTGAAGAATAGCAGCAGAATCTCAGCTATAGGCTGTGCATACCAGATGCCGTCAACGCCAATACTAAAGCCTAAAGTCACCATCAGCACTGCGTAGAATACCACCTCTAGGAGATAGTTCAGGTGGGCATATTTCAGAAGTCCGATAGTTTCATACAAACTGCTGAACATACTGGTGATAATGTAAAAGATAAAGTTGAAGCCGTAAATTACCAGGATTTTCAGGGCAATGTTGAAAACTTCCTGACTTTCACCTTCTTCAATAAAGATATTCAAAATAGGCCATGCTGTGAGCATGAAGATAATTCCGCCAATTATAGCAATCTTTAAAACGCTTTTAGCGACAGTGCTGATATAGGCGTGATATTTTTCCTTGTCATGGCTGCCGTAGGCCTCGCCTATCGTAACCAGAACTGCGTAAAATACTGCGGTCATTACAAGCTCACCAAATTCTGCACCATCACTAAGAGTTACCGCTGCCAGAGCAGCCTTATTACCGATGCGGATGACAAGGCCATTGCGCAGTGCGGCAGACAGAATGTAATAGGCCCAGCAAAGCATCTCAGGAAGGCCGGTTTTAAGGGAATCCTTAACATCACCAAACTTGAACATAGGGCGAAGGTGGTAAAACATGGAATCCGGCGTTTTATGACTGATACGAAGATACAGAAAGATCAGAAGATCAGATATTGCAAGGCTCAGGGCATAACCGCCCCAGATGCCCGCCATTGTAGGCACGATGCTTGAAATAACACTAGTTATTATAATATGTACGGAAATAGAAAAGAGGCCCAGGAATACGGAAATCTTCCTGTTTTCATTAAAAATCAGATTCGTAAGCAGGATTATGAGTACCCCTAAGAAAGGACCGCACAGAGTACTCACAAGAAGAGCCTGGGTACTTGCGTCTCTCAAATGAGCGTATTCGCCTTCACTCCCAGTGCGGTGATTAGCGGATAGTGGAAGATCCAGCAAATAAGCGTAAAGGATAGCATAATAAAGAAACACCAGGTAAGGCCTGTGGATAAGTGCACACGGGCTTTTTCGATGTCTTTTTTACTGACGTCTCTGGCACAGATGGCCTGTACTCCGGCAACGGGGCATGCTATCAACGCCATGATTACAGTGATGAGTGGATAGGCGATTCCAAAAGCCGCCAGTCCATCGCTTCCAAGGTGCTGAGAGATAAAGTAATCCAGCATCATTTCCTGCAAAGATTGGACGATATCAGCCAACAGCATAAATCTTATGGCCTTGTAGAAGGTTTTTTTGATGGACTTTTCCTGATTAGTTGATGTCATGATCATCCTTTCTGCTTTATTTCAAATACATTTCGGTTGTAACTAAGACTCAGGAAATGCATTTTTCTGGTAGAGATGTTTTCAGCAAGATTTGAGATTATGTAGCTTCGCAGCGAATCGACCTTCATATCGCTATTTGTCAGATCAAATATAATTCCATCATCCTTGATGATGACTTTTAGACTATCGCCCAGGAGAATAGAGCATTCCGCAAGAACCTGCTTTTGCGGGTTGTTCTCGCTTATCATCATTAGGGTCTCTTCTACCAGCAGCATTACTTTGTTTACGGTTTCCTTTGAACAACCGCTCTGCTCCAGGTCTTTTCCTATGTTATCCCTTACAGATATGACATTTTCAGGAGTAATCGTAAGCTCGTAAAAGAGTGATCTTTTGGAGTTTTCTTTATCTGCAATAAACAAAGGATAATTTTCTTTTCCATATCGTCTTTTTACATAACTCACAGAAATCAGATAGCTGATGGGCTGAGCCAGCATCAGGCAGATTCCCAGGCCGTTTATACCGCCTATCCATGTACCAAGGACTGCCAGTGGCAGGGAAATAACCAGATCTCTAAGGGCACAGATAAGTACTCCCAGAGGGATTTTGTCCACGACTATGTAGTAGGAGGAGTCCAGATACAGGCGGCAGGTGAATATCATGCTAAGAGACAGAAAACGCAGCTCCATAGTAGCGATGCGGATGTATTGAGGATCTGTGACGCCAATGATCTGAACGATGTAAGGTGCAAATATCAGGATAAGTCCTGTTACCAGGGCGCTTTCTATACGTTCAGTTTTTTTTGCATGATGCCAGATTTCGTGAACGCCGCCGTAGGTCTCTTCTCCAAGATAAAGGCTAATGAGAGGGGTTATGGCTGCGCCAATTCCGTCAAAAAGAATCTGAAGTTCTTTTACCAGAATGATCACAGAAGCTACGAAGATCATGTCTGAACCAAGGAAATACACCACCAGGCGGTTACAGGCAAAGGTAAATATAGCGATGAACAGGTAGGTGCTGGAGTCTACAATGCTGTATTTGACTATGTTTCTCACTATGTCTGGAGAGTAATAGAGATTAAGACGCAGGGAATTACTCTTTTTACCAAAATGGATAAAAAGAGTCAGGAAGGCTGCAATAACACTTAGAAAAGAAGCTAGTCCCAGTCCCTCAATGCCCATAATGCGGCACAGGATAATGGATAAAATGATATTGCCAACACCGGAAATAAGATCGGCTACGGCGCTTACAGTTTCGTCTCCGTCGGCGTAGACCATGCCTGAAAGCAGGGAATTAACGGGGGTCAGCATAATGACAAATCTGATCCACTTAAGATATCCCTTGGCCATTTCGTATATTTCAGGACTTGCGTCATAAAAACGAAGATAGTAATCTCCAAAAAGCAGCAGTAGCAGCAGTAAAATTCCGCCGATGACTATGGTGTTCAAAAGACCTGTACCAAAGGTCCTGTCTGCTTCTTCCTTCTTGAAGGCGCCTACGTGGTGGTTATACAGAATTGGTGCTCCCAGTGAAAACATAAGTGCAAAGAAACTGGCCAGGGAATAAATAGGCATGACAAGGTTAACGCCGGCTACTCCAGCCTCTCCAAGCATCAGTCCGGCGATAAAGGTATCTGCCATAAGTACCGCAGTTACCAGCAGAGAGGTTAAGGTGCCTCCTGCCAGCATCGTGTAATATTTTGATGAGATGAAAGTCTTGTTACGTCGCATATATATATTATACCACGAAGATGTTACCGCTATTGCAGTTGTAATACAGCAATTAGGAAGAGAAGTAAAATTGAAAGGGATATACATTTTCGCAAAATTCTAGTTTTACGAAAAGAGGCCTCTGTGATATAATAGACTATATCAGATATATTCATATAGGTATTTGTTCGGGGGTTATTTATATGCCAGCTAATAAAATCAATTATTCGGATAAGATCAATGAACTATTAAGTGAAATGCCTGATTTTGTAAGTGACTTTATTTACAACTTTGGACGCGTTGAAAACTATGCTACAAAGCTTGAATATTGTCGTGACATAAAGGTTTATCTTGAATATATTGTCAATTTTCTTCCTGCATATTGTGACAAGGAAATCAAGGATCTGACCATCAATGACATTGCCAATATTGAAATCCTTGATATAAATCGTTTTTTGACGACTTTATCCGGTAATCATAAGGAATCTACCGTCAAAAGAAAACGTGCATCTCTTTCGAGCATGTATGGCTTTTTTGTGGCTACAGGCAAGGTATCACGTAATCCGATTGCTGCTACAAAGACAATTAAAATTCCTGAAAAGGATGTTATTTATTTAACAAATGATGAACAGAGGATTTTGCTTGATACTGTTCGCCATGGAACCAAGCTTCATGATTCTGTTGCAAAGGTCCATTATATTTACGCTGATAGGGATTCAGCGATGTTTATTTTGCTCCTTGACACAGGACTTCGAGTTTCTGAGATGCTTGATACTGATATTATTGATTACAATCTCGAGGATTGCAGCGTTATTGTTACCAGAAAAGGTGGCGATACTCAAATTGTATATTTTTCTGATGAATGTAGAGACTATCTTGAAATATATTTTTCATCACAGAAAGCAAAATTTGGTTTAAATAGCCTTAAATTTCCAGCCTTTACTACTACTTCCGGAAATCGCCTTGGAGTACGTGCAGTTGAGATCCTTGTAAAAAAATATGTGTCTGTTTGCCTTCCTGAAAAGGCAAGGATAATATCACCACATAAATTAAGATCAAGTTTTGCCATGAGTTTTTATGCTGCAAGTGATAACAATATTTTGCTTCTTAAGAAAAAAATGAACCATAAAAGCATTCAGACAACAAATATTTACGCTAAAGCCTCTGATACAGCAATGAAGGACTCTAGATCACTTCTTCAGGGACTTAGATGATTATAGATTAAAAAAGCTTTGTCTTAGAAAAATGTTAAGACAAAGCTTTTATTTTAACTTGTATATGTCTGATAGATATCTACCTGATCATAAATGCATCTCCAGGAACTCCATGCATCGGCAGTTACACATATATAATGGGTACCATCGTTAGAAATCATATAGCTTGCGCCACAACAGCCGGACTGATTGACAAATCCAGTCTTTGCACCCATTATTTCGCCATGGATATCCTTATCTTCTATCCTTCTCATGAACCAGTTAGAAATAGTGATTCCTTCCGGATGTTCAGATGTGGGCGATGTTGTATAGGTTCTGGCATTTAATACTTCATGACACAGGTCATTTTCTTCAGCGGCTTTGAGGATCATTGCCATATCTGTAAGTGTACAGTAATGGTCTTCATCGTAGACTCCAATACAATTGGTGAAATGAGCTGTATCTGATAAACCAAGTTCTTCAAGCTTCTCATTCATCAGCTCTACAAAAGCTTCCTGAGATCCTGCGACATATTCTGCAAGCATCATAGCTGCATCTGCGCCTGATGGAAGTATGGTTCCATACATCATGTCTTTTACAGTTTGCACGTCGCCGACTTTTAGCCCTACAGCACTACAATCCTTACTAAAGACATAGTTGCCTATTTCCTGAGTCATTGTATATGTACCGTCTAGTGAATCTATATGCTCGGCAGCAACCAAAAGAGTCAATATCTTAGTCATTGAAGCCGGATTAATCTTAACATTTCCATCCTTTGATGCAACGGCTTTTCCTGTATCAAGATTTACCAGAACACCATATGAGCTTTGAACTTCTTCACTTGATATATAAGCTGTGTCTGAATCAATATCAACAATATATCCGTCAAAAAAAGAATCAGCATCTTCTGAGGCTTTCAAATATGGATTCTCTTCTTCTATTTCTACATCTTCAACGACTGTGTCTACAATTGTCAGCTCTGTAGTGGCTGCATCCTGCGCTACTTCTGTATTTTCAACAGGTTTATGCTTGAGTTTATATGCTAAAAAACAAATGCCAGAAGTTATAAGACCAAGTATTAAAACTAAAGAAGCAATATGAAAATATATTTCAAGTTTTCTTCTTTTTTTATATTGAGAAGCGCTCATTCTTTGGCCATCTCTGGTTCGGTAATGTGCTTTTCTGTAATTCCCCATTTTAACTCCCAAAAACAGATTGGTTTGACTGCTAATTCTTTGAATTAATTATTCAAAATAGTAGCTTTTAAATATTAACATTATTTACTTTGCTACTTCAATGTAAAAAAATAACAAAAAAATACCCCGATATTTCTACTGTCTGAAATATCGGAGCTTTATAGGCGGCATAAAGATATTCTACTTCACAGAAGCATATGTCTTCTTAAACTGGTTCTTATCAATAATAAAGATATTGTGCTCATCATCCTGACTTATTGCGATATAATCCCCCTTCTGACCGAGCATATATTTCTCATTATCCCAATAAGTGAATAATTTTGTCATTTTTGTTAGTTTTTTTGCTTTGATATTCATTTTGCCGGTTGATATGAAAGGTTTTACATAATCCATTAAGACATACGTTTTTCCGGTGTCAGCAATCTTTATTGTTGGATTATAATCCGTACTTAGCCTGAACTTTTTTCTTGTTTTTGTGTAGTTGCTAAGATAATTATCATTTGTGATCGGGACAACATCACCATTTTCAGTAATGACAAGCATCGTCTTATTTTTTATCTCAATGTTTTTGTCACCTGAAAGTGTTCTGATGATAGCCATTGAACCTGGTGCAACAAAG
>JAEEGF012142927.1_pt1 | contig 13217 bp, 10 predicted proteins | sample 9134171 | NCBI WGS metagenome assembly JAEEGF01 (sample SAMN16246542, study PRJNA631951) | gut metagenome | biome: gut microbiome; feature: rumen; material: AP-attached | host: Bos | place: Iran: Karaj | collected 2018-10
ACACCCACATCGAGCTCATCGGTATCGCAGAGCATCCGTTTGACGGCTCATGGGGATATCAGGTTACGGGCTACTATGCTCCCACATCAAGGTATGGTGAGCCCAAGGACTTCATGTATCTTGTAAATAAGCTTCACAAGGCAGGGGTCGGCGTCATCCTCGACTGGGTACCCGCACACTTCTGTCCCGATGAATTTGGTCTTGCATGCTTTGACGGCACCTGCATCTATGAGCATCCGGACCCAAGGAAGGGTGAACATCCCGACTGGGGAACCAAGATATTCAATCTTGAGAAGCCTGAAGTCAAGAACTTCCTTATCGCAAATGCACTTTACTGGATCCGCAAGTTCCATATCGACGGCCTCAGGGTAGATGCTGTTGCATCAATGCTCTATCTTGATTACGGCAAGAGAGACGGACAGTGGGTTCCCAACAAATACGGAGACAACAAGAATCTGGAGGCCATCGAGTTCTTCAAGCACTTCAACAGTGTTGTAAGGGGATCATATCCTGAAGTTCTGACAATCGCAGAGGAGTCCACAGCATGGCCCAAGGTAACAGCTCCGCCGGAAGAGGACGGCCTTGGTTTTGCCTTTAAGTGGAACATGGGCTGGATGCACGATTTCTGTGAATACATGAAGCTGGATCCTTATTTCAGGCAGGGTGCTCACTACATGATGACCTTTGCCATGAGCTACAACGATTCCGAGAATTATATTCTTCCTCTGTCACACGACGAGGTTGTACACCTCAAGTGCTCCATGGTTGAGAAGATGCCCGGATATCAGGTTGATAAGTATGCCAACCTCAGAGTTGGATATACATACATGTTTGGACACTCAGGCAAAAAGCTGCTGTTCATGGGACAGGACTTCGGCCAGGAGAGAGAGTGGAGCGAGAAGCGTGAGCTTGACTGGTTCCTTCTTGAAAACAAGCTGAACAAGGGGATGAAGGACTATGTGGGCAAGCTCCTTGAGCTTTACCGCAAGTACCCGGCTCTTTACGAAGTGGACAATGACTGGGGCGGCTTTGAGTGGATTAATGCCGACGACAAGGGACGCAGCACCTACAGCTTCTACAGAAGGGCTGCAAACGGCAAAGACAACATTCTCTTTGTACTTAATATGACACCTGTCGAGAGGAAGGGATTTATGGTGGGTGTTCCCTATGACGGAACATACACGCACCTGCTTGACAGCGCTGAGGAGCAATATGGCGGAATGGGAAGCAATATCCCCGCCAAGATCAAGGCGATAAAGGGTCTTTGTGACTACAAGGATTACAGCCTGACCTTTGACCTTCCGCCTTACGGAGCAGAGGTATTCCTCTTCCAGACTCCCAAACTAAAGAAAAAGAAATCATAAGCCGAAATAGAAGGTGATGGAGACAGATCCATTACCTTCTTTTTTTGTTCTGATTATTTCATAAAGAGGCGCAGAATGAACATTAACTTTCAGACTATTACCGGTCAGAAGACCAGCCAGGATCAGATTCTTTCAGGCACGGAGGCCAGAGAAAGGATGATGCCTGTGTCCTCTAAAGCAGCACTTTCAAATGCGGGTTATGCACTTGACATCGATGCGACAGGCTTTACGGATAATGCCTACGCAGGACATGCAAGAAGCGCAAAAGACATATCTGAAATGGCTCAGAATACCAACCGGGACGCTGAGCGTGATTTTATGGTGCTTTTGTCCAACACCCTGTCAGAGGAAGACTACGAAAAAGCCCTGAAAGACGGGTATGATCTAAAAGACATAAACAGCAGTGAGGCTGTGACAATAGTAGACAGGATCAAGAGCGTTCTTCTTGAGTCGGGAGAAGTCATTGCTGGTTTCAATGATGATCTTTCGGTTGAGAAACTAAAGAAGATCACAGGCTCTGAGTCTTTTGCAAATGCCCTTAAGGAAGGCTTTAAGGAGAACGATATCCCCCTGACGACAGAGAACGTCAAAGAGGCAAAGTCTGCGTATGACCAGATAAAAGACCTTAAGGGCCTTGACGATGGTGCTGTCGGTTTCATGGTGCAGAACGATATGGCTCCCACCATTGAAAACATATACTTTGCTTCCCACAGCACAAACGGGAGCGGAGCCCAGGGCCGGGGATTCTATGCCCAGGAGATGGGCGGGTACTACGCCCAGAAGGCAGACAGCAGCGACCTTAAGAGCCTGGAGCCCCAGATTGAAAAGATAATAAAAGAGGCGGGACTTGACCCAGCGGATGAAGAGATCAAAGCCGACTCAAGGTGGATGATCACCAAAGGGATTCCTCTTACCGGTGAGAATCTGCTGAGAGTCAGAAATATAAAGAGCGCTGAGATACCGCTGTCTGAGACTACAGGTGCCAAAGCTATCGCCGCTGCAATAGCAGATGGCAGGAAGGCTGTAGCTGCTGATATTACTGACCCAAGATCCAGTCTTCAGAAGGCAAAAGACATAATAGAGGACGTTAAATCCATCACCGATGAAGATATAAAAGATACGATCGCAGCGCAGAAGACCATAAGTATCAGTAATCTCAGGGCTGATTTTGGCGCTGAAAAAGATGCAGTTGCTGATACAGATACAAGGTTTATCGCTGCAAGACTTAATCTTGAGGAAGTTCGTCTTAAGATGACAGTAAGTGCCAACAGGCAGCTTATCGGCAGTGGTTTTTCCATCGACACCGCTCCCATTGAAGAGGTCATTGAGAGATTAAAGAACACTCTCTCCATGGTGGGAGATGAGAACGCCGGCCGGGCGGTGGATGAGATCACAGAGGTGACTCCGCAAAATGCCGGATTCATGGCAAGGTTTACCATGACAAGGATAGCTGTTATCGAGAGCGGACCGGCTGATGTTATCGGAGAGCTGTCGGGTGAGTTTGAAAGTGCCAGCCTGATGCAGATAAGCAGAACGAGTGAGAATCTGTCGCAGAAGTTTAAGATGGCGGGAGAGGGCTATGAGAAGCTTATGACTGCGCCAAGAGCCGATCTTGGAGACAGCATCAAAAAGGCCTTCAGAAACGTTGATGATATCCTTAAGGATCTTGACTGTAAGATCACAGAGGAGAACCGGCGTGCTGTCAGGATCCTTGGCTACAACAGGATGGAAGTAAGTCCTGAGAACATAGAGAAAGTAAGAGCCTGGGATCAGAAGCTTCAGGCCACCATAGATAGACTTAAGCCCGGGGCGGTCCTAGAACTTATCCGCCAGGGCAAAAATCCTCTTGGAATGACAATAGAGCAGCTGTCAAGCGCTCTTGATAACAACGAACACTCCTCGGAAGGCCGCGAAGGAAAGAGCGAGGAAAGATATGCCAGGTTTTTGTACAAACTTGAGCACAAGGGCGGCATAACTTCCGAAGAGAAGGCATCCTTTATTGGAATATACAGACTCTTCCACACCTTAAAGACAACGGACTATCAGGCCATCGGTTCTGTCCTTAAGACCGGAAGGGAGATGACCATTGAGAATCTTCTTGGTGCGACCAGGAACCAGAAGGCGTCAAGAAGAGGCATGGACTATACGGTGGACGATGAGTTTGGCGGTCTTTCGGCAAATGCCGATGAGTCTGCCCTTCGCATCGACGAGCAGATAGAGACAGCATTCAGATATTACAGGTCCAAGGCAGAGGTTGTATATGATAACCTGGAGCCTGAAAAGCTGATGGCAGCAAGACCTCAGATGGATACTCTTCTTCCTGAGCTTGCTGATGCTCTGAAAGAAGCAGACATTGACAGAGAGCTTGAGAAGTCTTTTGCAAAGAGTGAACTTGAGAATATAAGAAGAAGTGCCCAGCTCAGAGCAGCCGAACCCGCTGCCAAAGAGATGACTTCCATGGGGCTTGAGCTTACCTTCAATAACCTTGAGGCCTATATCTCGGAAAAAAGAGACAGAAGGAGCGGCAACACGATCTGGGAGAAGATGCGTGATATGGAGGAGACAGATCTTTTGAGCGATGCCCTCTCAGACGAGGATTATCCGGAGACCTATGTAAAGGTTTTGGGAGAAATGTCCGATAGATTATCCAGAGAGCTGATGAATGAGAAGGACACTTACATTGATGTGAGAGCGATCTCTCTTTTACAGAAGCAGATCTCTGTGATGAAAAAGAGCGCAGAGAAAGACAGCTTTGAGGTGCCAGTTGATATTGACGGCGACAGGATATCAATGAACGTGACACTAAAGAGCGATGAAAGAAAAGTTTCAAGGATGGACGCAGGAGTTCAGACTTTTGAATATGGGTACCTGACCTTAAGCATTTATCTTGAGGGGGGAAGCGCAAAGGGAATGCTGACGACTACCAGCGGAAGCGGACCAGATGAGTCTGAATATCTTGAAAAAGTAAGACAGAGACTGTGCGAAAAGATACAGGAGATGCTCCCTGATGTTGGTGCATCGAAGGAGAACATACCGATCATCTACCGCGCACAGGGCGGGCCGGCCTTAGAAAGCGGCGCCGATACAAGAGCCAGGGAAGGCGAAGCACAGGTTAAAACCGATACAAGAACACTTTTAACAATGGCTAAGGCCTTTATTTGGGCGCTGTAAGGCGCAGTAAGGAAAGAGGTAGGCATGAAAGTAAATTATAATGTATCTGCAATGGTGGCAAACAACGCTCTTCAGAAGAACGACACTGCCTTGTCTGAGTCATTAAAAAGACTCTCCAGCGGTCTTAAGATTGCAAACGCCAAGGACAACCCCTCGGGGCTTGCAATGTCAAGAAGGATGAACGCCCAGATCGAAGGCCTGGGTGTTGCCGGTGATACCTCCAACGATGGAATTTCAATTGTACAGATAGCAGACGGAAGCCTCTCAGAGATCCACGAGATCCTACAGAGAATGAATGAGATTGCCATAAAGGCTGCAAGTGAGAGCCTTGTGGACAGCGACAGGGAGGCGATCCAGGCGGAGGCTCAGATGCTCAAGGGCGAGATTGAGAGAATGGCCGAGACCACGCAGTTCAACGGACAGAATATTCTCGATGGATCTTTTGACCTTAAGGGCTATGCTACGGTTGGAAGCGATGGGGTGACGAATCCCAATGTCAGGGTTTTGTCTTACTCTGACGAGATGGAGGCCGGCAACTACAAGGTGAGCGGTCTTGACTTAAGCTATGTCAATCTTACAGGCTCTACGGGAGTCGACAAGAAGGCAATTTTCTTTGAAGAGGGAAGCCAGGCAAACATTAAGGTAGAAAGAGTTCTTGAGGATGGCTCGGTAGTTGACTACATGGCCAACGGAATGCAGGCCGTGATCAACGAGGATGTGCTCACATTAAAAGACAGTACGGGCAGAAAGATCCAGCTTCAGATAGATGAGAACTTCAGCGGAACGGTTAATCTTGAACTGACTGCCAGAGGCGCGATGACGATGCAGATCGGAGCCAATGAGGGGCAGACTCTGGACATCAGGATACAGAAAGTGTCGCTTGCAACCCTTGGCATAAATAACCTTGACCTTGCCAATGTAAAGGGCGCGCAGGAGGGAATCGCGAGCATCAAAAATGCCATTAACGAGATAAGCAGCATGAGGTCAAGGCTTGGAGCTTACCAGAACAGGCTTGAGCACACCGTAAGTAATCTCGATGTGACGGTGGAGAACATGACATCGGCATATTCAAGGATCATGGATGTGGACATGGCTGAAGAGATGACCAACTACTCCACTCAGCAGGTCCTTTCCCAGGCGGGAGTCTCAATGATGGCACAGGCCAACGAGAGACCATCCCAGGTATTGCAGCTTCTCCAGTAATTGAGAGGTGATAAAGCGTCAGCACAAGGAGAAGGATATGACACTTGAAAAGAAGCAGGAGTATACACTTAAGATAACCCAGGCCAACAAGACACAGATGATCACGATACTCTACGAGATGGTGACTGACTATCTGACAGAAGCAGCTGACTCTGTTGCAGCAGGCAGAAAAGATGAAGGTGAGATGGCGCTTCTTTGCGCAAGAAACTGCATCGATGAGCTGATCCACTCGGTAAACCTGCAGTATGAGCTGGGAAGAAACCTCTATCAGATATACCTCTTCTCAAGAAAAGAGCTTCTTGCAGCGGGAATAAGCGGCAGTGAAAGCCGGATACTTCGGGTTAGAAAGAACTTTTGTAAGCTGCGTGATGCATACAGGGAAGTTGAGAAACTCGATACTTCAGACAAACTCATGGACAATACCCAACATGTATATGCGGGACTGACTTACGGAAAACATTCCCTGAATGAGAGTATGACTGCGTCATCCGGTAACCGCGGCTTTACAGCGTGAGGTATCTTAAGAAAATCTTAAGATATTAATTTTTGCGGGCAAAACCCCTAATATTTCTTAATAATTTATCGATTTTTCAAAGAGGCGGAAGACTGTTCTTTCGTCTCTTTTTTTGTTTCATGGGAAGGATAAAGGGGATGACCTGGGTAAAAGAAATTATGAATATCTGTCGTAATACCGCATTTTTCGGCTCTTTACAAAGCCTTTCCCATCTGTTATTTTCTTTTTGCGAGCTCGACAAAACAAAAGAAAGGGGTAGTTTTTATCAGAGCAGTTCTAATACTGTTCCTGACGGTGGCAGTGTTCACGGACCTGCTCAGGGACAGGATATATAATGCCTGGATTGTACCGGGACTTTTATGCGGGGTTACGACATCCCTTCTTCAGGGACCCGAAAGGCTCACCGAGTCTGTGTCGGCAATGGGGGCAGCACTTCTTATTCTGCTTCCGGTATATCTCTTTAAAGGCATCGCCGGCGGCGATGTAAAGCTCCTTGTTGGGGCGGCATCTTATCTTTCTACGCAGGAGACAATCTCCTGTATCGTGATTTCTTTTCTGATCGCAGGCATCATTTCAATCGCGATCCTGATCCTAAAAAGAAACAGACAAAAAACAATCCACTTCGCAGTGCCTGTACTGGCGAGCGTTTTATTTGTGGCGGGAGGAGTTTTATGAGCAACATGGTTTTAGCGGTTTTTGACAAGAGCAGTTTTTACTGCATGAGGCTTGCGGAGTATCTAAGGAACAATATCAAACTGACCTTTGATATCCAGGCCTTCACTGAGAGGGAAGAATTCCTTAAGTTCTATGAGAACAACCGGATTCCTCTTCTGATCATCTCATCCGAGTGTCTTAAGGACATGGAAAAAGAAATGTCTCCTGACAGGATGAAGAATGTGATCATCCTGGAGGAGGATCCGGAATATAAGGACAGCGGAGGCATCATGGGGGACGGAGCAGTTCATATCAGCAAGTTCCTGCCTGCCATGAGGATAGTGGAGACGGTGCTTGAACTCTGCGTCGAGAGAGCTGAGGACTTTGCCGATCTGGGCATAAAAAGCGGGGCTGAAAAGTGCGGCGTGATAGGCTTCTACACACCGCTCTCGGGGAGCGGGCAGACATCTCTTGCGGTCATGATGGGCGAACAGCTCTCCGGGGAAGGAAAAAGCATCCTTCTGAGTTTTGAGAGCTTTTCATCCCTCACAAAGAGCTTTGGGCAGGAGTCACCGGAAGACATAACAGATCTTATGTACTACGCGGAGTGCGAGAGGGACAAGTTCAGTCTTTATCTTGAGAGGATAAAGATAACAAAAAGCGGACTTGATTACATAGCCCCCGCAAGGACTTCGATGCAGATAAGGGAGCTGACGGGGGAGAAGATAAAGAATCTGATCGACCTTCTTTGGAGCGTGGGAGGATATGAGTATGTGCTCCTTGACCTTAAGGACTATCCGGAAGGCTTCTTTGAGATTCTTGGTCTGTGCGATGTGGTCTATACCATCGGGAGGAACAACTCGGCCGATCAGTACAGGATGGGCAAATACAATAAGGTCCTGTGCGAAAACGGCTACGAGTCCGTGATCGGCAAGACAGTAAAGTGCTTTTTCCCTGAAGGGAGGAGCGGCCTCACATACAGAAGATACATAAGGGAGCTTATAAGTGAAGGCCGGGAGGTGCAAAGTGTTGGAGCGTAAGCATGACGCTTACAGGCAGCTCGTCAGACAAAGGGTAGTTGAGAGTCTGGATTTTTCCAGGGAGATCTCAGATGAGGAGATGTATGAGCTCATCGACAGACAGATTTCATCCTGTCTTCGGAACACGGTCCTCTCCCTTGAGGACAAAAAGAAGCTGAGAAAAGAAGTGTTTCACTCCATTAGAAAGCTGGATGTGCTGCAGGGGCTCCTCGATGATCCGTCGATCACGGAGATAATGGTCAACGGCACGGAGAACATTTTCATCGAGAAGAACGGAGTGATACAAGGCTCCGGGATCTCTTTTGATTCGAGGCAGAAACTCGAGGATGTGGCCCAGCAGATCGTGGCATCCTGCAACAGAGTCGTAAATGAGTCAAGCCCCATAGTGGATGCAAGACTTCCAAACGGCGCCAGGGTCAACATCGTGCTTCCGCCGGTGGGACTTAATGACGGCCCTGTTATCACCATCAGGCGGTTTCCCGATGAGCCCATCACAATGGACAAACTCATCAGTTTCGGTTCTGTTTCCGAATATCTTAAAAGTTATATTGAAGTGCTTGTAAAGGCAGGCTATAACATCTTTATTTCCGGGGGCACCGGGTCAGGAAAGACCACCTTCTTAAATGCCCTGTCGGACTTTATTCCAAAAGATCAGAGAGTCATCACAATTGAAGACAATGCGGAGCTTCAGATAAAAGGAGTGCCGAATCTCGTAAGGATGGAGGCGAGAAATGCCAATGTTGAAGGGTGCAGGCCCATAACCATAAGGGATCTCATAAAGTCGTCACTTCGAATGAGACCAGACTGGCTGGTTGTGGGTGAGGTGAGGGGCGATGAGTGTGTTGATATGCTGCAGGCAATGAACACGGGTCACATGGCGATGTCAACAGGTCATGCCAACAGCGCCCAGGATATGCTCTCAAGAATTGAAACCATGGTCCTTATGGGGATAGAGATACCCCTTATGGCTGTGAGGGGCCAGATCGCTTCGGGAATTGACATTGTAATACACCTTGGAAGGCTAAGGGACAGGACCAGAAAACTTTTGGAGATCTGTGAGATCGACAAGGAGATTGATGAAGTTACCGGAAGGATCAGAGTCAGAACTCTTTTCAGATTTGAGGAGAGCGGGAGCCCTAAAGGAGAAAAAGTATGTGGGAAATGGAGGAAGATAAGTGATCTTAAAGAGACTCAAAAACTTGTGGCAGCAGGTCTTAGACTGCCGCCCGGCCCTGAGTGACTGGCCCCTGTTTGCGCAGGGTCTTTTAATAAGTGTGCTGTTCGGGATGCTCTTTTACGACTCCTGGGCAGCAGCTCTTTTGCTGTCGCCTGTTGCCCCGGTCTGGTTTGTCTATCAAAAGAAAAGGCAGGGTGAGAGAAACAGGCGACTTGTGGGGATACAGTTCAAGGACCTTCTTTCTTCTGTCATGACAAGTCTCAAGGCGGGGTACTCACCGGAAAACGCCTTCATGGAGGCTGAGCGGGACATGGAGCTTCTGTATGGGAAAAAGAGCCTTATCGTCAGCCATCTTGGGAGGATAAAAAAGGGGATAAAAAACAATGTGCCACTTGAGAAGCTGATCATAAAGATGGGACGGGATACAGGAAATACGGATATTGGAGACTTTGCTGAAGTCTTTGCGGTGGCGAAAAAAAGCGGTGGCAACCTGACAGAAATGATGACAAGGACGAGTGACGTCATATCCCAGAAGATGGATGTGGAGAAGGAGATAGATGTGCTTATAAGTGCAAAGCGCATAGAGGCCAGGATCATGAATCTTGTTCCGTTCTTCATAATCTTCTATGTGAGTCTCACCAGCAGAGGATTTTTTGAACCCCTGTATCACAACCTTTTTGGAATCATCTTTATGACAGTGTGTGCGGGACTGTATGTGTTCTCATATCTTCTGTCGGAAAGGATCGTGAATATCGATGTCTAGCCTTATGTTCGTTTACATGATAATGCCTGTAGCCATGGCAGTACTATTCTTTCTGTCGAGAAAAACGCACCTTCCCTCAACGATTGAGGATACGGGTATCAGCCGTGCATTTCTTAAGATATCCCTGTATATCTACAGGAATTTCCGAAGGCGGGGCAGCTCTTTTTCCGGCGAGAGGATACGGATGTATCTGGGGACCCTTGGGCAGAAGAAAGATGTGGAGAGCCTGGAGACGGAGTACTTTATCAGGAAGATAAGCATAGTGCTTTTGATGGCAACTGCAGGAAGCGTCCTGTCCATTGCGATGTGCCTCGGAAATCTGTACGGGGGAAAGATATCAGAGGACGGGACGGTAAAGAGAAATTCATTTGGTGAAAGTGATTATGACCTTGAGCTTGTGGCTACCGACGAAGCCGGGAAGGCACTTGGAGAATATGAGCTGGAAGTAAGGACCAGACAGTTTGACAAAAGGGAGCTGGAAGTGCTGTTTGATGAGGCGCTCGGTGAACTGGAAGGAGTGATCCTTCGTGACAATGAGAGCCCTGACGAAGTCCGCACAGACCTTGATCTTGTGGAAAAGATAGACGGATACCCCTTCGACATCAGATGGAAGGTGGACAACTACGATGTGATGCACTTCGATGGGAAACTCAAAGAGGAGAATATCCCGGAGGGAGGAACACCGGTCACGCTTACAGCAACTTTTTCATACGGCGATGACAGATGGCAGTATGTGTTTAGTGTAAATGTCCTTCCGAAGGTACTTAGCCCTGCGGAGCGGGCTTTTAAGGAGGTGGAAAAGCTGCTGAAAACTGCTGATGAGGAGTCGCTAAACCGGGAGGAGATAAGGCTTCCAAAGAGCTATGGAAATGGGGAAGTCACCTGGACAGAAAAAAGAGAGGACAACAGCATTCTTATCCTTCTTCTTGCGCTGATAGGCGGCGCGGCTTCCTTTGTTCTAAGGGACAGGGAGCTTAAGGAGTCAATAAGAAAGAGAGAGGACGAGCTCATCTCGGATTATCCAAAGCTCGTCTCCAAGCTGGTCCTCTACATGGGTGCCGGAATGACAGTGAGAAACATCTTTGCCAAGGAAGCATGCATATATGAAAAAGACCTGGAGCGGGGAGGCAGAAAGCGGTACCTCGGCGAGGAGATCCTCCGCGCCTACAGAGAACTCATGACCGGAGAGTCGGAAGCGGAGGTCTATGAGCACTTTGGCCAAAGATGCAACATCAGGCAGTACACAAGGCTGACAACTCTTCTGGTGCAGAATCTCAGGAAGGGAAACAGTGAGCTGCTTGTACTTCTTCAGGAAGAGGCCAAAAAGGCTTTTGAGGAAAGAATGGACAGGGTCAGAAAAACAGGAGAAGAAGCGGGAACAAAGCTTCTTATGCCGATGGTGATAATGCTGGTCATAGTGATGCTGATAATTATCATCCCGGCATACACGGCATTTTAAAACAAAAAAACGGAGGAAATGTGTAATGAATAAGCTGAAAAACTTTGGAAAACAGATATGGGGCGGCATAAGACAATTCTGGAGGGATGAATCCGGAATGGGTACGGTGGAGGTCATTCTCATAATCGTTGTCCTGATAGGTCTTGTAATTGTATTTAAGGAGCAGATCTCAGGGATAGTGGAGGATGTGTTCAAGACCATCAGAGAGGAAACACGTGCGGTCACAAACTAAGGGCTATCTTACGGTATATCTGTCCCTGGTTATCACGATAATAATGTCACTGATCCTGGTGCTCTTTGAGGGCGCCAGGATCGGGGCCGTAAAGATGAAGACGGAGTGCGTATCGGACATAGCCATGAATTCAGTACTTGCCGAGTACAGCAGGGCGCTCTATGAGCAGTACGGCCTTCTTATGGTGGACACCTCTTATGGAACCGGAAACCCCTCGATCGTTAATACACAGGAGCACCTGTCTTATTATGTGAAAAAGAACTTTGAGAGGCCGGCAGCAGGAAGAGTACTTGGGGCATCAACTGTCTTTTCCGGATATCTTAAGGATGCCGATATCACAGGCAGTTCTTTTGCCATGGACAATAACGCCGGGGTACTGCTGAGGCAGATACTTGCATACATGGGGGCGGAGCCCCTGGGAGATACCATGACAGACGTTGAAAAAACTGCGGACATGATCCGTGAAAGCGGACTTGACAGCACTGATGTGGAGGCGATGGCCCGTGCAAACCAGGAGCAGATAGATGATTACGAGATACCGCCCATTATAAACGAGGATGGTGAGGAGGAAGAGGTTTCGCTGGGAAACCCGGCAGATGCCGTCACATCGCAGAAGGGAATAGGGGCGCTTGCCCTTGCGGTTAAGAATCTGTCGCGGATTTCAAGGGCATCTGTTAACACATCCCTCTATGCGTCTCACAGAGCGCTCAACAGGGGAACAGGCCTTGATGACGAGGAAAATCTCTCCTTTTCAGAAAAGCTTCTCGTGGAGCAGTACATTTTTGAGAAGTGCTCAAGGTATGGAAGTGAGCTTGAAAAGTCACTATTGAAGTATCAGCTTGAGTACCTGGTATACGGAAACGGAAGTGATTATAAGAACCTGGAGAGCTTTGCAAAGGATCTTCTCTTTATCAGGGAGGCGTCCAATATGCTCTATCTTTTTAACTGCAGCGCAAAGGTCGCCGAAGCTGAAGCTGCGGCCGCTGTCCTCACTGCTGTACTGCTTGTCCCGGAGCTTTTGGAGCTTGTGAAGTATTCAATTCTCTTTGCCTGGACTTTTGCGGAGAGCATTTCGGATCTGAACATTCTCTTTAGCGGTGGCAGAGTACCTCTCTTTAAGACGGACAGAACCTGGAGGCTTGGGTTTGGCAGTATGCTCACCTTCAGGAGCCACTTAAAGGGCGGAGACCTGGGGGAGGGGCTATACTACCAGGATTACTTAAGAGCCAGACTTTTTGCTGCGGACTTCGATAAAAAGATACAGCGCCTGGCAGATGTTATGGAGATGGATATTCGTCTTACCGCAGGGAATGGGAAGTTCATGATTGACCACTGCCTGGACATATTCAGGGCAGAGATCTGCGTGGGGACCCGGTTCGGATACGAGGCAAAGATAGAGAGGATTTACGGATATGAGGAGCATTAGAAGTACGCTACAGGGATCGATGACTGTGGAAGCCGCATTTGTACTGCCGCTTTTTATCTTTTTCTTTGTGAACATAATGATGCTCTTTAATATCACAGAGATACAGTCGGAGCTGGAAGGAGCTCTGCATCAGGCCGGAAACGAGCTTTCCATAATGGCCTTTGATCTTAAGTTTTGGGAGAGTGCTCTTGGCGGCGACGGGTCAGAAGAACTT
>JAEEGF011150026.1_pt1 | contig 13214 bp, 10 predicted proteins | sample 9134171 | NCBI WGS metagenome assembly JAEEGF01 (sample SAMN16246542, study PRJNA631951) | gut metagenome | biome: gut microbiome; feature: rumen; material: AP-attached | host: Bos | place: Iran: Karaj | collected 2018-10
AATTTCGAGTACAAGATTCCCGAGAATGCTGATGGTAATTTGGATACTCAGAACATGGTCTATGACGGCAGTGTTACGATTGTGATTCCCGCTGGCACCTATGACTATGTCATGGTTAACCCAACCCCTGGTGACAGGCTTTGGATCGCTTCACAATATGGTAATATGGGTGGCCGTGGTGATGACATCACATTCGTAGCCGGTCATGAATACCTGTTCCAGATCACTCTGGGCGATAATGGTAATGACCGTACTGACCTTTACGAGACCACCGTCCCCGAGAACCTGACCGTTGTTCCCGGTAACACCTATGCCAATGTTGATTGGGATGATACCGATGATGCTGTCTGGAACCTGCGCTGGAGGCCCTGGACCGAGGGTGGTGATGGCATTCTGTGGGACTTCCCCACTGATAACCTGGACTGGTTGTACGAGTGGTACACTGTAAATGCTGATAGTGACACCTTGAATTGGGAGCCGACATACACAGACTCAGAACATACCAATATTGTTTGGTACTCTGAGTCATGGAGCAGTGCAAATGGTGCATCCGATCCCGACAACTGGCTGATTTCGCCTGAAACAGCTCTTGAAGGTACCCTCTCATTCCTCATGGGTTGTGTGACTTCATGGCCCGATCACATCGGCGTATATGCTTTAATCGGTTGGGATCCTTCAAGTGGTTATGCTCCCGCTGAGGAAGACTTGATCTTAATTCAAGAGTTTGATGGCTCATCAGAAGAAAGTGAAGTCACTTTCAGTGCTGATCTGAGTCAATTCAATGGTCAGGTAGGTCGTCTTGTCTTCCGTCACTTTAACAGTGCCAACAACTATTATGTATATCTTGATGACATCCAGATTTCTGGACCGGCCGCTCCTTGGAACTATGTAAATGACCTTACCGACACCTTCTACAAGATTGAGGGTCTGACTCCCAATACCAAGTATGAGGTACAAGTACAGGCTCCTGGTACTATTGTTGAAGGTGAATGGACCGAGGTCGTTGAGTTTACCACCCTTCCCAATGTTTACATGCTGGGCGGCGACGACCAGGGTTGGGATTGCACCGATGGCACTCCGTTCAACTGTGAGAACGGTGTTTACACCTTGACCTACAACTTCACTGCTGAGAACAACTACTTTGGCTTCACCACTGAGCTCGCCGAGAACAACGACGAGGGTGGCTGGAATTACATTGAGCCGTTCCGCTTCGGTGCTATTGCCGATGAGGGTACCGACTACGTGTACACTGGCGAAGAGGACTACATCTCACTGACTTGGGATGCTTATCACGCTATCCTCATCCCCGCTGGTGAGTACAAGATGACCATTGACCTCGAGAACATGAAGCTCTACATCGAGGATCTCACTCCCGCTCCTCAGGGTCTGCGTGGTGACGTTAACGATGATAAGAAAGTGGATATCGATGACGTTACCGCACTGATTGACTACTTGTTGGGCACCAATCCTGAAGTCAACGAGGGTAATGCCGATTGCGACTTGAGCGGTGGCATCTCGATTGATGACGTGACTGCTCTCATCGACTTCCTGTTGAGAGGCAACTGGCCCGAATAATTCAGTTCGAGCACGTTTCTGGTTATTGGGACCTCAACAATGAGCGTTGCAACATGACCAAGGGCGAAGATGGTCTCTACAGGGCGATATCTTCAAGGCTGATGACCAAGCCGAGTTCAAGATCGATGAAGACCACTCTTATGAGCATTCATGGCCCGCAGAAAACGCACTCATTGTATTCCCCGAGGATGGTGACTTCAACGTTGGAATCACCTTTAATCCCAATACCAACGACGAAGTCGATAGAATTAGAGTCAGTCTTGACTTGATACCCAATAAGTAATCTATTGAACTGACATTTTGTCAATACAATTAAGGGGTGGGTCTTAAATGGCCCACCTCTTTTTGACTGATGCGCCTCATTGATTCATTTCCAAGATTGTTCGAAAAACATTGCTTTTTTTGGCAATTTGAAAATTTACAAGTATTTTTGCGCATGTTTTTTAAGAATAACTCGACTTGAAACACCTTTTTATTAACCATTAATATGATTTTATTATGAAAAAATTTATCTTATCATTAATGGGTTTGGCAATTGCTGCGAGTGCCTATGCAGTGACTCCGGCTGACCCCACAAATGTATCGTGGTATGACTGCGGCGATGAGAGCGGTCACAGTTACTTGACATTCACTCTTCCCACCGTTGATGTGAATGGCAATCCTCTGGACATCGAGATGATGGGCTATCGCATCTATACCGACGATGACCAGCCCTTCTACTTTAACAGTGCCCAATATGATAATGTATGGGGCAACACAACTGATATTTATTATTACAGTTGGGAAGAAGGCTCCGACCTCCAGAGCAATGGTGTTTTCTTCTACCGTACCAACGCCGATGGTTTTGAGCGTTTCTTTAACTACCGCATCGGTGTTCAGATATTCTATCTGAATAACAGTTTTGGTATTGATGGTGTTTCTAACATCATCTATTACGAACTTACACAGCCGACGACACTGCCCACGCCTGCCAATCCTAGAATTACAGAATGGATTGATTCAGAACCTTATGTTTTTGATCCCGAATTCTATATGACAAATTGTATGGCAGGCTATACTCTTGCCTATGATACGAATAAGAATCCTGTTGCTGACGACTATACCAGAGAGAAGGAAGAACTTGGTGAGCCATATACAATCTTGGAACCGGAGAAGGTGTCATTTAGCCTCTTTACCGACAATGACAAAATCTTCACCTTTACTCCTGATATGTATCCCGGACAGGTGAATGAACCGATAACTCAATTCCCCTACACAAGCATTAATGCTAATGGTTATGTGGGATGGTGGATGATTGATTTTGATGGTATGACAAATCATGTTGATGTGCTTGCTGAGAGTGGCATTGAAGCCGAGCCGTTCTTTACTTGGCGTATCGGCATCCAGACCTACTACACCGATAATGGTCAGACCAGCGCTTCGGACATTGTTTATATGGAGATTTATCCTCAGCTGAAAGAAGCTGCTGAGGTTACCTCAACATCCTTCCTTGCTGACTGGTCATGCGACGCTGAGAATACTTACTTGATCAATAACTTTATTGGTAATGATTGCGGCTATTTCCTCCATGTTATTGACAAGGCCACACAACAAGAGATTTTAGTACAGAATGTCGAGCCAACCCATGAGATAGTAGATTCAATTGGACATGCTCTCCCATTCCAGATTCCTGGTGCTATCTATACTGTAGAAGGCTTGACTCCAGGTAACACTTACCAGTATTATGTGGAGGTAATTCAGAACACAGGAGCCTCGTTTAGTTCCGTGGTTCGTGAAGTGACCCTGCCTGGCGGTGGCCATGGTTATGAGCCTGGTGATGTAAACCATGACGAGAACGTCAACATCGACGATGTGACCGCACTCATCGATCACCTCCTGGGTGCAAATGATGACGCTTGCCCGATTTGTTCTGATGTTAATCTCGACAGTGTTGTCTCGATCGATGACGTGACATACCTCATCGACAGGCTGCTCGGCACCGCAAAGTAACATTAATAAAGCCAATAAATAAGTCAACCCTGATTTCCTGGTTGGGAAGTCAGGGTTGCTTGTTTTTCGTGTCCACAAAATATGATTACTTGAGGTCAGCCAGTCGCTTGGGGTCACCGACAATCCACAAGATGTCGCCGGTCTCAAACACCATTTCAGGGGTGGGGGAGATGAACTCGTCCTCGCCGCGCTGCACGGCAACAAGCAGGGCACCATAATCCTCCCTGAGGTGGGTGCGCTCAAGCGTGACACCCACGATGGGCGATTCACGGCCGATGGCAAAGTGTATGAACTTCACGTCGGTGACAGATGTGTCAGTCAGTTCACCCGGAGCCTCAACAAGCGGCAAGAGGCGTTGTATCTGTTCTTCGGTGGCTATCACTCCCAACACGTCATCAGGGAAAATGCGCATGTCACCGCTGGGGACAGGATAGTGTTTGCCGTTTCGTTGAATATTGACAATGTTCACTCCATAGCGTGAACGCAAGTCCAGATTCCGCAGTCGCTCGCCAACAAAGGGGCAGCCGTGACCCACCTTTATATAGGCAAGGTGAAGGTCGCTCACCAGGTTGTTCTCATGTCCTGTGCGACGGTTTTCCCGCTCATTGATATTGCTGATGAAGCGTTTTTCGATATTGCTGAACCGTTTGCGCAGCGGGGTGGGGGTTGTGATTACGAGAACCATGCCGGCAATAACCAGCACGACAGCTAATATCATTGCCGTGGCACTGTGATAGACACCTTGCAACAGCCATGCCACAAAACCTATCGACAAGACCAGACTGATAATAGTCATCACCACATAGGGGACATAGGAAACCTTCCCTCCCATCTCGACAAGTCGCTCATGCTCGCTGCGCTTCACCGACGGCATGATGATGGACACAATGAACGGTCCCACACCGGCAAGCGTTGCAACAGCACAGGCAAACCTTGCCCAATGACTCTGACCGAGCCATCGCAATATCAAGGGCATGAGGTAACTGCGGCAAATCACAATCAAGGTCACAATCACTACCGAATAGACAACGAGGCGCACCAGATAGCGGGAGACAATGGATTTCCAGATGAGGCGCGTCTCACTGGTCTCACTCTCGCTGGCATCGTGGCTGTAACCGTTGAGCAAACGTGTCCAGGTCTTGGGTAACACCTTATATAGAATATTGTAGCAGGGTTCGGCCTGCTTGATGAAGAACGGGGTGGTGAAGGTCGTGATGACCGACACTGCCACTATAATCGGATAAACGCTCTTATCAAGTACGCCTAAACTCGTGCCCAGCGTGGCGATAATGAAGGAGAACTCACCGATTTGCGTCAACGAGAATCCAGACTCCATCGCAAGCTTGAGCGGTTGACCAGAAGCCAGCATACCGAAAGTTCCAAAAACAATCATGCCAACAATGACGACCACCGCCAGCAGGGCAATGACGCTCCAATGCTGGGTCATCACTGTGGGGTTGACCATCATGCCCACCGAGATGAAGAATACGGCGCCAAACAAGTCCTTCACAGGAGAAATTAGACGCTCGATGCGCTCTGCCTCGTTGGTACCCGCTAAAATGGAACCCATCACAAATGCACCCAATGCGGCCGAGAATCCTGAGTTGATGGAGAAGAGCACCATCGCAAAGCACAATCCCATGGCAATAATCAGCATCTGTTCATCACTGATGTATCGCTTGAAGCGCTTGAACAGTGTGGGAATCATGAAGATGCCCACTGTGAACCACATGATGAGGAAGAACGAAAGCTTGAGGATGCTCCCAACCATCTCTTCACCCTTGACACTGTTGTTGATGGCGATGGATGACAAGATAACCATCATCACGACGGCAAACAGATCCTCGACAATGAGCACGGCAAATGTCATGGGAACAAAGCGGCGCTGTCGCATGTTTAAGTCGGTCAACGCCTTGAGGATGATGGTGGTCGATGACATGGATATCATGCCACCCAGGAAGATGCTGTTCACCAAGCCATATCCCAAATACTTCCCGACGATGAATCCCAAACTCATCATGCCCAGCACTATAATCAATGCTGTCAAGATGGCCGAACCGCCAACGTCAATCAATTTCTTGAAACTGAATTCCAATCCTAGCGAGAACAGCAGGACGATGATGCCAATCTGAGCCCAGAATTCGATGTTGGCCTCAACAGCAACCGACGGGAACAAGGCAAAATGCGGACTGGCGAGGAATCCGGCAACGATATAGCCAAGCACAATCGGCTGTTTCAGCATCTTAAAGATGACGGTTGCTATCGCTCCGAGCACCAGAATAAGCGCCAGGTCACTGATCAGACTATTAATGTCAAGTGATTCCATGCTATCAGTTATTATCTCATCAATAAGGAAGAACGATTAACGGCTGATGATTCATCACATATTCATCTCATTGGTGATTGTGATGGAAATGGGATCACCGTGGCGCTTGATTTCTTTAAATACCGAAGGGATATTGACTTGGGTCGTGCTGCGCACCATGAAGTTGACAATGGTGAAGTTCTTCTCGTAGTCAAACTTCATGAACTCATCACTGATGTGGACATCTTTGCTGTTGATGATATCACGCAACGGCTGGATGTCATCAAGAATGCCATGCATCTTGACACGGATGATTTTGGACTCCCACATGAAGTTGTGCCGTTGCTCGATGCGCTCGATATTGACCAGGATGAAGAAAATGAGCAGGGTGGCAATGATGCTGATCAGGTACATGCCGGCTCCCACAGCAAGGCCGATGCATGCCGTCATCCAGATGCCGGCGGCAGTTGTCAAGCCACGCACCGAGCCTTTCATCTGGATGATGGCACCGGCACCCAAGAAACCCACACCACTCACGACTTGAGCGGCAATGCGGCCGGGGTCACCGTTCTTCAGGCCAAAATAGACTTGCGGAATGTAGATGGAGATGAGCATGGCAAGTGTAGCGCCCATTGAGATGAGCGCAAACGTGCGCAACCCCGCTATCTGTCCCTTGCGGCGGCGTTCAAATCCGATTACCGCACCCAGGACCAAACTCAATAACAGTTTGGTAATCGCCCCGATAAGGTTGACATCGGGACTGATCATGTCGTTATAAATATTCTCCAGCATGGTGATTATCTTAGTTTTAGTGCAAAAGTAGTGTTTTTGGGTCACCTTTGCAATTCCGCATGGCATTTTTTACTATTTTTGTGGCAAGAAATAAGAGTTGCAAGATGAAAAAGTTATTCTGTTTGACTGCGTTTATTTTTTTGCTGGCATCGGTTGATGTTTCGGCTCAGATGCTGGTGGCTTCATATAATATAAGGTATAAGAACAGTGGCGACAGTGTGAAGGGTAACGTTTGGGAAAAGCGTTGCCAGGTCATATGCGACCAGATCAACTTCATGTCCCCTGACATATTTGGCACACAAGAAGTCCTCTGCGGCCAATTGAATGATATGGTTTCCAGGCTTGACGGCTATGATTACATCGGTGTGGGCCGTGACGATGGCAAGACTGTTGGGGAGTATGCAGCCATTTTCTACAAGACCGATCGTCTGAGGCTCCTCGACCAGGGCAACTTTTGGTTGAGCGAGACTCCCGATCGTCCAGGGCTGGGTTGGGATGCTGCATGTGTGCGCATCTGTTCTTGGGGAAAATTCACAGGTCAGAATGCGACCAACGACGAAGCCTTCTATTTCTTTAACCTGCATATGGATCATGTGGGCGTAGTGGCTCGGCGTGAGGCCGCAAAACTCATCGTTAAAAAAATCGGTGAGATTGCCCACGATGCACCTGTCATCGTCACAGGCGACTTTAATGTGGACCAGAAAGATGAAATCTATAACATCTTTACAGAATCCGGACTCTTGATGGATACTTATCATGCGGCACGAATGCGGTTTGCCGAGAACGGTACATTTAACTCCTTTGACACTGACCTTTACACCGAGAGCCGCATCGACCACATCTTTGTCTCTCCGTCAAGCCGCGTGGAGTCTTATGGTATTCTCACTAACAGTTATTGGATTCCTGAGAGAGAATCTGCCGACAAGCTCAAGGGGCACGATGCCCCGCAGCAAATTGATTTCAGCCATTATTCCCGTCGCCAGCCTTCAGATCATTACCCGGTCTTTGTCCGCTTAAGCCTCCAACCGTGATTCATGCCGAGGTAGAGAAATTGCGCATTAACTTTAATTAAACATGCAATCGAGGGCGGTTGTGGCAAAAATGTGTTATCTTTGCCGATTAGTGCGAATTAACAGGACATGATCAGTCAGATTATAGACGATAACACGATAGAGCGTTTGCGCGCCATCATCAATGGTGCTCAACGCATCGTCATCACTTGTCACAAGTCACCCGACGGCGATGCTTTGGGCTCGTCTTTAGCTTTGTGCCATGTGTTGCGACGATTAGGCAAGGATGCCGTTGTCGTCACGCCTGACATGGCGCCTAAGTCGTTGGAATTCGTCCCTGGCGTACGCGAGTTGGTGGTCTTCACCAAGCACGAATTGCGAGCCCGCAATGTCCTGGAGAAGGCTCAAGTCGTCTTCTGCCTAGACTACAACTCGTTGAAACGCATCGACCGCCTGGCTGATCTTGTTGAGCCGCTCAAGGTGCGCCGGGTGCTCATCGACCACCATCTTGAGCCTGATGATGTGTTTGATGTGGTCATTTCCCATCCTGAGGTGTCATCTACGTGCGAACTGGTATTCCGCGTGTTGATGCAGATGGGCCTGTTGCGTTTGATCGATCGTTTTGCTGCCAGTTGCCTGTATGTGGGCTTGACAACAGACACTGGCGGGTTCGCATACAGTTGTGACAACCCTGAGTTTTATGAGATTATTGCTTCGTTGTTGCGCCGTCGCATCGACCGTGTGGGCCTCTACAACATGGCGATGAACAACTTCAGCGCCGACAGCATCCGCTTACAAGGCTATGCCTTGAGCGAGAAAATGCAACTGTTCCCTGAACAGGGAGCTTCACTCATCGTGCTGGATAAGGACGAACTGGAACGCTATCACTACAACCGCGGTGATACTGAGACTCTGGTTAATAAGCCTCTTGCCATTCCGGGCATCTATTGGAGCGTTTTCTTGCGTGAAGATGCCGACAAGATCAAGGTGTCCTGCCGTTCTCAAGGCGACTTCTCGGTGAGCAACATCTGCAAGCAATACTTTAACGGTGGAGGACATGAGAATGCTGCCGGTGGAGACTTTATGGGAACCATCGACGAGGCCGTGGCTCAATTTCATCAAGTCCTTCGAGACCTGTTTCCCGATACTTTTAATCAAGAACAAAATAATCAAGAGAATAATGAAGAGAATAATCAGCAGTAGTGTGTTATTAGGTGTGCTCGTCCTTGTTGCCCTTACATCTTGCAACAACGACCAGAGCTATGCCGACCGATTGAATGAGGAACGCAATGCCGTTAATGCTTATCTAGCCAATCATCGCGTGGTGATGTCGGTCCCCGAGGACTCGATCTTCGAGGTGGGAGAGAATGCGCCTTTCTACCGTATTGACCCCGATGGTAATGTCTATATGCAGGTACTGGATGCAGGCGACCTGAACGACAAGGCCAAAACAGGTGAGCCCATATACTTCCGCTACTCCCGCTACAGCCTTTCCACATGGTATTCCAGCGGCACATGGGAGGTCTATAGCGGTAACGAGACTTCGATGGATGCAATGTCGTGCTCATTCAAGTATTCCGATTACAGTCTGCCCACGACCTCACAATGGGGCTATGGTTTGCAGTATCCGCTGCTCTTCCTTGGTGTAGAGTGTGAAGTGAACCTCATCATTAAGTCGCAATATGGCTTCACTAGCGAGATTACCTATGTGATGCCTTTCTTCTATCACGTCCGCTATTACCACAGCCAAATCTAAAACACCATTTTACTAATTTGCTACAAAAGACTAACAAAAATGTCCTTAATCAAGTCTATTTCAGGAATCCGCGGTACAATAGGCGGCAGGGCTGGTGATGGCCTCTCGCCTCTTGATATCGTCAAATTCACCTCTGCTTACGCGACATTCATGCGTCGCAATTCACCCGTGCAGTCTAATGTCATTGTCGTGGGACGTGACGCGCGTCTGTCGGGCCGCATGGTACTCAACACAGTGGTCGGCACCCTCACCGGCATGGGTTTTGACGTGGTCAATATCGGTTTGGCTACAACCCCCACTACTGAACTTGCTGTCGTTGGCGAGGGCGCATGTGGTGGCATCATCATAACAGCATCTCACAATCCCAAACAGTGGAACGCCCTCAAGCTGCTCAACCACAACGGAGAATTCCTCACCGATGCCGAGGGGAAAGAAGTGCTGCGTCTTGCCGAGGCCGAAGATTTTGATTACGCCGACGTGGACCATCTGGGCCGCGAGCAAAAGAACTATACCTGGCTGCGCCGACACATTGACCATGTGCTGGCACTTGACCTTGTCGATAAGGATGCCATCCGGCAAGCGGACTTCACTGTCGCAGTCGATGCTGTGAACTCGGTTGGCGGAATTGCCATCCCTCAACTGCTTGATGCTCTTGGCGTCAAGAAAGTGGAGAAACTGTTCTGCGACCCGACTGGTAACTTTGGCCACACGCCGGAGCCCATTCCACAGAATCTCACCGCTATCAGTGACTTCATGCGTCAGGGCAAGGCCGATGTGGGCTTTGTTGTGGATCCCGATGTGGATCGTCTTGCAATTGTGATGGAGAATGGCGAGTTCTTTGTCGAGGAATATACGCTGGTTGCCGTTGCCGACTATGTATTGGCTCATACACCTGGTCCGACCGTCAGCAACTTGTCATCGTCACGCGCCCTGCGTGATGTCACCAACAATCACGGTTGCACTTATACAGCTGCAGCAGTGGGTGAAGTTAACGTCACCACCGAAATGCGCCATACGGGTGCTGTCATCGGCGGTGAGGGTAATGGCGGCGTGATTTATCCCGCTAGCCACTATGGCCGTGATGCCCTTGTGGGAGTTGCGCTTTTCCTGTCGCTGCTGGCCAAGAGCGGCAAAACAGTCAGTGAGCTCAAGAAGACTTATCCGCAATACAGCATTGCCAAGACCAAACTAGAGCTCAAACCCGAAATGGATGTGGATGCCATTCTCAAGGCAGTGGAAAAGCATTATCAGGGTGAGCAGATGACCACTATCGACGGCGTTAAGATTGATTTTGCAGATAGCTGGGTGCACCTGCGCAAGAGCAACACCGAGCCCATCATACGCATTTACAGCGAGGCACACACCATGCAGGAAGCAGAGCGTTTGGGCGAAGATGTGAAGAAGATCGTTCTTTCCTTGATTTAATGTCCAATTAATATATGACAATCGGCCCGGGAGTGCCCCAGGCCGATTGTTGTGTTCTAGTAATGATCAATCAGTCGAATTTCTTGCGGCGGAAGATGAAATTATGACCTAAGTACTTGTCGCGAACCGTTGGATTCTCGGCAAGTTCCTCACTGGTGCCTTGGAACAGGATTTTTCCTTCAAACAGCAGATAGGCCCTGTCAGTAATGCTCAACGTCTCTGGCGCATTATGGTCGGTGATGAGAATGCCGATATTTTTGCTCTTGAGGCTATAGACAATACTCTGGATATCCTCAACAGCGATGGGGTCCACACCAGCAAACGGCTCATCCAGCATGATGAAACGCGGATTGATAGCCAAGCCGCGGGCAATCTCGGTGCGTCGGCGTTCACCACCGGACAGGCGGTTACCCAGATTCTTGCGCACCTTCTCCAAGTGGAACTCGCTGATGAGCTGCTCCAAACGGTCTTTTTGCTCAGCAGGAGTCAGGTTTGTCATCTCCAAGATGGTGCGAATATTGTCTTCCACGCTCAAGGTGCGGAAGACCGAGGCCTCCTGCGGCAAATAGCCGATGCCCAACTGTGCACGACGATAAACAGGTAGGGTAGTGATATCGACATCGTTCAGGAAAACACGTCCCTCGTTGGGTGTGACCAGACCGGTAGTCATGTAGAAGGTTGTAGTCTTGCCGGCACCATTAGGTCCCAACAGACCGACAATCTCGCCCTGATGCACATTGATGGAAACGTGATTGACCACCGTGCGCTGGCGGTATTTCTTCACCAGATTGTCGGTGCTCAGCACAAGCGTGCCAGCCTCGCCCGAGGCTTTCAACTGAGCGGCGGTTTCCTTGTCATTGCGCTTGGCAGATGCTGTTTTGCTGTCCTCAGTGGGCTTATCGCTGTGTTGCCAGGGCAGTTTCATTTCTTTTTGTTGGTGGTCAGGCGGCCCTTGATATAGTCGGTGATGAGGTTAATGGCAACCTCGTTGTTGCCGCCCTCGGGGATAATGATATTAGCGAATTTCTTGGTCGGCTCGATGTGCAGCTGGTGCATCGGCTTCAAGACGCGCTGGTAGCGCTCGATAACTGCCTCAGCAGTGCGGCCGCGCTCGATGCAGTCACGCGAGATGACACGGATCAAGCGATCATCGCCATCAGCGTCAACAAACACCTTGATGTCCATCATTTTCCTCAGACGGGGGTCACTCAGTGCCATGATGCCCTCGATGAGCACCACGTCGTGCGGACCCATGGGAACGGTCTCCTTCTGGCGTGAGCAAGTCAGATAGCTGTAGGTGGGCATCTCGATGGATTCTCCCTTCTTGAGCATTTTGACATGCTCCAACAGCAGGTTCCAGTCAAAGGCAGCCGGTTCGTCGAAGTTGATGTTTTGACGCTCCTCAACAGGGACATGGCTTGAGTCCTTATAATAGGAGTCTTGAGAAATCACACCCACTTCTCCCTCAGGGAGGCGTTCCATAATTTTACGCACCACAGTGGTTTTACCAGAGCCGGTACCGCCGGCAATACCGATGATAATCATAACATTAAATTGATTTTAGAGTTCACACATTATCGCGGATTATGCCCTTTGACACAATTCCAACTGACAAAGATAATACAAGGCAAACACAGTGACAAACAAAAATTCGTTTTTTTTTGTTTGGTATTGTTGAACCGCCGCCTATCTTACATAAGCCCTAGAAACGATTGAACGGCATTCCTTGGTGCCGATTCAATAGAAACAAGGGGCCCTGATGCCAAGCAATGAACATTACACTGACATTTTTGCTGACAATGTGTCAGCCTGCCACTTTTGGCACACCGTTTGCATGAATGTGGTCGATAGCGTGTGCAAATACGCCAACAATTCATATTGAATTAACAACATTAAAAACATAAAAAACAAGAAAGAGAGAATTTATTATGGGAAAGATTATTGGTATCGATTTAGGAACAACTAACTCGTGTGTTTCGGTTCTGGAAGGCTCCAAGCCTGTTGTGATTCCCAACAGCGAAGGCCGCAACACGACGCCTTCGGTAGTTGCTTTCAAGGATGGTGGCGAGCGCATCGTGGGTGACCCCGCTAAGCGTCAGGCCATCATGAACCCCACGGGTACCGTATTTTCTATCAAACGTTTCATGGGCGAGCAGTTTGACCATGTCCTGAAGGATGTGGAGCGCATGCCCTACAAGGTGGTAAACAACGGCAGCAACCAGCCTCGCGTTGAGATTGACGGCCGCCAGTACACCCCGCAAGAGATTTCGGCCATGATTCTCCAGAAGATGAAGAAGACTGCCGAGGATTACCTGGGCACCACCGTTGACGAGGCTGTCATCACCGTGGCTGCCTCCTTCAA